>Ga0114956_1001603_pt1 | contig 17891 bp, 13 predicted proteins | sample MaitaG_FD_87304 | JGI IMG/M metagenome (GOLD analysis project Ga0114956, IMG submission 87304) | Marine algal microbial communities from Maine, USA - Maine_Asex2 metaG | ecosystem: Host-associated > Algae > Red algae > Unclassified | place: Maine, USA | collected 2015-01-05 | reverse complement strand
CCCCCACGTGCGATCCGCACAACGTCGTCGCGGAACTCTTTCGGATATCGCTTTCCCATGATGTCCATCCTTGCCGAGACCAAAGCCTCGAATCAGGAACATCAACCAAACCTGGGGCAGACCGATAGGCGGTTCTCAACACTCAAGAGCCAACCTCATTTCACCCAAATGCTGGTGCTGTCAGCTCAATCCGAATAGTCGTCGCTTTGTTGAGTCGCTGACGAGGAACTTGGTTTTTCGTCGACCAACCGACTTCAAAGTGGACGAGTCCTGCAGACGATTACAGCCCGAACTCCTTTTCGAGGGCGCTGAGCAATGCCCGTTGGCCGACCTTCACTTCAAAGACTGGAATACCGCGCTTCTTGCAGTGGTCATGCACCTTGTTACTCAGCGCGTGACCGATCTTCTGGTAGACGATGGCCACCATGTCGGTATCCGCCTTCAGTCCGTCCAGCCAGTCCGCCGATGGTGACTTGTCCTTGTGGGATTCATGGCGTGTCAGCCGTTCGAGCCTCAGCCCCGTCCTGATGTCTGCCTCCCACACCTGGTTCATGAAACCAACCATAATCAGCCGCTTGTTCTCGCAGTGGGGAATCAACTGGGTGTAACGGGTCGCATTCTGTTGTGCTCGCCAATCGGCAACTGCGTCTGATTCTTCCAATGCGGACTCGATCATGGCCATCATTTCGCTGGATGCCTGTCGTTGTTCGTTTGAGGGCGTCCACGCCCGCGTTCCCTGAAACGCCGAGAGCAACGAGGCGGCGGTATCGAGCTCTCCGGCCGCACATGCATTTCCCGCCGCCTCACACAGCAGTTCAAACCCTTCCGACTGAACGATTGCGTCGCCGCTGGCCAACATGTCGTGCGCCACGATGCCCAGCACCGACGGCAACTCACGAGACGGAAGCGCTGCGCGGGCTTCGACTGTCGCTTTGGAAAGCTCGGGCCACTTCTGTTGCATCGCGAGCGATCCCAAACTCTGACGCACATAAGGACTCATACGACTTGGCCGCGCCCCAAGCTCGAGTAGCAACTGCAAAGGAGCGTCGGGGATGCGACGCGGGTCCGGCCACCGGCCAAGAATCAGATCAGCTCCCTGCTCTGGATCCGCGTACGCAATCTCCTCGGCCAACTCGGTGGCGAACGCGACGGCGGCCACGTTTGGCCACACGCGTCGAAGCAATTCCAGCTTCCGGTCATCAGCAAGTACGTTGCGGTACAGCGGCGTGACGGCCGGCTGCAGCACCTGCTGCGGCGCGGACTCCAAAGCGGTCACCAGTTGCTCGAATGAGGATGCGTCGGACAGCTCAGCCCGCATGATCATTTCGTTGTAATCAGCATCCGCTCCGGTCGTGATTGAAGCAACAAGGAGCAACAACTCATCGTCCGGAGTCAACCCATCGATTCGGCGCAGGACATGCACGGCCTTTTCGAAATCGCCTACTTTGACAAGCTCCTCCGCCAGAGTTGACTGCAACCGGTCGTGTCCACCGGACCATGGGACGAAGAAGTCTTCCAACAGGGCGATCCAAGCGCGGTCATCCACCGTCGCCACCCGCTTCAGCTGACGTACCAGGCGTTCCACATCGCCACCTGAGGTCTGCATTTGGGGAGGAGACGTGGGGCCAGACGCGTCACCCGAGAGAACCAGCCGGTGAGACGGCCGGCTTGACCGCAATGGGTCAGGCACAAAATTGAGTCGCAGCTCGAAGGGGCCCGTACCGCTGGTGGCCACCTTGATTTCAGTCTGACCCGTCGCTGCCACCGGCTCATCTTCAACCAGCGACGCAAACCCGGGCGGAGTGGTCTCAAGTGCAACAGAGCGAGTGGTTTCGTCCAGATGAATCGATCTGGTTTCCACCTCGACGGTCAGTTCGGTTCCCGCCGGGATCTCTGCGTCCTCGGTCAACTCCAATTCGTTCGCGACGACACTCGAAATGCGAGCCAGCGTCGAACCCGCAAAGAATCCATTGTCCTCCAGGCGATCAATCGCCTCATGCCACGCCTGGTCTTTCTCAGCCCAGCTGCTTGGATTGCGCAGCCCGGGGTTCAGTTCACTGAACAAGAAGTACGGCCGCTTTTTATCGGCGGACCGACCCTCGTCCAGGTCCAGCTGCCCATCAGCGTTCCAGATGTCAGTCAGCGTCGAGCCGCCCAACACAAACGCCCCAAGCCGAACGCGTAGCTTGAGTCCACGTTCGGTCCGCTCAGACTGCTCAACGACACCCCAACGGATGGGGGCATAGCTGGTGTACGGCGAATCAGCCATCACAATCGCGCAGCCGTTCCCGACCTCCACAGCCAGCCCCGGTTGAATCCACCGATCGCTGTAGCTGATCTCGAACGAATCCCCCTCAGGGGCTGCCATGATCGCCAGGTTCTGATGGAAGTAGTCCCGGATCCGACTGGCCTTCAAAAGGAAGAGCGTCTCAGCCATCGGTTTCCTCCGGAGCGTCGGCACTTCGATCGGTGAAGACGTTGATCTCGACCGGGAAGTTGACGCGGTGTACGTCGACCAATGTGCGGGTCAGCACTTCCGCAGCCATTTTCTGGCGGCCGGGCCAGGCAGCGGGGAGGAATCCTCGGGCAATGAAGTCGAACTCGGGGACGAAGTCGTCGAAGCCGAGGTTCGCTTCAACGGCCAACTCGCCAGCCGAGCTTTCGATGTGCAGGTCGCCATCCGCGTCAGCCAACAGTTGCGCAAACTTTGAGCCGTGGTCACATACCGCAAACGTGGTTCCGGTTTCGAGAACGAACGTGCAGATTCGCTCCATGAGGGCGAGAAGGTCCATGGGTGAGTCGACGGTGAAACTGCTGAAGCCCCCCAATTCGAAGTCGCTCATCGGCTGGTCACCAGCCGGTCTGAAGTGAGCTCGGCTTCCCCGCTCCATCGGTACGCCACCAGCGGGCCACCCTTGCCGGCGCTGTAATCGACGCAGGCAGTCTTTGGACTCTGAACTGCCGGCTCTCCGCTGCGCCAGTAGTGCCCGAAAAGGACGGGCGTTTCATTCGTGTAGGGCTGCACCGGCGGATCGATGGTCACATCGACCAGCGGCGGATACGGCTCGTGATCAACGGTTTGTGTCTTCGGCGGAATGAGGGCTCCAACGCTTAGCACGTCAGCATCCGGAAGCCACCACTGGAACCGTGCCCGGTCGCGCCGGTGTCCGTCCTTGTCCAGGTATGCGGGGTTGATTGGCACCTCTGGTCCCTTCAGCAGATGTTCGATGGCGCGCCATTGCGGGCTGTGCTTCTGGGAAGCCTTCACCAGCAGTTCGGGAGTCAGCGAGTTGTTCGTCCCAACCTGACCGACAAGGCTGGCAATAGCGTCGGCATCCCAACAAGCGTGCACCACGCGAAGGCCGTCCACTTCCAGCCAGAGCGGCAAGTTCATGAACCACGAGATGATCCCGTCACGTTCGGCGCCAGAGGGAACCTGATCCAAGAACGCCTGATGCTGAAGCACATGCTTGTCCGAATGCGACCGCAGAAACGTACCGGCCTCAGCAGGGTTGGGTGTATGGAAGGCTGCCGCGTTGAACTCATGATTTCCGGCGACGATCATCGCCCGCCCAGCGTCCACCATGCGCTTGGCGATCATGACCGAATCCAGCTGTCGCGTCCCACGGTCGATCAGGTCGCCAACAAAGATCGCGCGCCGGCTGGGGTGAGCCCACACGCCATCGTCAAGCGCCCATCCCATCCGATCAAGCAGCGCCTCTAACTCACCCGCGTGCCCGTGAACATCACCAATGACGTCCAAGCCTTCTTCGCTTGCCAACGATGTCAGTGTCATCCGGGTCCCAACTTTCTATGAAACTGCTCACATCTCCGCCTGTAGAGCAGCCAGCTCTTGTTGATCGACTGGCACCCCCCGCAAACCCCAGACTGAGCGGGCAACACGTTTGAGGATGGGGCCATACGTGCTGTACACAGACACAGTGTCCAAGTTGAGGCCCCGCACTTCTGCTTCGGATATCAACGTCGGTCGGTCGACAATGCTGCCGGGCTGCTCGTTGACGATGTCGACAAGCGCCCATTCAATTTCGCTGAGGATCTCTGTCGGATCTGATATCCGTGCGTCGAAGGTGAGTTCAACCCCCGTGTCGACAACCTCGATCTCGTCAAGCTGTCGGCAGGCTGAAATAAGCACTTCTGCAGTCGGCAACTCAAGGTCCGCCCCGTTGCTCTTGTTGTAAAAGTCGACGCGGCGACCCACCGCTTCCGCAAAGTCGTTGGGCGCCACACGCTCCCCTGACACAACGATCAACTTCTGCAACACCTTGGTAAGGGGATGAGTGCGCGACGGATTCGCGGTCGGGATGAACCACCAGTTTGCTCCAAGGTCGTGAGCGTTCAAGAACGTTAACGCCTCACGCACATCGACCTTCGACCCGGTCGCACTGATCTTGTCAGAAATCTGAAGTCGCGTAGCAAGACCGAACGGACGAACTGCTGATGTAACACTCCGCGTGACCGAAACGAAGTCCAGGTACTCGCTGAGACTTTCCTGATCGAAGAGCGTTTCGTCCTTGACAACGAAAGGCCACTCAATACCAGCTAGCTCCAGGCAGGCTTTTAGGGAAGAAGCCGTGTGACGCTTCCCAACAAGCCCGGTTGAAAGCGCAACCTCGTCAAGCTCGGCCACGGCAATTGGCAGAGCACGGCGCAGTTGGCCAACGAGGAGTTCAGCCTGAGGTGCCGTCAACGCCGAGGCACGCTCTAGAGTCCGGGCTTCGAGTTGACGCACGCGTTCTCGGGTGATGCCCAGTAGATCCCCACAACCCTCGAGGGTCAACACCCCAGCACCGTGGAGACCCCAACGGCGGAAGAGTGTTTCCCGCCGCAACTCTGATTGGTCCTTCAACAGATGTGTGAGCTGCAACCGCAGTGCGTCTTCGAGCGGCAAGGAAGCGATCTCTTCGCGTTCGCGTATCGCTGCGTCAAGACTGCTCTGTAAAGACGACAGTGCAGCGGAACTTATTTCTGCGAGCAGGTACTGCTTCGCCCCGGCACCTCCCCCGGGTGCACCAGCTGAAGACGTGTTCTGTTCTTCGAACCGTGCAGCGATGTCGGAAATGGTGCCAAGGACCCACCAGTCAATACCGCTCAGATCAACTCTTGGCTGCCCAAGACGCGCAGCACTATCGGCCGTCAGCAGATGCTGCCAATCCGCAATGGACTCCCAGTAGTCGGCCGGTGGTACCAATTGCGCCCGGTGAGCATGGATCAACCCCACCGCCTGTGACCACGGCGGTTCTCCAAGTCTGTTGAAGGGGCAGCGAACGGCCGTTGCCTCTTCATCAAGTTCGGCTATCAGCGATCCGGGGCCAGCACAGGGAGGAGCTTCCAAGGCTCCGATCTGATCACGTATGAGCGATGGGAACAGCGGAAGCTGCACAGCCCACCTAATAGGCCCAGGTTCTGCCGGCATAGGTTGGTGAGGGGACAACTGCAGTGCCTGCTCGAGAGTGTCCATTCCGAGGCGAAGGTCGTGCCGACCCAGAGTTGCAATCACCTCATCCAGGGACTTCTGACCGAAATTTGTGAACTTCAGTAGGCGCGACTCAGACAGCGCCACCAGTTCCCCGACAGTGTTGATCGACTCTCGCCTCAGACAGTTGTTTGGTCGCTCAGACAGTTGTAGGGCTTCGACTTGCGAGGCAAGAGTGATACGGGGCGCTCCAGTGCTCATCCGAAGTGCGCCCTCATGTAGTCAAAGGCATCACTGCCGGTAAGTTCCACGGTCGAGTTTCCTTGGCGAACGAAGAAGTGCTCGCCTTTCTCGCCCTTGCTTGGCAAGCGTCCGAACACCGGCCGAGTGGACGCGCGCACATGAACAAGACACATCGTCTTCGACAGATGAGGTCGAAAGTCGATTCGAATGTTGGCGATTGCCGGTCCGCCGATGTATTCACGAAGCAGGGTGTTCAGCTTCACCTCGTACGCATCGATATCAATGCCCAAGTGTTCCAGATCGACTTCGATACCCGAAATCTCTTCCTCCGGCTTTGCGCGATCAGCAACGCCAATCACGAGCGTTCCTCCATCAGCGTTCAGGAACCCAACAACGGTCTTGACAATGATCCCGCTGATGACCCGGTCCGGCGTCTGTTCATTCTCGACGGACTTCCACGCCGTGGCTTTGCACTCAAAGACCTGGCTCTCATCAGCACCGACCAGATGAGAGGGCGTCGGCGGTGCATCGAGCCATGAACGCACGGTCTCTTCTGCAACAGTGAACGGAGCACATGCGGACGCATCGAGCACATACTGCACTCGCCCCAGTCCTGGCCGTAGATCCCGTTCCGTTAGAGATGGGAAACCTGGAGTGACGTGGTACCAGGTGAGGCTTCGCTGGGTATAGCCGTGCGCCACATAGACAGCTGCGTGTATGTCGAGATAGCCGACCTCGAACAGTCGACTGTCGAAGAGCTCCCTTAGCCCGCCATCGCCCAACTCGCCGCGCACCGCGTCCACCAGATCCGGCAGCGTTTGCCCAGATCCTTGGACAAGGTCTACTGCCATGTGGGCGATCAGAAGCGCTGACAATCCGTTGTTATCGAGTTGCCGCTCACTGGAGATCTTGAGCGTCTGCGGCCGACTTGCGCTGAGCGTCTTCGATTCGATACCCAACCCAGCGAGCTGGAAGTCCTGAAAGCCCCCTGACGGACCAGTCCACCCCTGGACCGCCTCGCCCCAACCCACGGCTGGAGCGAGCATATAGCTGAGCACCAAGAGCTCACCGTACAGACCGATCTGTTTCTCCCGGCTGAGTGCACCGATTCCCTTCCGCTTCATCATGCGCAGCCAACGGCCGAGATTTCTGACAAGAGTCTGCGCGCCTGCTTCCTCAGACGGAGTCTCGAGCACCCTGCGCACCAGGTCCGAGCAGAGGCTTTGAAACAGATCCCGAAACTCGTTGTCCAACAGCGAAATTTGAACCATGCCGATCCCGTTGCCAACAGCTTCAACCCGAAGGTCGACACTTTCGCTTTGCTGCAAGTCGCTCGTATCGACATCAACCGGGTCGGTCAGCGTCAACCGAAGGCCAGGTAGATCGCCAGGTTTGAGGACGACGGCTTCAAGGTCGCCGGGCCAGTTGGCGTCGATCAGGCGCTTTGCGATCTGCCCGGCTGGGACATCAGCCAAATCAATCCACAGATCTTCAATCGAAGTCAAGGTCCAACTCCTCCTGCAGGTAGATCGGGTTTACGACGTAGTCGACACTCTTCGCTGACTCACTCGCAGGGAAGCTGAATCCGAATCCGAGATATGGCGGTTCGAGTGCATCGGCCGCGCCCTTGGTGGCAGGCTCAGGAGTAGCGAGGTACAGCAGCAGCAGCCCGCGCTTCTTTGGCCGCACAGCCCGAATCCTCGGACCGCTCAGATCAGTCCCGGGCGGCAGGTTGTTGCGAGCGGCGTTCACCTCATCCTCGGTCAGATCGATTAACTCGTGTTTGGGATCCAGCAGGCGCCGCATTCGGTAGCTATCGACATCATCGGGGCTCATGTCGGCACGAAGCACCCGACCTACGTCGTTGAAGCCGGCGATGGATGCAGGGTTTGTGTCAGCAGATGATGAGAACAAAGCGACAGTCCAATCCGTGACCTCACCCTGCTCTGCCGCCGTCGCAATGTATTCGGCAAGGTATTCCGGTACAGCGCGCCTTGCGTTCGGGTGCGCATGGATTGAATGCAGCCATGCGATCACGGCAGCTTGACCCACCTCGGACCAAAGCCGGAACTGGCGTCTATCTTGTCCAGATCCACCCAGGCCGCGAAGAAAGCGATCGGTGGCATCGAACTGTTCGGCTCGGCGTTCCTTGTCGCGGAAGTAGGTGATCGACTCTATGACCGTGCCCTGAAAGCTCAGGGTCATCTTCTGGCCGCGCTGCATCTTGGCAGCGGCGGTGACCATCAGCACGCCGGGGTGTCGACGGACCCGCAGGCCGTAATCGTTCGGAGTGAGCCCGGAGTCAGACATATGTTGAAACTCGGCCATGAGTTCATCGGTAGCTCCGACGATGTCGCGGTACCACGCTGTCAGATCAGAGGTCGTATAGAGGCGACAGAGGTCGAGGTAGTCCGGCCGATAACCAAACCAACGACCCATCTGCATCAGAGTGTCATACATGCGACTCGCCCGAAGGTAGTAGCTGACCATCAGACCTTCGAGTGTCAGCCCACGTGACAGCTTGTCACCGCCAACCGCTATAACCGACAGGCCGCCTTTGTGTTCGTTGTAGGTCAATCCATCCTTGGCTGAGCCGTTTACTGCACGGACTTCGATCTTCGAGACCGCTGGCCTCAGCTCAGCAGCGATCTGCTCAAAGGAGATTGGTGCATGTTCCTCAAGACGAAATGGGTCATGCAGGTCCGCAACCTTTTTGGTAGTCGGCAAGAACTCAGATCGCCACAGTTCACGCAGCTCCGCCAGCAGGCTTGGATCACCGCCGCGAATCTGATCTCGCAAACCCAACAGTTCATCAGCGATCTGCTGCGTCACGCGGCCCTGAACATCGACGAACCGAGTCACGTGTATCAACATCGACTTGTGAGCTGATTCATGTCCACGAACGTTGCGGCCAGCACAAGCCAGCACAAAACACCTGATCGCTGTCCTCAACGATCCTGGAAGGTCATGGGCTGGAAGATGGTCTTTCCGGTGTTTGTCCGGCATCCAATCGCCGTAGTCGTTCGCCAACCTCGTTATCGGGAGACCCAGGTTCTCAGGCGTGCCTACGGGCGCGTCAGCGTTCCCGAATACCTGCATAGGCCCGATGTAGTTTGATGGAGGCTTCAGGCCAAGAATGAAGTGCTTGGGGAAAAGATCCGGCCCAAGATCCTCGCCATCCGCAGCATGGTCGACAAACAGGTTCGCAAACGGCGTCGCCGTATATCCCACGTACGCCGACTTCTCAAAGTCAAAGAGGATTCGTCGAATGAGTTCATTGATCTTCGTTGGGTCCTGGTCCGGCTTCTTGGTGTTGATCGATGCGCTATCGGCTTCGTCGTCGATTACAAGGAGCGGAGTGTTACGAACAAGAATCCGACTGTCGCTTGGGCTCTGCGTTGCGTTGGTCGAAGTAACCCATTGGTGCAAATTATTCAGCACGCTCGCATTCTTCTTGACCACGAGAATCAACGGGTCGCTGCCCAGCTGAACTGTCGCTTTCCGCGCGACATCAAGTTTGAAGTCTCCATGTTCGGAACTGTCGGTAAGGGAATGAGCAATCGGATTCCTCATTTTGAGCTCCCCCACACCGAATGACCTCTTGGACGAGCTGTCCTTGCCGATCACCGATTGGTCAATTCGGAGCTGTGTTTGGGAGCGGAGGCTGTTGTGCACGCCGGCGAGTACAACGATCAATTTGTAACCACTATCGAGTGCCTTGCAGATAAGGCCTGTGTAGTTCGAAGTCTTGCCGCTCTGGACCTGACCGACCACCAAGCCCCGCCGATCCCATTCTCCTCGCCGATTGGGATCTTCCAAACGTCCAAGAATGTCGTCTGTTACAAGGTCCAACCGGTTGAGGACCGCTGGGGCAAATCCAGCTTTTGTCTTGAGAAACAACTTGTAACGTTCCCAGAACAGCCATTCGAGTTCACCCCGAACATCAGGCAACCAGAGTTCGTGGTCTGAATTGTCCTCCAGAACTGTTGCCTCATCACTCACGATGCTCATCTGCTCGCGAACGACGCGGCGAACCTTCGCGACATCCAAGCCCGGGTGTCTGAGCTTTACAGCGGGTAGCAGCGCTTCGAGCGCTTCGTCCAGCCTCGCGTCGGTCGTCCAAGCGGTTCCGTCAGACGTCAGGAACGCGACAACAGTATTGACAGCCTGATCAATCCCGTCGCTCATGCAAACTCCTCAAAGAGCGCCTCGATAACGCCCGGATAGTTGAAAAATGGTTCGAGGTTCAGAAGCTGCGTCTTCGCGGTTTGAGGATCCATGCCGTTGTCGACGAAGCGTTTGAACATGACGCGGGCCGCGTCAACGATTACTCCATCGACGTCACCGGGGTCAGGGTCAGCCTGGCCTTCAGGGGCCTCGTAAGCGTCCACCGCAATCTGCGCAACCGGAAGAGTTCGTTGCGCCAAATCAAGGACGCGGCGGACTGCCTGCTTCTGTTCCTTGGGGCCATCCATTGCTTCCAGAAGCACCGCATGTTTCCGGTTGAGGGTGTAGCGGATCGAAGTGCCGACCTTTCGGCGGTGCCATACCGGTACGGGATCTCCGGCGGGTCTCATTTTGGATAGCAACTTGCCCCGATGCCGGTAGACCTCTGAAGCTCGACTTCGAGTCGCAGTCGCGATTCGGCGAAGATCGTCACGAAGCGGGCCGGGCGGTCGAGCCCGAGCCTTTCGCACATCGATATCCCAGGCAGAATCCATGTTCTGGGAGATGTCGATTGATATCCTGGCCAACTTGTAGTGTTCCTCTACCTTCAGGCCACCGAGCCAACCGCCCCAACTGATCATTCGATCCGCCCGGTACAGGTAGAAGCCCTGGCTAGCGTTCCAGCCATCGGGTCCGGCTGCGTTCTTGTGTTGTTCGTCTGTAAGGCGAGAATGATGTGGCAACACGTAGGGTTGGACAGTCACACGAAGGTCGCGGAGTGGCAGTTCTTCGAGCGGAAGCCATTGAGTCGACTCGTGGTCGGCGAGGAAGGGATCCCAAGGCAAGACGGTGTTGTCGTTACTTTTGATTGAGAAAGGCCGTTTCGAATTGGTTAGGAATCGGTGAAAGACCACTCCGAGGTGGTTTTCAACGTGGGATCTAAGTTCATAGAACCGAATCCGCGCCTTCTCGTCGTCGTCGGAGGCACCCTCGATGATCCGATCCAGTTTCTCCCACACCACGACAGTGCCGGAATCCAGTGCTTCAAGCCGCCGCAGCCAGTCCGGGTCGCCGCTCGGGCCGATTAGGAGTTGCCAAGCCCCGACGGCGCCAACGTGATCCAAGTCCCATCGCCGAACATGAATCTGACCGCCAGAGACCTTCGAAGCGACTGTCAAGGATCGGGCATGCGAGAAGCTCGCGGTTTTCAAACCCAACCCGAATCGCCCAAGGTCGTTCCCATCACGATGAGCAAGTGGATTCGAGGAACCTGGACGCATCGCTGAGCGCAGCGTTGACTCGTCCATACCGTGACCATCGTCGACAAGGAGAACCATCGAGTCCTCACCACTCCAAACAAAGTCGACCTCGACGCTGTCAGCTCCGGCAGTGATCGAATTGTCGACGAGATCGGCTACTGATGCTTCGACCGAGTAGCCGAAGGCTCTCAACGATTCGACGAGCGCAGCGGGATCCGGTGGAACTACTTCAAAGTCCTCAGTCACGAGTCCAACCCAGCGACACGGCTTCCCCGTGCAGCAGGCGGCCATTCCTCGCCTGTTTTGGTTTCGGACGCTTCCCGTCTTTGACCATGCGCCCGATACTGAAGGCTGCGGCCCGTTGGTTGCCGTCGAGTTGATCGCTCGCCCGGGCCCACTCCGCGATCGAAAACCACACGTCGGCCGGAACGCCGACAGCCCATTCCACATCATCCTCACTGGACGCGATGGCGCCCGCCGGCTCACCTTCCCGACTGGCCCTTTCGCTTCTCGACGGTATGCACTCAGAGGACAGGTCGGCAATGCCGAGGTCGAGGTCCTTGAAACTCTTCCAACACGCTTCGCGCTTGGCAAACTCCGTTACGTTTGCCCCTCCGGGTGCGTTGATCAAGAAGTCGTGCGTCTGAACGCAAATCCGCTCGATCTCAGCTTCCAGAATCGGACCGATCGTTTGGCGCTTCCAGATTGCGTCCAGATCCAGGCGCATTTCTGTCGCAGCAATTAGTTGGGCCAACGTGTAGGCAACGATATTGGCGCGATATCCGCCAAACTTCTGCCTGTGAACGATCTTCTCAGCGGTCCGAAAGATCAGCGCCTTCGCACACATCTGTTCAAACGCGACCAGGTCGGGATTCTGCTTTGACACGTTCTTGTCTATGTCAAGCATGAACTCGATAAAGCACTTCTGCGCTCCGCGCGAAACCAGATGGGGTTTTTGCAGCCACGTCATCTCGAACTTTGCCAAATCGGTTTTCGTAAACTTCTGCGCCGTTGGGTGAGCCTCCTTGAAAACCCTCTTCCTTGCCGGCGTGCCCTGTTTCCCGAGCATGTCGTTGTACTGGCCACGCGCCCGCTCGTAGAACCAACGTGTTTCTCGAATACCACCCTCAACAGACGGCGCCCAGATCGTGCGGGACAACTTCTCCATCTGCACGTGGTAGGGATGGTTCGCAGACAGGTCCGAGTTGCTGACGGCGTTTTGGCTGTTGGCGAAGCGAGAGATCAGCGGAACGATCTCGCTGATCCGTTCCTCCGGAACAACCGTCAGCTTGGCTTGGACGGCTACATGTGTCACGTCGCCCTTGTCCTTGGCGACGACATTTGCGATCGAGGCGGTGGTTTGGCCGCCATTGACGATCTGTACGTCGGACATGCTCTTGAGGATGAGGCCGCGCGAGGTGCTCTCGATCTCGACATCCGACGCCGTGGCCGAAATTCCGTTGTTGTATGAGAAGAACCGCCCGGGTTCGTTGTGCAGAGTCTCGCGAATTCCGCGATTCACCTTGCCACGCGCCTGCAAGAACGAACGAACGTTCAGTTCCAGCAGCCGAGCGCCATGCTCGAGGTAGAGATCGGCCAGCACAGCACCCGGAATGACCAGGAGGAACGAGCGAAGATTGGGATCATCGTTGTCCGCTTCCAGGCAGGGGAGCCCAGCGCCAAATTGCCCTGCGAAATCGACCACGATTGGTTCGCGATCCCGACCACTGGAGAAGAGGCGTTCGAGTCGCTCGAGATCCCACACTTCAAGCTGGCACGCGAGGCCATCAAGTTCTTCGGCTTTCGGCATCGACTCGAGATTCGTGATTTGATTCGACAGGACACTGAGCCGAACTCGGTTGATTTGCGGCCGATTGCTGTGCACGAACCACGCGAGATCGAACTGAGGCGACGACTCCTCAATCTTCTCGTAGAGAGTGCCAACCGACTGCGTGAAGAAATTACGCAGCCGTTTAACAAGGGCTTCGCCATCCGCCTTCGGGAGGCGATCAGGCTTCCCACTCGATGTAAACGAGGTAACGCAGAGGTCGAGCGTTCCCGCCTCGGGATCCCAGCCCCACCCACTAACTTCGACCCCCCGTGCTCTGTGGTAGCAAACCTGTCCGTCGGCCCAGCTCCCCAGGTCGGCCAGCAACTCGATCCCTATGCGTGTGAACGCTTCGGGAAGTAGTTGCTCCGATCCCTCCAAAGTTGCTTCGCTTGCAATGTCCTGCAGCAGTTCCTTTGCAAAGACCTCCAACAACGATTCGGCCATCCAGTGTCCCCTAGTTATGCTCGCGGTTGGTCTCTACTTGCAATATGGGTCCATTGTGGCAGACGCGACAGGACCCAAATTTCACTTTGGCGCTATAGCCAACGTTGTCGTGAACTTTCGATCGTTACCCGTTGGTAGATTGAAGAAGAGCCCCAACGTTAGGGCCTATTCCTCCCCGGCGACTATGAGAAAGCCCTCAACGGTTGAAAGCTCGTCAGTCTGAGGTAGCGCAAAGCGCTCATGCCGGCTTGCTGGAATCACGAGGGTGAGACCAGCCGCTCGCATCTCACTCGTCTGGGCTAGCGAGATTGGCGCCTCCAACGTGAGCAGGTGCTTCCTGGGGATGAGATCGGCCTCGCTCAGGACCTGACGCCAGCGGTCTTTGCATGATGTCTTCACACCCAACATCCGCAGCTGTGGGAGCAGGCTCGAATCGGTCCGCGCCCGCTCGTAGACCTCACTTCCCGGGAACAGGAAGTCCGGTCTTTTCGATCCCTCCGTCGTTGCACCGCGTTCGTAGACGATGCCCCGATGGTCGAGCAGCGCTTGCAGATGATGCTCCAACGCCTGGCCGGCGCGAGCCTTTCGTCGGTTGAGGATACTCAGCGCAAAGCTGGTGAACCCATCCACATCGGGCGCCCCTTTGGCTTGATTCCAAAATCCGAGCTCAAGGCGGTCGGCCAACAGGTAGCGCTCGAAGGCGCGGAACACCCTCTCTTCAGTCGCCATCCAGCGTTCGATGGCTTCATCGGGCGATTCGACGATGTTCTTGTCGACCAGGTTCCGTGCGTACTCGGAGAACACATGGGTGGTCGGCAGTCCGTCAGGGAAACGCGCCAGCATGTGCTCGAGGTCGAAGTCGTCATGCGGAGGCTCAAGTCGCAGTGCGCCGAGCAGGTCGATTAGCCCCGCCTCGGTGAGCCGGGACTGCAGACGGCCGGGCTCAAACGTACGAACTGTCTGATCCACTTCTCCAAGGGCAAGGAGCCAGCGAAGCTGCAGTTCTTCAGACGACCCAGCAGCTGCGACAAAGAACTCGACGGCATCGTCGACGGGTTCAAGGACTACCAGCAGGTCACCCTCTGACGCCGCCTCCAGGACGCTGTTGGCATTGAAGTACAAGCGCCACTCAGACCGCTTCGGGTTGTCGGCACGTGAGTCGTACCAGGTGACGAATCCATGATCTTCGACGGGTTCTTCGCCGCCGAGAAACGTGAACCGAGCGGGCCGCCGATCGAACCGCTGATCGCCGAGCAGGTTCTTGAGTGCGATGACGCCATTGAACTCGTGCTGGTTCGATTTCTTCGGATCGACTTCAACGCTGCGCAGCCGCTTTGCGACCAGCTTGGCGAAGCGTGGCCGCTGACTAATCATGCCGCAGAGACGGCGTCGTCGACCCCAGCGCTGGCCGAAGCCTTGATGACCTTTGCAATCTCCGCAGCGATCTCCCGTACGACCAACGGCACCACGCTGTTGCCGAACTGTTTGTATGCCTGCGTGTCTGAGACGGCCTGAGGGAACCCGTTCTCATGGCCGTAGATCGCAGCCAGCTCATCGGTGTAACCAAGGAGCAGCGCTGACTCTCGGTAGTTCAGCCGCCGCGGATTCTTCTTGCCGCGCTGCCTGATCAGAATCTCAGAGCCGTCCTTGTAATACCGGGCGCTCATCGTGCGAGTCACATCCTTGGGGCCGACCAGTCCGTACCCAAACCCATTGCCGGCTGCCTTGTGTTTGGCGGCGTAGTCCTGCAGGTACTGCCATAGCTTGTCGCTTAGCGTGTATTTCGGATCGACCTTCTTCTCCAGGATGCTGCCGAGCAGCGGCGCTTCCTGAATGGGGGCATTTGGAAACTCGAACCCGGGCTCGTCTCCGAAGATGTCCCGGTCGAAGGCAACGATGAAGATGCGCTCGCGATGTTGCGGGACCCAGGCCTTCGCATCAATCGTCTTGTCGAAGACCACGTAGTTGCGATCCTGCAGCTGCTCCTGAATCACCCGCCACGTATTGCCCTTGTCATGGGACCGCAGGTTCTTGACATTCTCCAGAAACAGCACCGGCGGGCGCTTCACATCGACGATCTCGCAGATCCGAAAGAACAAATTGCCCTTCTGCTCATCGTCAAAGCCGTGCTTGCGGCCAAGGCTGTTCTTCTTCGACACGCCAGCAATCGAGAACGGCTGGCACGGGAAGCCACCACAGAGAACCTCGTGGTCGGGAATGTTCGCAAGGTCGAGTTCCGGATCGTTGATGTCGGCCTGAATTTCTTCTTCGCCGAACCACGCCTGGTAGGTGGTGCGCGCAAACTTGTCGATCTCACTGGTCCACACGCAGTCGAATCCGTTGGCCTCCATGCCAATGCGGAAACCTCCGATGCCAGCAAACAGATCAATGAACCGCGGAAGGTCGGAAGAGTCATGCACAGGTCTGTGTCCTTCGAAGAGTGTGGGCTGGTAACCGGTCTTATGAGCAGACTCAAGGGCACCAAGAATGAAATCGTTCTGGGTGACACCCGAGGGACGTCGGGCAATCCAGTCCTGAAGATGAGACGGCATATTCCTCACAAGTTTCTGTGTACCGGTCATTGTCCCTCCCCTTCTGGGACACAAAGCTATCGAGCCGTCCCCTGGGGGTCAGGGATACTGAGGACCCCACCGTAGGAAGGGGGTGAGACGGTCTCGTTTTGAAGGTCGAGCCCACCGGGGCCAGGCTGGTGATGTGCCTACGCCGAAGAACGCGCACGTCGCCAAACAGATGAGGAAAATGTCCACCAAGGACTCCAAGCCCGAGATGCAACTGCGCCGCGCACTCCATGCACTTGGACTGCGCTACCGCCTTCATCGCAAGGACCTTCCCGGCAAACCCGACATCGTGTTTCCCTCAGCCCGAATCGCAGTCTTCGTTGATGGCTGCTTCTGGCACCGCTGCCCCGACCACTACGTCGCTCCCAAGAACAACGCAGAGTTCTGGGAAACGAAGATCGCAAAGAACGTCGAGCGCGATCGCCGACAGGATGCCGAGCTGGCCGAACTCGGGTGGGAGTCGATCCGCATCTGGGAACACGAAGACGTCGTGGCCAGTGCTCTGGCGATCCAAAAGCGGCTGGTCGACCGCTGATTGCACCTGGATTGTGCCCGCCACGCGGAGCTCCACATCAGCATTCCGGCTCCGACAGCCGTCAGGCCGATGCGAACCTCCACTTCCTGCCAGCTCCGTACACGGCATCAACTACAGCGCATGGTTTGTCCGCTGGGGATGTCGCTCCGAACCCGATGGCCTCAGAATAGGCCTCTGCTCGCGAGTGAGTTCCGCCGACAAATGTTTGCAGTGCCTCTACGATGATGCGAACAAACAGGGAGTGGACGCATGAAAGAGGACATCCTCGAACAGGTCGCGGAGGACTGGCTTCACCTCGCTGGCTACTTCACGGTTCACAACGTCGGATTCAAGCCCGAGAAAGTCCATCCCGACTTCGAGTCAGGACAAGATGCTGTGGCGTCGGACATCGACGTACTCGCGGTCCACCCGCGTCGATCAGGTGTTGAGCGAGTTATCGCCGTGAGCTGCAAATCGTGGCAGTCGGGGTTCAACGCTGACGCTCGACTTGCCGAGCTCCGGGGAGAGAAGAAGAACGGCAAACGCGCAACCTGGCGTCACGTCCGAGAGCTCTGGGTGCCGAAATGGAGTAAGGCGTTCGTCGATGTGATCGAGGAAAGGACCGGCCAGCGGCAATTCACCTACCGGATCGCCGTGACCAAACTCAAGGGAGATACCGCCGCGTGGGCCGCGGATCCGACGATTGCTGCGAACCTCCCGGGCTGCGACATTGGGTTCGTGACCTTCGAGGAGATGTGGACGGACGTGATCAGGCCGGCGGAAGATGGAAGTACGAAGCCCGCCCCGAGCGAGGTGGGGCGCCTCGCACAGCTTCTTCGAGCCTCAGGCGTCTTGGCGGGCGAATAGATTGCGGCAGTTGGGCACGCCTGGTGTCCGAGCACCGTTGCCGCAGTGTGGGTCTGTTGGTAGGAGGCCGCCGACCGGTCCGGCGCTGCGGCGCCGCCGTGAGGAGGTGGTTGATGGGGAGGCATCGCCGCCGATCACTCATGCAGTTCCGCGCCGCTGTCGCACAGCGCGATCACCAACGCCCGGTCAATCAGCTCCAGCACGTCCGCCAGGGTTCGAGCGGGGCGGTGGTTCCAGTGCCTCAAGTTGTCGTGCACGGAGCCGTCGCGCATGAACACCTCGGGCGCCAGTTCGGGTCCAGATCAGGCAACGGCAGCGCTGCTTCGTGAAGCCACCGCTGCACCACACACAATCGTCCCGATGGAGGGTTACCGACAGGCCAGGACAGTCTCGTTTGCCGGGCATTGCCAACCGACAGTCGCAAGCCCACCGGCTCCCTCCGCCCACGACCTGGCCTCGCCGGGCACTTCCTGACCCCCGCAGCGCTTCATCTGTCACCCAGCCGTGGCGTGGGCGTCCGTAGTATTTGCACACACGCGACAGCAAAGGACTT
>Ga0114956_1001602_pt1 | contig 17891 bp, 14 predicted proteins | sample MaitaG_FD_87304 | JGI IMG/M metagenome (GOLD analysis project Ga0114956, IMG submission 87304) | Marine algal microbial communities from Maine, USA - Maine_Asex2 metaG | ecosystem: Host-associated > Algae > Red algae > Unclassified | place: Maine, USA | collected 2015-01-05 | reverse complement strand
TCTAGCGTCCCAACGAGGGCCCAGTTGTGCCACGAGCCAACTTCTGCGTCGTAATCAGCCGCCGTTTCACGTGAAACACCTGGCTCTCTACTCGCGAGTTACAGTTACTTTCATGTAATTCCACTACTGTAATTCAGGAGGACAACGTTTCACGTGAAACATCAATGCTTACAGGTCACGGGTTGTAGGTCACCGATATCCCGTGGGTCGTGCTACGACCAGCCTCTGGTACTGCGTGGGGGTAGCCGGGGGAAGTTGTCTGGTGTTGGCGCCACTTTTGTCATAGTCATAAAGTGTTGGCCATCGGCGGTTTTGGGCACGGGCTTGCCGAACCCCAGAGTGGTCAGCCCTGCCTCGTTCCAACGGTCGACATCTCCGCCGCGGTGTGGTGGTTCACTCACAATGAAGACTCCCCCTACCACCAGAACTCCCGCCGCACATTCCGCCGTGACGCTAGGAGGTCCAAAGGCCCGAGCAACCGCTATATCAAACTGCTCGCGGTACTTCGGTTGATGGCCCACGTGTTGCGCCTCAGCCGCAATCACTTCCACTCGGTCTTGATACCGGAGTCCCAAGATCGTGCGCTCAACCTCGTCGGCCCGTGCCGCACGCATATCGACCAAGGTCCATGCCATCTTCGGGTGTAGGGCTGCGAGCGCAATGCCTGGCAGCCCTCCGCCAGTACCCAAGTCGATTCCATTGGCGCCAAAATCGCTCTTATCGGCCTGTATTACTTGTCCTAAAACAGAAGAAAAGCTGGCGCAATGCGCCAGCTGATCCTCGAGATTGCCGCCGATGGTGCCCAGGCGGTGGGGGCGCTCCAACGCTGACATAAGGTCGCGTTGGAGATCAGGGTTCATTCTTCTTCGTCGCTCGAATCGGTAGCCAGCAACACGATGTAGCGGCGAGGGTCACGGCCCTCGGACACGGTCTCGACGCCACGGACATCGGCAACAGCGTCATGAATAAGCTTGCGGTCGGCAGCGCCCATTGGCTCCATTGCTTTGCTTTCGCCGGTATCGGCCACTGTTGCCGCCAAGTCCTTTGCAAACTTCGTAAGTGCTTCGCGGCGTCGGGCTCGATAGCTATCGACATCTACTTGGATGCGGTGATAGCGGCGGCCGGCGGCAGCTCGGTGCATCGCTGTGCGGGACAATTCTTCGAGCGACTGCAGCGTCGAGGCCTTATTGCCGATCATGCGACCAAGATCGCCGCCACTGACCTGAGCGAGCAACGTGGTGCCTTCCTCGACGAGCGTCACCTTGGCATCGCTATCGAATCCTTTAGCAACCCCGGTAACGAAAGCTTCGAGCGTGTCGCGCTGCTCTTGTACGGGCATCTCGACACGATCTTCGTTATTACGTGATCGGTCGTTGCGCTGGCGATTTCCGCCACCGCCACCACTGCCGCCACCACGATTGCGGTTACGACCACCGCCATCACGGCTTTTGCCTCGATCACGACCACCGGACGCTGCAGCGGCAGCTGTTTCGGCTCCGTCGTTCGCGCCGCCACGATTATTGCGGCTACCGCCATCGCGGCCACCGCCATCGCGATTGTTGCTTTGCTTATTGCTGCCGCCACGGTTGTTGCCACCTCCCCGGTTGCTACCACCGTCGCGATTGCTACCACCGTCGCGGTTGTTACCACCACGACCCGAGTTCTTGCCACCACCACGATTGCGGTTTCGGTCTCCACCGCGGCTTGGGCGGCGTTCTTCCTTCGCAGGAGGGGCTTTGGGCTTAATGCGGGCTCGAACCCGTGCCTCGGACTTGGTGCGACCAAAGAGACCTGTTTTGCCCTCTTCAATCACCTGCATCTCAGCATCAGCCCCATCGACGCCCAACAAATCTAGGGCTCGTGTTTCTGCCTCTTCGACCGTGCGAGCGGTCGTAACAATCCATTCCATGGAATTCGCTTTCTATTTCTTCCCGCGTTGGTTCGGGCTTGAATCGCCCTTTGGAGTTACCCGACGTGAGACCGGTTTTTCCGGTGTTTCATTCTTTTGTGGAGCGGAACGCTTGGCGCGTCCCCACCCCGAGACTTTTTCGGCTGGTTCCGCAGCTACCGCAGAACCCTTCTTCTTGGACTTCGACGCAGTCGGCTCGGCTGTTGTACGCGGTGGCCGAACTCGTTTGGTCGAGGTGGCCGTAGTGGTTGGTCGACGGGAGCCATGGCGAGCGCTGGGCGCTGCTTCTTTCTTGGCGCCACCGCCACCACCGAACAATGCAGCGAGTGGGTTCTCCGGCTCATCGTCATCGTCATCGTCGTCGTCATCATCATCGTCGTTATCAAATTCAAGAGGCTTGTTGAGCTCCTCGTTCTGATACACGGTGCGGGTGATGTAGGCCTGTTGAGCAATGCGCAACAGCGCAGAAACGATGAAGTACAGCACCAAGCCGCCAGGCATGGTGACCGCAAAGACCGGCAACATCCACGGCAGAATCTTCATAATCATCTGCTGCTGCGAGCTGACTTCGCCCGTCATGCGGCCTTGAATCTGGCGCTGTTGGTACCAGCTCAAGAAGGCGACCAAAACGACCATGGCAACATAGGGGAGCGCTTGGCCGATATCACTCTGAATAACCTCGAGCGGCCCTCGGCTGAGGTCGATGCCGATCCAGTTCATCTCGTTTGTCTGCTCGAGCGCGTCGCGCATCTCAGAGTTCTCGTGCAGGTACTCGGGATTGAAGCGCTGCGCTCCACCCTCGGCTGCATCTCGGAACGATTTCCAGATTGCGTCGGGGTTGGTCACTCCAGTGGCTTCAAGAATGGCACCCTGGCCAGCGTCGTAGCCAATGTCTGATGAGCGACGAGTAATGCCCCGGATCACCCGGAACATCACAATGAACACCGGTGACTGAATCAAGATCGGCAGACAACCGCTCAACGGGCTCACGTTGTGCTCTTGGTAGAGCTTCATCATCTCGGCGTTGAGTGTTTCGCGATCACCCTTGTACTTCTTCTGCAACCGCTTGACCTGTGGTTGGAGTTGGCGCATCGACACCATGGACTTGGTGCTCTTATAGGTGAGGGGTGATAACACCACTAAGACCACGGTAGTGAGCGCAATAATCGCAAAACCAAAGCTTGGAATCAGCGAATAGAACCATTCGAGCGCACTGGCGAGCAGGTTGAAGATCGGATCAAGCATGAGAGTGCCTCGTCGGCCCATGGAGGGCACTTCGTTCGTTGGGGGGAGGCGGGGCACTTGCTCCAGCCCGCGGCGGGACCGGGTCATACCCTTGACCGCCTAGTGGATGACACCGCAAAATGCGGCGAGTGCCAAGATAAAGACCCTTGGCTGGTCCGTGCATCTCTACGGCCTCATGGGTATAGGAGCTACACGTTGGCGCGAAACGACACGCATCTGGCCGCAAGCTTCGGTACTGTCGGTACCAACCCAGCGTTGCGAGCACGGTCTTCTTCACGCCTGCATCGCAGTCATAGCGTTCATGGCGCTCATAGGCATTGCACCAACCACGATGTCACGCGCTTTGGCGCGCTGCCGATGCTGCGGCCAAGATGCTCTGCAGATCGTTTCGTAGTTCTTCATGTGATATCCGTGTAGCTCGATCATTCTTGACCCCCAAAAGGTATATCCCGGGTGCCAATGCGGCAGCTTCGGCGGCGACGATTGGTCGCATCCTGCGTCGTATGCGGTTACGCATGACGGCATTACCGATCTTCTTGCCAACCGCATACCCAACTTGGGGTACACCGGAGGCATCACTCGGCAATGGTGCATGCCGTACCCAGCAGAAACGGCCTTGCTGACGACGCCCATGTTTCGAGAGCGAAGCAAACGAAGCACGGGATCGAAGCGGTTCAATCAGGCTGATAGCTTCGTGCGGCCACGGCGACGGCGATTCGCTAACACGCGACGGCCGGCCTTGGTTGACATGCGCTGGCGGAAACCATGTCGCTTTGAGCGACGGCGTACATTTGGCTGGAAAGTTCTCTTCACGATTCGTCCCGATCGTTCATATCGATGTGCTCACTGAGAGAACACATCGTGGGGGATGGTCAGAGAGGATGGCGGCAAACAAGAAGCCTCTCGTGACAGGTTCAGCTCTTTACGCTAGGCCCTTGCAGCAACAGCAACAACACCCAAACGATTTAGCTCAGTTCGGCCTTGCACGCGCGGCCATTCCTAATGATAGGTTCCCAAAGCCACATGGGCGGAGAACCCATGTAGGCACGGGACCGGCGGCTGTTCCAACCGGAGAGTGAACACCGCCAATTTGCAAGAAATACGATGTCATCGTTCGGGAGAAACCTTGTCTACAGCAGAGACCCTTTGGGCTGCCGTTGCTGATCAGCTTCGTTCACAACTAAATGAGTCAGTGTGGCTCTCAACCTTTGCCGGTGTGAACACAACAGCAACCCATTCTGAAAATGGGACTACACATATCCAACTCGAAGTACCGAGCGAGCTGGCCCAAGAACGCATTGCGTCTCGGTACCACGCAATCGTGCTCGCAGCAGTCGAAGACGTTTGCGGGCCAGGAGCGACCTTCGATGTTGTAGTGCTGGTGAGCGAATCAGATCACACCATCCTCGAACCGCTGCCAACACTGGATTTCGCCGCTGATGCGACCAACGAAGCCCAACAGACGCTCGGCACCACAGTTGGGCCCGACGCACGCGGATCGACCGTAAACAATCGCTACACATTCGAGCGATTTGTCACCGGGTCATCCAATCGTTTCGCCCATGCAGCTGCGCTGGCCGTAGCCGAGACCCCATCTCGGTCCTACAACCCGCTGTTTATTCATGGACACGCCGGCCTCGGTAAAACTCACCTGTTGCAAGCCATTGCCCACTATGTAGGCGAGAACTACCCCACATATCGGGTCTGTTATGTCACGACCGAAACGTTGCTCAGCGAGTTCGTCGATGCGATTCGCAGCAATACAACCACGGAGTTCAAGCGCCGCTATCGCGAGAACGACGTGCTGCTCATCGATGACATTCAGTTCCTCGAAGGAAAAGACGCTCTCCAAGAAGAGCTCTTTCACACTTTTAATACGTTGCACCAGGCCGATCGTCAAATCGTGCTGTCGTCGGATCGACCTCCCGATGCCATCCCTACACTCGAAGATCGACTCCGCAGCCGATTCAAGATGGGTCTGCTCACCGACATCCAACCGCCCGATGTTGAGACTCGCCTCGCCATCCTTCGCACCCGGGTCGAGAACGACAACATCACGATCGACCCTGAGATACTGAACTTCATTGCGATCAATATCACCGACAACATCCGTGAACTCGAAGGTGCCCTTATTCGGGCCACCGCCTACGCCCAGCTCACCAATGAGCCACTAACCATCGAGGTTGCGAAGAAAGTCTTGTCGGACTTAGTGAGCGAGCCCGAACCTCGCACGATCACCGCTCAAATGATCCTCGACGAATCAGCGCACTACTTCGACTTCACCATCGAAGAGCTCTGCGGTGCGAGCCGCCGTCGACCACTCGTCAACTCCCGCCAGGTTGCTATGTATGTCATGCGCGAACTGACCGACATGAGCTATCCCGCTATTGCTCGAGAGTTCGGCGGTCGTGACCACACCACCGTCATTCACTCGGTTGAAAAGGTCAAGAAGCTCATTGCCGAGCGGCGCCAAGTCTATGACCAAGTCACCGAGCTGATTCAGGTCATCAAAACCGGCCGCTCCGCAGCGTAGTTACACGGTGCTGACATTATCCACGATTCCACAGAGCCCAGTGGACAGTACGTGGATGCCCTGTGGACAGACTCGGTTATCTTGCTCGTTATCCAGAGGACTGTCAGACGCCTCTGTCATGCTGTGGAAGACATCAAAAGTTTCCCACACCCAACTTTGGGCCGATACGAACACATTTATGCGTTCTCCACAAATCCACAGCCCTACAACTACTACTAAGCTTTCATAAGAATCCGACGGAAGAGATAAGAGCGCCCCTGTGAAACTTCGATGTGAGAGAGACACCCTGGTCGAGGCACTGACTACCGCTGGTCGAGCGGTCTCAGGTCGAGGCGGGCAACTGCCTGTCCTATCTGGCCTACACCTGGTCCTAACGGGTGACCAGCTTGTTATTACTGGCAGCGATTTAGAGCTCACCATTGCTCGCACGCTCGAGGTCAATGGAGACACCGACGGATCCGCAGTCGTTCCAGCCAAGCTACTGATCGATGTCATTCGCTCACTTGAGCCTGGTGCGATTGAACTTGATGTGTCTGACCTCGACCTCACCATTCGCGGTGGTCGCTCTGAATTTTCGATTCGAACAATACCAACCGATGAGTTCCCGCAGCTTGTGAGTGCTCAAGGCCCTGCGGTAACGATCGAAGCAACTTCCTTTGTCGCCGCCCTTCGCCAGGTAGTCCCCGCCGCGAGCGGCGATGACTCGCGGCCGATCCTGACGGGCGTGTTACTCACCCCGGTCGACGGTGGCTTGCGATTGGTTGCGACCGACTCGTACCGCTTGGCTGTTTCTGACATCCCTGGTGCTTCGGTGCTCGAAGGCGATCAGTCGGTGTTAGTGCCCTCTCGGGCACTCGCCGAGGTTCGTCGAGTTGTTGGCGAAGCTCCCGAGCTAACTCTGCGACTCGGCGAAAGTGATGCATCGTTTGAAATCGAAGGTCTTGTCGTCACTACTCGTCTCATCGATGGTGACTTCCCTAAATACGAAGGCTTGATTCCGACCGGCGAATCAAATTCGATGGTCGTCAACCGCGAGACCTTCCTCGATGCAGTGCGGCGGGTGCGTTTGTTAGCCCAAGAGTCCACACCGCTGCGATTGGTTATGAATAGCGATGGGTTAGAGATCGTCGCAATTACCCAAGACGTTGGCGAAGGACATGAAACAGTCGACGCGACCTACGATGGCGATGAACTCACCGTGGCATTCAACCCATCGTTTTTGGTAGATGGCCTCGATATTGCGCCTGGCGAAGAAGTTGCGTTGCAGACCATTGATTCGCTCAAGCCAGCGGTGTTGCGAGTGGCTGGCAACGAGAACTTTCTCTACCTGCTCATGCCAGTCCGAGTCCCGTAACCAGATTCCTAGCCCCGTGGCCTGATCGGCAGACTCCATGGGATACAGGTGTGAGATGGCAGTAGCTCTTGCGACTTAGGCAGCTTTGGCTCACCAATTTTCGCAGCTACGGGGAGCTTGATCTTGAGCTACCCGAAGGGCTTACTTGTGTCATTGGCGAGAACGGCATTGGTAAAACAAATCTGCTCGAGGCGATTGGCTATTTGATTCACCTCAAGTCCTTTCGTGGTGCTGACAACGCGACCATGGTCGCCCTGGGAGCCGATCGGGCCATCGTGCGTGGTCAAGGCGCCAGCAAGCGTCGCGACCTGCTGATTGAGGCAGAACTACCTCGCACCGGTCGCGGCCGTGTGCAAGTCAACCGCCAGCGCCTGCAGCGTGCTGCCGATCTCGCAGCCGCAGCCAGGATTTCGGTATTTGCGCCTGATGATCTCGCCACGATTAAGGGATCGCCCGGGCTCCGCCGAGATTTCCTTGATGATTCGGTTGTTGCGCTGTGGCCGCGCCAAGACGAAACCCGCAAAACGCTGGTGCAAGTACTTCGACAGCGCAACGCCCTTTTGCGCCAGCGCGGCGGGCGACTCGACGCAGATGGTGAGCTCATGCTCGATGTCTGGGACGAGCGACTTGCTGCGGCCGGCGAGGCTATGGGGGCGGCACGGTTGTCATTGGTGAATGACCTATCGCCCTACGTTGATCAGGCTTATAAACAATTGTCGCAGCGCCAGGATCACGTGTCGCTGCACTACGAACCAGTCTGGTTCGGCGACGGCCTGGGCGAAGCGCTCAAGCAAAGTCGTAAAGAGGACCTACGCCGGGGGACCACACTGGTGGGACCTCATCGCGACGATGTCTTGGTGGTGCTCAACAATGCCCCCAGTCGCAGCCACGCTTCACAGGGCGAACAACGCACGCTGGCGCTCGCACTGCGCCTGGGAGTCCACTTGCTTCTCACCGAACGCCATGGCGAGTCACCGTTGTTGCTGCTCGACGATGTGTTCAGTGAACTCGACCGCTTCCGCACCGCGGCTCTGTTCGAAGCGCTGCCGCAAGGTCAAGCCCTGCTCACAACTGCCGTGACTCTCCCCGACGGCGCCAATCCTGAACTGATACTCGAAGCCACGCCTGGCAAACTCACCGCAAGCAAAGCGCAAACGTGAGCACCCATAACGTGAGCACCCCAGGGGTGCTCACGTTAACTTGATGGCTATGGCACGTAGCGGCAAGAAGAGGTGGACGCCGTTGCCGAGTTATTCGAGTAGTCCAACACCAATCCTGGGGGCACTCGACAATTTGGCAGCCACGCTTGGGCTTACGAATGTCGACAGCATCAATGCGTTGTTCGTGGACTGGCCCGAGATTGTTGGTGAGCACCTGGCGACGCATTGCAAACCGCGTTCGCTTCGCGATCAAATCCTGACCGTCGAAGCGGCCGACCAGCAATGGGCCACCGAGCTGAAATGGATGACCTCGTTGCTCATCGAACGCTGCTGCGAGGCCCTTGGTCCCGAAGCCGTAACCGCTGTGCGAATCGTGCGTTAAGAACCGCTATTTCTAGCGGAAAAATCTCTGCATGATCGCGCTCAGAAGCGGGGGTGATGAGCCCCAAACTGTCACACCAGAGTGGTAGAATTACAAGATCGAAATTTCTCACCCGTTGAGCGATTTCGACTTCGCATTTTGCCACGATCGGCAACCATGCGCTTCACCCTGCGGAGCGGTGACTATCCCCGTGATCTTGCTTCTCCGATGGCCCCCGAAAGGCATCTGTGGCTGACACGTCAACTGCTTCCTACAGCGCCAGTGATATCACCGTTCTCGAAGGCCTCGAGGCGGTTCGTAAACGGCCCGGCATGTACATCGGTTCAACTGGACCTGCTGGTCTGCACCACTTGGTGTACGAAGTCGTCGACAATGCCGTCGACGAGGCCATGGCCGGCCACTGCACTCGTATCGACGTTTCTCTGTTAGCCGATGGGGGTTGCGAAGTAGTCGACAACGGTCGTGGCATCCCCGTTGGCAAACACCCCAACTACGACGATCTGACCGCAGCCGAAGTTGTGCTCACCGTATTGCATGCTGGTGGCAAGTTCGGCGGAGGGGGCTACAAGGTCTCTGGTGGCCTGCACGGCGTGGGTGTTTCGGTTGTCAACGCCTTGTCGACGCGAGTCGAAGTCGACATCGATCGCGACGGCAAACGCCACGCCATGTCGTTCGTCGATGGCGGTCAGCCAAGCGACCGCCTCACCGAAATGGGCGACTCGCCAAGCAAAGAAACCGGCACCACCGTTCGCTTCTGGCCCGACGGCACGATCTTTGATGAGCTCACGTTCCGGGCCCAAACTCTGCTTGACCGTCTGCAAATGATGGCGTTCTTGAACCGGGGCCTCGAAATCCGGTTCCGTGACCTGCGCAGCACTGCCCAACGTACGCCCAAGGCAGGAGCGGCCGAAGTTGACTACGAAAACTCACCCGACGACGACGGATCTGAACCAGTCGACGAACCGGTGGCCGTGGTCGAGGAGATCGTCGACGACGGATCTGGTGTCAACGATGAGTTCATCGTGTTCAAATACGATGGCGGCATTAGCGACTTTGTTGCCCATGTCAACGCCACCAAAGAGGCACTGTTCGATGTCGTTGGATACTTCGATGTTGCCGAAGAAGACCAAGAAGTCGAGATTGCCTTTCAGTGGAACACCGGCTTCAACAGCGATGGGTTGCACTCGTTCGCCAATGGCATCAGCACCGGCGAAGGCGGCATGCACGAAGAAGGCTTCCGCAAGTCGCTAACCAATGTTTTCAACCGATACGCGTTCGACAAGAACATCCTGAAAGACGGCAAAGACGCCCGGTTGCAGGGCGAGGACATCCGCGAGGGTCTGACGGCAATCATTAGCGTGAGGCTGGCTGAGCCACAGTTCGAGGGTCAGACCAAAGGCAAGCTCGGCAATGTGTCTATCCGATCGTTGGTCGAACGAGCGACGAATGAAAAATTTCGCGAGTGGCTCGAAGAGAACCCGTCTGAGGCCAAGCTCATCACCGGCAAGGCTGTGTCCGCCCAGCAAGCTCGTATAGCTGCCCGACAAGCAAGAGACGCTACTCGCCGCAAATCTGCGCTCGATGGTGCAGGACTACCGGGCAAGTTAACCGACTGCGCTTCGTCGGATCCCGAAGAGTGCGAGATCTATATCGTCGAGGGAAATTCCGCTGGTGGCTCGGCCAAAGAAGCACGCGACCCTCGGACCATGGCCATTTTGCCGATCCGCGGGAAGATCCTAAATGTGGAGCGGGCTCGCATCGACAAGATGCTGAATAACACCGAAGTTCTTGCGCTGATCCAAGCCATCGGTGCTGGGTTTGGACCCGAATTCAATCTCGACAACTTGCGCTATCACAAGGTCGTGTTGCTCTGTGATGCCGACGTCGACGGCTTGCACATTCGTACGCTGTTGCTCACGTTCTTCTTCCGACAGATGCGCGAAATGGTCGAACGTGGCCATGTGTACATCGCCCAGCCGCCGCTGTATTCGACCGAGGTCGGCAAGAGCAAGGTGTACTTGCAAGATGACCGGGCCAAGGATCAGTTCATGGTCGACAACCCGAAACACAACAACGACTTTGCTCGTCTCAAGGGTTTGGGCGAGATGGATGCCGAAGAACTATGGGACACCACTATTGATCCTGAGCAGCGCACGCTGTTGCAGGTTTCGGTCGGCGAAGCCGTAATGGCCGACGAAGTCTTCTCCAAACTCATGGGAGAAGACGTGCAGAGCCGCAAGAACTTCATCCAGTCCAACGCCAAAGACGTCCGCTTCCTTGACATCTAACCATTGGATGCGTCATACACGAATGATCACCGCGCCGTGACAATGCCCGATAGGTACCAACCATCTGCAGCAGAGCCACAGCTACAGACCAGCCATTGTGAGTAACCCATGAGTGATACCACCAACAACACACCCGACGAACCCCAGGATGATGAGGGCGACGGTGGCCTGCGCCTCAACGTTGAGCCAATCACCATTCAGCGGGAGATGGAAAACTCGTTTCTTGACTACGCCATGTCAGTCATCGTGTCGCGGGCCCTGCCCGATGTGCGCGACGGCCTCAAACCAGTGCATCGGCGCATCATCTGGTCAATGTCCGACAGTGGTTTCCGCCCTGACCGATCCCATGTCAAGTGCGCTCGCGTCGTGGGCGATGTCATGGGCAAATACCATCCCCATGGCGATAGCGCTATCTATGACTCGCTTGTTCGCATGGGTCAAACCTTCTCGCTTCGCCACCCCCTGATTGACCCGCACGGCAACTTCGGTTCACCAAATGACCCGCCAGCGGCCATGCGCTATACCGAGTGTCGGCTGTCGAACCTGGCTATGCGCCTGATCGATGGCATCGACGAAGACACGGTCGACTTCAGTGACAACTTCGATGGAACCGAAGAAGAACCCACGGTCCTGCCAGCCAAGTTTCCTAACCTGCTGGTCAACGGTAGCCAAGGCATTGCAGTTGGTATGGCGACCAGTATTCCTCCCCACAACCTGGGCGAGGTCTGCGACGCAACACTGCATCTGATCGATAACCCAGAAGCCACGGTCGAAGACCTGATGCAGTTTGTAAAGGCGCCAGACTTTCCTACTGGTGCCCTCATCCTTGGTGCTCGCGGCATCCATGATGCCTATACAACGGGCCGGGGCTCCATCCGGATGCGTGCAGTAGCCGAGTTCGATGAGAGCAAGACCGGCACGCCCCAGATTGTCGTCACCGAAATTCCGTATCAGACCAGCGCCGAGGTCATCGAAGAGAAGGCCGCCGCAATGGCGAACAGCGGCAAGCTCGAGGGCATTCGCGATATTCGCAACGAATCCGCCAAAGGCAAGACCCGCCTTGTTTTCGATCTCCGCCGAGACGCCGTGCCCAAGGTGGTGCTGAACAACCTGTTCAAGTACACGCCACTGCAAACCTCGTTCAGCGTGAACATGGTTGCACTCGACGACGGTGTGCCACGCACCATGAACCTGCTGCAGGTGCTGCAGGCCTACGTTGATCACCAGGTCGACGTCATCACCCGCCGGTCAAAGTTCCGGCTCGAAAAAGCACAAGCCCGAGCCCATATTCTCGAAGGACTCATTCGCGCCGTCGACATGATCGACGAGATCATTGCGCTCATCCGGGCTTCCGAAGACCGAGCAGCCGCAAACGAAGCCTTGCAGGCAGCACCATTTGACTTCTCCCAAGTGCAAACAAAGCACATCCTCGATCTGCCCCTTGGTCGGCTGACTCGGCTTGGCCGTGCCGACCTGTTGACCGAACTCGAAGACCTAGCCAAAGTTATTGCTGAGCTCGAAGAAATCTTGAACAACCCGGTTCGGCTCCGCGAAGTCATCTCGACCGAGTTGACCGAAGTCCGCGACGGCTACGCCAACGAGCGTCGCACGCAACTCACGATCGATCCGGGCGAATTCGACATCGAAGACCTGATCGACGACGAAGAACTGATCTTCACCCTCACCGACGGCGGCTACGTCAAGACCACGCCCGCAGATGAGTTCCGCACGCAGAGTCGCGGCGGCGTTGGCGTGCGAGGTGCACAGCTCAAGGAGGGCGATCTGGTCGAGGTCATGTTGCACACCACTGCGCATGCCTACATGTTGTTCTTCACGAACTTGGGCCGAGTCTTCCAGTTGCGCGCCCACGAGATACCCGTGCAGAGTCGCACCGCGCGCGGCACCGCGATCGTGAACCTGCTGCAGCTTGACCCTGAAGAAACAGTCATGGCGGTTGTAGACACGCGCGACTACGAGACCATGCGGTATCTGCTTTTCGTGACCCGCAACGGTGTCGTCAAGAAGACGGCGTTCAGCGCCTACGGCAATATTCGCCAGAACGGCTTGCGCGCCATCAAGATGCGCGACGAAGACGAACTGGTACGGGTCATTCCCATCAACGGTGAACTCGACGTTTGTTTGGTCACACAAAATGGCCGCCTCATGCGCTTCCATCCCGACGAAGTTCGGGAAATGGGCCGAGTGGCATCGGGTGTACGTGGCGTGAAACTCAAAGAAGGCGACCAGGTCGTGTCGTGCGCAGTTGCTCGTCCCGACCACGAGCTGCTTCTGGTGTCGAGCGAAGGGTTCGGCAAACGGACCGCCTTCGACGCTTTTAACGCCAAGCACCGTGGGGGTCAGGGCGTTCGAGCCATGAAGATGAGAGCCGAACGAGGTCTGCTGGTGCGAGCCCTCACGGTGCTCCCCGACGACGAAGTGATGCTTATTGCCAGCAACGGCGTGATTATCCGAATAGCGGTGGCTGACATTTCGGTCCAAGGCGCTCACGCTTCTGGTGTGCGCGTCATGTCGGTGCCCGACGAAAACCGAGTGCAAGCGGTCACTCTGGTTCGTGAACCCGATAGCGACGACACCGAAGCCGATGAGCAAGCCGCAGATGATGGCGGCGAGGCAACCGACGAAGCGAGCAGTATTGACATCGAGCCTGCGGTACCCGACACTGAAGACGCTGCGGTCAACGACCCGACCGGTGACGACGCCGCCGAAGAAGAAGAATAACTACTAAGCCCGGCTAACGGGCGAGGTCCAAACGCACAACTTGCTTCCCCAGGAATACCTCTAAGGAAAAGCTGTGTATAAGCAACCGAATATGTCCCGACAAGACTTTGAGCGCGGCCAGGCCTCGGTCGCTGCAGCTGGAGTTTTAGCTGTCGTGGCGCTGTTCGTTGTAGCACTGTCATTGATTGGTCAGGCCATGGTTCATCGTTCCCGAGCCCAATCGGCTGCCGACGCGATTGCTTTGGCGTCGGCGAGTGCTACGGATCCTGATCGCCAACGAGCTGCCGATGATCTCGTCGATTGGTATGAGTCGCGCGGGATCGAGGTACGACAACAAGGGGCCGGCCAAACCATGGTGATAAGCGGCCCATCGCGGGCGGATGCTCGAGCTGGCGTCGCACAGACGACAACACAACGCACGCCCGCACTGGTGGCACTTCTCGCCAGAGCCGAACAATTAGTGGGCCAGGAAATTACTCCCATTAGCTGGCACGAGTTCGCGATAGCCCTGACGCCAGAGCACGGTCAGGTGTTTGTCACCGTTGCGACGGACCTTGGTCTCTGCGAAGTCTCGGCGCCGATCGCAACACCTGGCTCCCGCACGTTCGAACTTTGTTGAAGGGGCGCCACTCTCGCCACAGACTGCACGAATTACGGCGGGGAGTGCACTGCGCGAATAACCAACGATGCATGGTTCCGTTGGGGGTGCGCCCCAACCAAGCTCAGAATCGCCGTAGACTTGCTCGCTGTGGCAGACCAGGAAGAGCCAACGATGACCGTCGACGACGAGATCTCCAACAACGACCAAGATGGCATCGCGGCCGCGGACGCTAAAACAGCGACGTTTGCCTACGACGAGAACACCCTTGGCCGTTCAACAAGCGTCTTCGATTCTGGGATCGATCTGGCTGCGCCGGCGATACCGCCAATGGCGCCACCAGCCATGGGTTACACCCAATCGGAACCCGAGGCCGACGTGACTGCGCAACGGCCACTGAGCAATCGCGACCGTCGTCGGCGAGTCAAACTTGAGGCCCGCCGTGTTCGCCGGGTAGTGCGCCACATCGAGCCTTGGTCCGTACTTAAAGTGAGCCTTATCTTCCACTTTTGCCTGTGGCTGATCTTCGTTCTAGCGGGCGTCTTGTTGTGGAGCTTCGCCGAAGGATCGGGCACCCTCGACAATATCGAGGAGCTAGTAGAAAAACTTTTCGCCCTCGAAGAAGAAAAAGAGTTCTGGAGTGGAGGCGTGATCTTCCAGGCTTACGCCGTAGCAACACTCGTGCTATCGGTAGCCGGAGTGACTTTCAGCGTCCTCCTCGCGGTGCTTTACAATCTGATCAGTGACCTCACCGGTGGCGTGCGACTGACCGTGATCGAGGAAGAATCCGCCAGGTTTACCCCACCAACTCGACGCCAGCGGCGCTAGCCGTCAGGCCACTGTCGAGCTTCGATCAGAATTCGAACTACTGGTTCGCGTAAATCGGGTGGGAGCACGGAACCGGAGCCGGTAAGGTAACGCCGCACTGTTTGGGGCTATAGCTCAGTCGGTTAGAGCGCACCCCTGATAAGGGTGAGGTCGGAAGTTCGACTCTTCCTAGCCCCACGAACAGTGGTAGTCCGCATTTCAGCTCGTACCTCGCCGAAACGCTGTGATGTGGTGATAGCTCTGGCAGTCCCAGACCGCTGCGCTACCTGGGTTGAATAGTGGTAGTCCGCCTTTCAGCTCGTACCTCGCCGAAACGCTGTGATGTGGTGGTAGGTCTGGCTTTGGCTTGGCAGGGGAGTTGAGCGGCTACGGTCAGTGGGTGTTCACAATGTTCCGGCGTGCTGTCTTTGGTGCAGCAATTGCGGCGATGACGGCAGCGATTCTTCGAGTCTTTGGTGGCGATGGCGCGCCGCCACAAAGTGGAGGCTGGCGCCAGGTCGATCCCAACGACCTCTGAGTGCTGCGGTTCTTGCATGCGGATCACTGTCTTTGGGGCTGGGCTTGTCGGGCGCCGTGCTGCGTCGATTCTTTCGGGGCGCGGCCACCACGTAGTCCTCGTCGCACAAGCTCGTCGAGCTCCCGAACTTAAGCAGGTCACGACGGCGACGGGGTGGTCGAACGCTGCCGCCGAGGGCGCCGACGTGGTGGTGTTGGCTACTGAGTCTGCACATCAGTTTGCGCTAGCCCGTGAGCTCGTTCGCAATGGAACCAGCGTTATTACTACCGCTGATAACCCAGCGCATGTGCGTCGCCTCTGGGCACTTCACGACCTTGCCCGGGACCGAGGAGCACACCTCGCGGTTGGCATCGCGTATTCGCCCGGAGTTTCGACGCTGCTCGCGAGCTATCTTGCACACGGCTTCGACGAGATCTCTGCAATTCGCACTGCCCAGTTTGGCACAGGCGGACCATCGTGTGCCCGGGAACACCACCGGGCAATGAGTAGCTCGGCGTTAGAAGTACACCAGGGCCTTCTACGCCCGTCTCGGGGTGGGTCCGGTAGAGAGTTGGTTTGGTTTCCCGACCCTGTTGGCCCAGCAGATTGTTATCGGGCCGCCTTGAGTGACCCGTTTCTGCTGCATCAAGCGTTTCCAGGCGTTGCGCGAATTGAGTCTCGTCAAGCTGCTACGAGGCGGGACCGCATAACTGCTCGCTTGCCAATGCTGCGATCACCGCATGCCGAAGGCCTGCTCGGAGCGGTTTGGGCCGAAGTGCGCGGCCGTCTCGACGGAATGGTTGAACATCGGGCGATGGCAGCTACTGGATCTCAAGCAACCGGCGCCGCAGCGATGGTCGCGGCCTATTGCGAAGTAGTGCAACTCCCGCCGAACCGACCGCCACTCATGGACGATCGCAGGAACGAAGCTGACCGTTGGAGTGAAGGGATTACCCCGCGGGTGGAACTTGAACCTGGGGGAGTTCAGTCGGTGGTCACTTCTAGGAACTTAGTACCAATGCTGCGACTTGTATCAGAAGACCTAAGCCTTTTGGCCTATGACGGTTCCCAGGTTGTGACAATGGGAGGCCTCTCTGCGCCCGTGCAAGCGGCCCGAAAATGGAGCTCTCAGAACGAAAATCCCTGGAAACTCAACGTTGCAGGCCGTAAACGTTTCTAGGAGCCTTTTGGATTGGGGGTAGTTTTGCCTAAAGTGACGGGCCCTTCGACCGATTAGTCTCTCTACGTGGCGACACATACGCAGGGAGCGTTTGGTCGAGGGATGCCATGTACGAAGGGACAAGCGGCGTGAGAGCAGAGAACGCAGCGACAATCGAAGATGTCGAAGAGTATGAGCCGGTAGGCAACTCAATGACACCAGCCGAGATCAACGAACTGATCGAAGCTCATGTTCCCTTGGTGAAACACATCGTGTTCCAAGTAGCGGTGCACTTCCCCCGCCACGTCGACCGCGAAGACCTTGCCCGAGCTGGTGCTCTTGGTTTGGTCGAGGCGGCTCAGCGCTACAGCCCCGATCGTGGCATTCCGTTTCAACGCTTTGCTGCTCGGCGAGTTCGGGGCGCAATGCTTGACTCTGTTCGCGCATCAGACTGGGCACCCCGTTCGGTGCGACGGCTCTCGCGCCGGTTTGACGCCATGGAACAACAGCTTGCCAGCGAGCTTGGCCGGGCACCCCGCACCAAAGAGACCGCCGAAGCCCTCGGGATGAAGCCTGCCGAAGTATCCAAACTTCGCTCGCAGCTCTACCGGTCGGTCGTACTGGCACTCGAACACGATGTCGACGGCCAGAACGGCGAAGAGCTCAATCTGCTCGACGTGCTTCCAGACCGCGCCACTCTCGAACCAGATGAACAACTCGAAGGCCGCGAGCTCTACGCCTACTTGCAAGATGCGATCGGGTTGTTGCCAGAACGACATCGCTTGGTGATCGTTGGCTACTTCCTCGAAGAGAGGACCTCGGTCGACCTGGCCCGATTCCTTGGCGTCACCGAGTCACGCGTGTCTCAGCTCCGTTCTGACGCAATCGAGATGCTCCGAACCGGCATCCAATCACAGTACGACGACGCCCCCGCCGAGCCTGAAATAGGGCGCCGTGCAGAACGTCGCAAGCAATACGCCAACGCAATTGGTGAGGCCAGCGACTGGCGCGAACGCCTCGACGAAGGCGCCGACCTGAGCACTCGTATCCGAAGCGTTTTGTAGACCTCGACAAGCTGCCGGCTGATGCAGTCGACGCTTAGAGGTTGCGCGGATAGGCACAGTGCGAAGCTCCACATCGGCGCAACTCGTGGGGCTGCCAACAGATGTCGAGACCTATCCGCTAGCCCCCTTAGCGCAG
>Ga0114956_1001601_pt1 | contig 17894 bp, 17 predicted proteins | sample MaitaG_FD_87304 | JGI IMG/M metagenome (GOLD analysis project Ga0114956, IMG submission 87304) | Marine algal microbial communities from Maine, USA - Maine_Asex2 metaG | ecosystem: Host-associated > Algae > Red algae > Unclassified | place: Maine, USA | collected 2015-01-05 | reverse complement strand
GTCAGATACCGATCCAGTTGGTTGGCAAACTGTTGTCGGTCCCCCGCATTCATGGGGGGTGGCCCACCACCGAGTTGTACACCACTGCTTCGCATCGAATCCATGAAGTCTCGCATGTTCAGTTTCTGCCTGATGGTATCGAGCACATAAAGCTCACCTCGTGGCGTGAGTGCATGCGCACCTTTTTCCATGACTTCCGCCGCCAGTGGAATATCTGAGGTAATCACCAGGTCATCGATCTGGGCACGTTTGACAATTTCGTTATCGGCGACATCAAAGCCTTGCGGCACCTGCACAGAGGTTATGTTGGCCACCTTGGGTGTGCGTATGTACTGATTGGCGATAAGCGTTAGTGGCACACCGGTTCGACGGGCAGCTTTATAGAGTATGTCTCGTATCAATGTGGGACAGGCATCGGCATCGACCCAGATAGTCATGAGAGGTAAGCAGCCATCAGACGCTACACAGCATCTGGTTGGTTTTCCGGCAAGGCATGTATAAACGCCGGTAGTGCCAGACACTGTGTAACAATACGCTCGATCGTGGGATAGGCATCCAGTGATACATCGAAGCGCCGGTTGTTTACGGCCTGTGACACCAGACACACATCGGCTAACGATACCGTATCGCCGTGACAAAAGCGTCCTGTTTCAGGCTCATCTGTCAATCGTGATTCCAGTGCAGCGAACCCTTCGTTGGCCCATTGCTGGAACCAGCCTTTTACGGCGGCATCATCAGCACCAAACTCGGTACGGATGTATTGCAATAGGCGCAGGTTATTGATGGGATGTATATCCATCGCCACAATCTGGGCCAGTGATCTTACCCGTGCGCGGGCTATCGGGGTATCAGGCAATAGCGCAGGCGCAGGATATACCTCGTCCAGGTATTCCATGATCGCCATGGATTGTGCGATGACACCGTCTGGGGTTTGCAACGCTGGTACCAACCCCTGTGGGTTGAGCGATAGAAAGCTCTCTTGTTTATGAGCGTTGTCCAGTAACGCATAACCCGCATACTCGTAGTCAAGCCCTTTCAGACCCAGCACGATACGCACTCTTAAAGAGGTTGATGAGCGGAAATAGTTATGCAGTATGAGTGTCATCAGCTGGAGATTTTCTCTACTACCTGATCAATCTCACCAAAGATCGAATTTCCTGACTTGTCTTTCATGTGGATGCGTACCGTGTCGCCGAACTGCATGAACTGCGTGGCAGGCTTACCATTGTTGATGGTTTCGATCATGCGGATCTCCGCTATGCAGGAATACCCCACACCGCCTTGCGCAATCGGCTTGCCGGGCTCACCGTCCAGCTTGTTACTGACCGTACCTGAACCCACAATGGTACCGGCACCCAACGCTCTGGATTTTGCAGCATGAGCCACGAGCTGAGGGAAATTGAAGGTCATGTCTACGCCGGCTTCTGCTTTACCGAAAGGGTGTTCGTTATAGTCCACCAGCAGAGGCAGATGCACCTTGCCATCACGCCAGGCATCGCCCAACTCATCGGGTGTCACCGCAACCGGTGAAAACGCTGAAGACGGTTTACTCTGGAAAAAACCAAATCCCTTACCCAGCTCACCGGGTATCAGAGCACGCAACGACACATCATTGACCAACATGATCAGTCGAATGGATTCAGTCGCGTTTTCAGGACTGACACCTAGCGGTACATCACCTGTAATAACAGCCACTTCCGCTTCCATATCAATGCCCCAGTCTGTTGTTGGCATTTTAATGGATTCACGGGGTGCCAGAAAGGTATCCGACCCACCTTGATACATGAGCGGGTCAGTCCAGAAGCTTTCGGGAATTTCAGCACCCCGTGCTTTTCGCACCAGCTCCACATGATTGACATAGGCAGACCCGTCCGCCCACTGATACGCACGCGGCAACGGTGATTCAGCGACGCTCTGATCAAACACCGCGCCCATACTCTCATCGCCATTAAGCTTGTCCGAAAGCGCTATTAGTTCCGGCTCGCAAGCCTGCCATTGATCCAGCGCTGACTGCAGCGTCTGGGCAATCCCGGTTGCAGGTATGCAACGGGACAGATCACTGGAGACAATCACGAGTTGTCCATCGCGAGTCGCGTTATTCAGCGTGGCGAGTTTCATTGTTCGTTGATACCTTGGTGAGCGAGTCTGATGGCTTCGCGGATAACAGATGGATCGCCCACCTGATTCAAAAGAAGAAGAACCAGTCTTGCATTAAATCGACTAGCCTGTGCAGCGTCCATACCCTGCATGGCATCCAGCAAGCAGGTATAGACCGCGTCGGCGTCCGGCCCCAGATTGTTGTCGGTAATCAGGCTCATGCCGCCAATCCTTGGCCAGCACCTAAAGCCTGTTTCATTGCGCGACTAATAGACTGCACATCAGCATGGTCTGCAGGCCATCGCGCGGCGATATGCTGATCAGGTCTGATCAGGAAGACACCTTTTCCATAACGGTTGGTAGCGTCTTCACTGGCCTTGATCGATACTACAGACACTCCTTGCAGTGTTTCCAGGTCGGCTGGGGTTTGTGCATCCACAACCAGCACGACAAATGCACAGCCCAATAATGGTAACAACCATTGTTCACTGTTAATTGGCAAGTCTGGTGCAACACAGCCCACGGATGATGCTGCTTTAAAATCAGTACTATCGGTCGACTCCTCACCGGTTGTTTGCAATGACATACCCGTCAGTGCGCAAGGAGTGGATAGTCGTCCGGAATTGATAAGACTGCGAGCAAAAGGTAAGTCAGCAGCCAGATCCAGCACCTCATCGCGGTACGTTCTCTCTGTATCACTCACCGGCGACATAAACCGTGTTGCTCCTGCCGAATGCCGAATGTTTTCATCAGCACCGTGGCCTCGTTCCTCTTCATAGCTCTGCAACAACGAAGGTTCTGCAGTGCCCTTGAGAATGGCAGCCAGCTTCCAGCACAGGTTGTCCACATCATGAATACCACCGTTACCCCCTCTGGCGCCAAATGGCGAGACCACATGCGCGCTATCACCCACAAACAGCAAACGTCCGTGCACAAACTGTTTAAGCCGGGCACACCTGAAACGATAAACACTGACCCAATCAAGCTTGAAGGGTTTATCGCCAACTACCTGCCTGATTCTGGGAATGACCCTGTCGGGTTGCTTCTCAAGCTCAGGATCGGCATCGGGTCCCAGTTGCAGATCTATACGATAGATGTTGTCGGGTTGCTTGTGTAACAACGCCGACTGCCCTTCATGAAACGGCGGCTTGAACCAGAACCAGCGCTCCGGTCTGCCCGCTTCGGGAAAGGGATCTTCATGCATTTCAATGTCGGCAATAAGGAAGCGCTCTTCAAAGCTCTGTCCCTCAAAAGACAATCCCATGCGCTTGCGAGTGGGTGAGCCTGCACCATCACACGCCAGAACATAGTCGGCCGTGATTTCATAGGCGCCATCATCTGTGTCGATAGTCAGGCGCACACCTGAATCATCGGCTTCATGGCTGACTACTCGGTTACTGAAACGCAGGTCTATCAGGTCGGGGAATTCTTTCGCACGCTCTACCAGGAAATGTTCTACGTGATATTGCTGCAGGTTAATGAAGGCCGGCATCTTGTGGCCATCATCTGGCAACAGATCGAAGTTAAATACTTCATCGTGACCATGAAACAACCTTCCGGTTTGCCAGGTAACGCCCTTGGCTACCATGCGCTCCCCGACACCGAGCCTGTCAAGGATATCCAGTGTTCGCTTTGCCCAGCAGATGGCTCGCGAACCGGTTGATACGGCGTTGTTATCACTCAGCAATACAACAGGGATGTCGTGTTGTGCCAGATCGATTGCCGCGGCCAGCCCTATCGGGCCTGCACCAATAATCGCTACCCGATAACGATGAGGTGGCGCACCTGAAAGCTCGGGTACGCGTTTGACCTCGAAGGGTTGATAACCTGCTTCAGACATGGCGCTACCCTTGAAGATCAGTCCACAACTGCTTGTCACGCTCAGCTGTCCAGATACGCGGCGTATCCAGATCGCGTGCCTCATCGTAAGCTCGCGCAACGTTAAACGGCAGACAGTGTTCGTAGATGGCGTAGTCGCCAAATTTCTCATCGCACGATGCGCGACAGGCATCCCAGGCCTCTTTAAGAGAACCGCCACCCAGAGCCACTTTGGCTACAGGCCCGTACGTGGACCTGACAAAATCTGCCGTCAGATCCAGCGCCTCGTTGACCATGTCTCTGCCAACCAGTGCATCACCCCTCCCCGGTGCAATGGCATCTACATCAAAACGTCGTATCGCCTCAAGCGTAGTTGGCCAGTCGTGAAAATGCGCATCCCCACAGTAACAGGCAGATCGGTATTCAACGATGTCACCGGTGAACATCACGTTCTGATCTGGCACATAGGCAACGATGTCTCCAGCGGTATGCGCGCGACCCAGAAACATCAGGTCTACTCGTCGTTTACCGAGGTAGAAAGTCTGGCGTTGACTGAACGTCTGGGTTGGCCACGTCAGACCTTTGATTTCTTCATGCCCCTGAAACAGCCGTGGGAACCGGTCGAATTCAGAGTCCCAGTCTTCCTGCCCACGCTCTACTACCATGGCACGTGCTTTCTCGGACATGACAATATCCTGCGCCTGATAGGCAGCGGCACCTAACACACGAACCGCGTGGTAATGCGAAAGCACAACATGCTTGATGGGTTTATCTGTCACTGACTGGACTTTCTCCACAACCATCCGGGCAAGTCGGGGTGTTGCCTGTGCATCCACAATCATCACGCTGTCATCGCCGATGATAACGCCGGTGTTAGGATCACCTTCGGCAGTGAAGGCCCACAAGTCCTTGCCTACTTCCGTAAACGATACCTTCTTTTCTGCCATATCCCCTTGGGATGCGAACGCCTTGCTCATGAGTTTGTCTCTTGTCTGGGAAAAATGCGTTTCAAGTCGCGCCAGCAATCTACATAGTCATCCTGCAGACCCTCTACCTGACTGGCGTAACGTGAAACAATTTGCGGGTACCGGGTCTCGAACATGAACGCCAGCGTGTTTTCTAGTTTTACGGGAGTGAGCGTCGCCGTCGTGGCTTTCTCATAACCAAATGCATCAGGCCCGTGAGGCAGCATCTGGTTATGCAAGCTGGCACCTCCGGGTACAAAGCCTTTCTCCTTTGCATCATAGGCACCCTTGATCAGGCCCATGAACTCACTCATGATATTGCGGTGATACCACGGTGGACGAAAGGTATGCTCCGCCACCATCCATCGCGGAGGGAAAATAACAAAATCGATATTTGCTGTTCCATCCTGTTCCGTGGGTGATGTGAGTACGGTGAATATGGAGGGATCAGGGTGATCAAAACCGATAGCACCCACCGGTGAAAAAGTGGACAAGTCATACTTGTAAGGCGCGTAGTTACCGTGCCAGGCAACCACATCCAGTGGCGATTGCCCGATGTCCGTTATCTGAAATATACCGGCCCACTTGTACACAACAGAGCATGGCTCTTCCTTGTCTTCAAAAGCGGCCACTGGCGTTTTGAAGTCGCGAGGGTTGGCCAGACAGTTGGCACCGATAGGCCCACGTTCAGGCAGCTCCAAAGGAGCACCATAGTTTTCGCACAAGTACCCGCGTGCATTATCCTCCAGACAATCTGCTCTGAACGTCATGCCACGTGGCACCACCGCAATCTCTCCCGGTGCAACGTGCATACAACCCAGCTCAGTGAATAAACTGATAGCACCGTGTTGCGGGACGAACAACAACTCACCATCTGCGTTACAGAAATAAGTATCGGGTAGATTCAGATTAAAGTCGTAAAGGTGCGCCGCCATGCCAGTTTGCGACATGACATCGCCCGCTGTTGTCATGGTATGAACACCGTGCATGAAAGTGGTACCAGACGGAGCCACAGGTATCGGATCCCATCGGTATTGACCTAGCGGCAATGATGAAACCCGCTGCGGAGCGGAGAGCCAATCATCGTAAACAGCTGGCTTGAATCGATGAGTGTGCAAAACACTGGGCCTGATTCTGTACAGCCATGAGCGTTCGTTCTTGCCTTTGGGCGCTGTAAATGCCGAACCGGATAGCTGTTCAGCGTAAAGCCCGAAAGCACACTGTTGTGGACTGTTCTGTCCTTGAGGCAAAGCCCCTTCCACAGACTCGGTTTCGAAGTTGTTACCAAAGCCGGATTGATAGGCCAGATCTGAAGCCTCCATGAGGTGCTCACACGCTTTTCCCGATTAAGTTACAATTGTAACCATTGATTTTGTAACTATCAACGCCTATGAGCGATTCACCCGAGTTGCTGGTACTCGAGCAGTTTCTGCCATTCCAGCTCAACAGGATCTCCGAGTCCGTCAGCCAGAACTTTGCCCAGCACTATCGACGCGAATACGGCATGACTCGACCGGAGTGGCGCACGCTAGCGGTACTCGGGCAATACGGGGTGCTCACCAGCACACAGATCTGTCACTACTCCACTATGCACAAGACCAAAGTCAGTCGTGCCGTGCAGTCGCTTGCCAATCGCGGCTGGCTAGTGCGGGAGCGCGACGCCTCGGACCGCAGGCTGGAATATTTACACTTGACCACAAAGGGTCGTAGAAATTACGGCAAGCTCGTGAAACTTGCCCGGGAATTTGAGAAAGAGTTGCAGAATGCACTCACACCGTCGGCTTACGCCAAAGTTCAGGAGGCATTATACCTACTCGAAGCACTGGAGTTACACCGGACGCCATAACCGTGACTAACACTATTTCAATAACACTTCTCTATTGCGCTCTACTGATCATGACTACCACGACTACCTCTATACACGCCGCAACAACTGACTCAGCACAAAATGCTGAGCAGGTTTCATTAGCATCGCTCCAGTGGAAGCATCGGGTAGTCATCGCGTTCACTCACAACGGGGATTCTCAGGCACTGTTATTCAAGGAGTGGGTGGAGGCCAATACCTGCGAACTTGATGAACGGGATGTGCACGTGCATCTGGTAACAGACGGACAGTCCATGGCCTTGCACGGTCCTGATTATTCGCTTGATGACGCATCCGTACAGTTGCTGGTACAACGCAGAAAACATGCAGACCAGCTGTTCGAGGTGGTACTACTTGGCAAGGACGGCGGTATCAAGGCCTATGCTACTGCCGCTTCAGCTCTGACAGAATTCATGACACGGATTGATGGAATGCCCATGCGAAGATCCGAAGCATCGGATCAGTCAAGCGGTTGCCAATAGCGCGTGCTGCGCGAAAACACGGTTTAAAGCATAAACCAGATCAGCATGACACAACTGCCGACTACCATTGTGCTGACAAACATGACCCTGGCAATACTACGGTCGCTGTGCCTCTTCGAATTCATTATCTGCATCCTTCACGCACGCCTTGTGCAGGAAGGAATCAGATTTCGTGCCAGCTCTATGGTTGATAACGCGTCCTGTGATCTGAATCACACCGCATAAAATTAAAATCCGACCGTAAACGCAATTGAAGAATCCGAATCATCAATGGACTCAAATCCATCGATATCAACACGCCTGATGCGGTGACTGACCTTAACCGCGCCCTGTGCCAGACGCATCGATACACCCACTTCTGCCTGTGACTGAAGGTAGCTGCTGCTGCCGGTTATATCGGCATCCAACTCAAGCTTGAACAAGTCAGACAGCACCTGGCTCACCTTACCCCTGACCAGACCCAGCGCCTCTTCCGCCTTATCAATCCCTGATTCGGTTGAGTAATTTGTTGCTCGAACGCCAAGTCCGGCTTCAACCCATGCCTGCTGTTGAGCGGTGTTAATGAGCTCGGTACCCAGACCACCGACAAGCAACGTCTCATTGTCTATCTGCAGGGGTTTGTCGATTCTTACACTGCCATCACCAAACGCATAGACCGTATCGGTGAACCAATAGCGGGGCTTATAACCTATCTCATAACTACTGCTGCCAGAGCGTATCCACTCAGCGTACACATAGTGACTGAGCGGCCTGTCATTGAGGCTGGCACGCAGGCGTAGCCTTGTTGCCGTATTACCGTCCCTGATTACTGAACCACCTTCGACGCCGCCGGTCCACTCGGCTCTTAATGACGAAGGCAACAGCAATGCAGGTGTCAATACCATGACCCATAGCAGCTTGAACATGATTTTCGGGCCTGTCTTTTATGTGTTGGCCAGAATATCACTATTCGAATTGATAGGAATGTAAAACAAAACAACAAACACCTGTCAGGCTGGTTAGTCTGTAGCGCTACAAGGACTAGCGGGTACGGACATGCGCACTGTGAATCTGAAACACGCGTTCTGCGCACTGGTCTTGTTGTTGACACTGATCGGATGCGCATCGACATCAATGCCACCTGTCGATAACATCATAGCGATAGGCAGTGCAGGCACCCCGATCAATCCGAAAAACAATCGTAGCTTGTCCGCAATCGATTACCAGACGCACATCGACAGTGTGCTGAGTTTTGACAAGAAAGAGCTCGTCCTTTATATCCACGGTGGCTTGAACACACCGCGCTCGGCGAATATTCGCGCCCTGGAGCTCAAGACGCGCATGGAAGATGACGATGTACATCCTGTATTCGTACATTGGCGATCAGGCTTTTTTACAACATACACAGAGCATTTGCTAATCAATCGCCAAGGCGAACAGTGGAGCGCACTGGGATGGGGAGGCCTGACATCACCTTTCATTATTCTGTCTGATCTTGGTCGAGCTCTGACACGATTCCCCATGACCTGGTGGTACAAGATCAACTCCGCTCTGAAGGTTCTACTTCCAGAAACTTATCCAAGTGAGAAAGACGCAATTCGGGTTGCAGCAGCGGCGACCCGCTCACGGGAATTTGCAGAGCTACCCGAACTGAGCGATTACCGATCTTCTCAGCAAAAGTTTATGAATAATGCCAATAACACCTTGCAACTTGCCGGTGGTCTGTTCACGGCACCTTTCTTCGATGCCGGAGGTACGGGCGCTTGGGACATCATGAAAAGACGCACCAGTGTCATGTTCGTTAAAGGCAAACCGGAAGACAACACAGCTTATGAAACCCTGCAAGATTACGCCGCTCAGCGTCAGGGAGCACTGGTATATTTTCTGGATGCGCTAGCTGCAAGACAACGCAATGATGCCTCACTCAGGATTACGTTGGTAGGTCATAGCATGGGCACCATCATCGCGAATGAAATTGTGCGCGGCTGGCCTCAACTGAATTTCCAGAACATCATCTACATGGGTGCAGCTACGTCGATCAAGGACTTCAGGAAAACCGTCATTCCTTACATGCAGATGACTGAACATGAGAACACTCAATTTTTTAATCTCATGCTGCACCCCATTGCAGAGAATTCTGAAGGCTATGGGCCATTTGGTGTGGGTGGTACTGGCTCGCTACTCAATCAGATTGACAACATCTACGAAAAACCGGTAATTGAAAGCGATCGCACTCTAGGCCGCTGGGTCAATGCCATGAGCGGTCTGAACTTTTTTGATGAAGATATACGCAGCCGAGTATTCCTGAGAACGATGCCACTAGGCAGTGACTATCCCATGAAGCATACAGATTTTGCGAACGTGGACTATCTGAAAACCGGCAAGTTCTGGCGGGGAAAACTTGGACAGGAGAGATTCGACTAGTCAGATCTCTGATTACTGGCGGGCCGTAACACAGTCCTGCATACTCTATCAACACGACACGGCACCAGACACATCATCGGTTGCATTGCCAACCGTGAGTCATTCATGACTCGGTACGCAGATGCTCGATAAATTCCTCAGTGAGTGCGTTGTTCGGTGCCATGTGATTCTGCTTTTTATAGGCCCTGACTGCTCTGAAGGTTTGGGTGCCTGCTAGCCCATCTATCGCACCGTCATAGAGTCCCATGATTTTCATGGTTTCCTGAACCATCATGACCTCGTGTGTGGCTGCTAATGTATAGCCTTTGTTATTGACACTCATACGTTTTCGTTTAAATAATCCGACGGTAATCCCACTGCCTGTTGACGCATTATTACCCAATCCGTGCCTATGTCAACTACACTGCTGAAGCGAGTGGTGCCCTACACTGACATTGGTCGATCTGGTTGAGGATGGTCTGTACGCAGACTCAGAACTCAATTTGCAACGCTTCGCCAGAAAGGCCGGGATACCCGCGCGCACCATTTCACGTACGGTGAATGCACAGACCGGGCAGAACATTTCACAGTGGGTCAACAACGCCCGTATCAATGCCGTGTGCCGGCTACTTGAAAACGCGCACCTGTCAATCAGTGAAGCCATGTTCGAAGCAGGCTTCACGACCAAGTCTAATTTTAATCGTGAGTTCCGGCGCATCAAAGGTAGCAGTCCCAGTGAATGGCGAGAGAGATCCGATACGCACCGTGATGCATCCGACTAACGGGCTGATAGCAATCTTGCGCTCGGGATACGCTGGCCTGATTCAGATGTCGCAGCGCTCATACCACCGATAAGTCACATCAACGGTCAGAGGTTGATTCACCAGTGTTGCCAGACCTGCCTGAAGCCCCGCTTGCTTGTCTGCTGCAATGCGGTGTCCGTGAGGCGTCATGGCCAGCACCTGTGCCACCAGTTCTACTGAGCAGACACTGCCGTGACTTTTAGCGGTGGACTGATGAACGAGTCTATACCCGGCCGCCACGGCTTCACTATCATCGGCACTGCCATGAATATTGACCTTGTCATAGACAAGCTGGCGAAGTTCAATCAGGTGTAACGGACCCGCATGCGCAACCAGAACCTGCTGGCCCGCTGATTGAAGTGCCGCCCATGGCTGCCAGGTTTCAAAACCGAAGACACTGGTAATGACATCAACAGATCCGGGCAACACAGGCAGACGCTTGTTATTGCCAACTGCCCAGGTAACGTCCGGGTACAGACGCGCTGCCACCACGATTGCCCATTTGGATATATCCACTCCCATGAACACCGGTGGAGATACCTGAAGGGAGCTGTGCAAAGCAACGCGCATATGGTCTGTGTAATAACCTTCACCACAGCCAGCGTCGAGTATCACCAAGGCTCTATCATCAACAGGCTTGATGCGTGTTACCAGCTGTGCTGACAATGCTAAAGCTGCAGACTCGTAAAGACCAGACGCCATGACATTACGCCGCGCCGCAACCATGGCTTTTGAGTCACCCGGGTCACGAGACGTTTTCTGGGATGCCGGAAGCAGATTCAGGTAACCCTGACGCGCCAGATCGAATTGATGGTTTTTCTCACACTGCCAACTGACTCCACCATCGCTCAGCGGTAAGCCATCCAGCGGGCAGGCAAGTGGCGCTAACGGGTTAATCACAGCAATTGTCTCGTTCTCATTTTTGCAGTCTGCACAAACGCTTCAAATCGTACTGGCCCCGTGACGATATCAGCCAAAGTATGGCAGTATCAACGAGATCAACAACCCGGAGGATACGATATGACACTGAAAAAAATCATTCCACTGTGCGCCATCGCATTAGCGGCCACGTCTACGCAGGCGCTGGCTGAGAATACCTTTCGCTGGACTAGCCAGGGCGACGCGCTGACGCTTGATCCGCATTCGCAGAATGAAGGCCCGACCGTTGCCACTGCTGGCATGATCTACGAAAGCCTTGTTACACGCGATACAGACCTTGTTCTGCAGCCAGAACTGGCACAGTCATGGGAACCGATGGATGGCAACATCTGGCGCTTTACACTGCGTGAAGGCGTGAAGTTCCAGGGCGGCGAAGATTTTACGGCAGAAGACGTTGCCTTCAGTATTGCTCGAGCCAAGCACGAAAAATCAGATTTCAAAGAGCAAGTCGGCAGCATCACGGAAGTTATCGTTGTTGATGATTTCACCATTGATCTGGTGACTGATGAGATCGATCCCATTCTGCCCAACAAGCTTACCTCGTTCTTCATCATGGACAAGGGCTGGTCCGAAGCCAACAACGTGGCTACCCCACAGGACTTCGCTGGCAAGGAAGAAACCTTCGCTGTCAGAAACACGAACGGTACCGGCCCCTTCAAACTGGTAAGCCGTGCACCCGACGAGCTAACCGTGATGGAAAAAAATACGGACTGGTGGGCTGCCAGTCAATTCCCGACCAATATAGATCGCATTGAATATCGCCCCATTGCCAACGCCGCCACACGTGTCGCTGCGCTGCTATCCGATGAAGTGGACTTCATCCTTGATCCACCCCTGCAGGATCTGAAGCGCATTGAGGCTGCAGACGGACTCAAGACCAGCACAGTCCCACAAATTCGTACCATCTTTTTCGGTATGGACCAGGGCATCGATGAGCTTCGCACGTCCAACATCAAGGGCGAAAACCCGTTCGCCGACGTTCGCGTTCGTGAAGCCATGAACCTGGCCATCGATCGCAAGGCCATTCAACGTGTGGTCATGGAAGGCTTGAGCTTTCCTGCCGGCATGGTCACCTCTCCAGGTGTATTAGGCAATACGCCAGAGCAGGATGCAGAAATTCCACTCGATGTTGATAAAGCCAAGTCACTGCTAGCTGATGCTGGTTATCCAGACGGTTTTTCCGTGCAACTCGACTGCCCGAACAATCGTTACATCAACGATGAGAAAATCTGTCAGGCAGCAGTTTCCATGTTGTCGAAGATTGGTGTCGATGTCAGCCTGGACGCCATTCCCAAAGCTCAGCACTTCCCGAAGATCCAGAACCGAACCACTGACTTCTACATGCTGGGCTGGGGCGTACCTACGCTCGACAGCCACTATGTCTTCTCCTACCTGCTGGACGCTGAAGGTTCGTGGAATGCAGCTGACTACAACAACGAAAGTGTCAACTCACTGATCAAGGCCATGGCATCCGAAACAGATCTTGCCAAGCGTGAACAGATGATCGACGAGGCCTGGACTCAGGTTCGCAAAGACATGCCTTACATTCCCATTCACCATCAGGTTATTGCCTGGGGTATGAGTGACAACGTAGACACGGCTATGTCTGCAGACGATGCACTACGTCCACGCTTCATCACCATGAAGTGATGTGACTCAGCAAAAGGGCGGTGTTAGTCGCCCTTTTGCTTTATCCCAAACGGCAACCGCTTAATGCTCTCTCACATTCTTCGACGCATCGCTCAATCAATCTTCGTGATGGCAGCGGTGTCTCTCATCTCGTTCTCGCTGTTCAACTTTGTTGGCGACCCTGTCAACAACATGGTGGGCCAGGAGGCGACACGTGAAGACCGTGTTCTCATCCGGCAACAGCTGGGGTTGGACGACCCCATCTTCACGCAGTACACACGCTTCATGGGTAATGCCATACGAGGCGACTTCGGTCTTAGCTATCGTATCAAGCGACCGGTTGGCGAACTCATCAAGGAGCGACTGCCCGCTACACTGGAGCTGGTGTTCGTCTCCGCAATCATTGCACTGGTCGTGGGCATAGCCGCCGGTGTCTATACCGGCATAAGGCGTACTGGCTGGCTTTCTAAAACCATTCTCTCGACCTCACTGGTGGGCGTATCTCTACCCACCTTCATCATCGGCATTGCCCTGATCTACCTGTTTGCAGTGACGCTACGCTGGCTGCCCTCCTCCGGTCGCGCCGGTGTCGTGGAACTGGGATGGTGGAAAACCAGCTTCCTCACTATTGATGGCTGGCGATCCATCATCTTGCCGGCTATTACGTTGAGCCTGTTTCAGCTCACCATGATCCTGCGTCTGGTTCGTGCAGAGATGCTTGAAGTGATGCAAGCCGACTACATCAAGTTCGCCCGTGCACGTGGATTGTCCGAACGCGCCATCAATTTTGTTCATGCGTTGAAGAACACACTAGTACCGGTCATCACGATTATCGGTTTGAACATAGGTGGCCTTATTGCATTTTCAGTGATCACCGAAACCGTCTTTCAATGGCCGGGCACGGGCTTGATGTTTATCCAGGCGGTGGACTTTGCCGACGTACCCATCATGGCTGCCTATCTGTGTTTCGTTGCGCTGGTGTTTGTTGTCGTCAATCTGGTTGTTGATCTTCTCTACGTCGTGATAGATCCGCGTATAAGGTTGGGAGGTCGGTAGCATGCACACCGATGCCCCCAAAGGCTTTTTCAAACGTCTGGTTGATAACGACATAGCCTGGTCTTTCATCCATTCACCCGCTGCCATCATTGCCGCCACCATCACACTTGTGTGCGTGCTGGCAACCATGCTGGCTCCGTGGCTGGCACCGTTCGATCCCTTCGACGCAACGCAAATTTCCTTGTGGGATGGCAAGTTACCGCCATCATGGATTGAAGGTGGGCAGAGTCAGTACCTGCTGGGCACTGATAATCAAGGCCGCGACATGTTGTCCACCATTCTCTACGGTGGACGCCTCTCTATCATCGTAGGCCTGGCCGCAGTCTGCCTGGGTATGGTGCTGGGTGTCATGCTGGGTGTAATCTCCGGCTACTTTGGCGGCGCTGTGGATGCACTCATCATGCGTATCGCCGATGTTCAGCTGACCATACCGGGCATCCTGCTGGCTATTCTCATCAACGGTATTGGTCGTACACTGCTGCCTTTGGAGATGCGTGAAGACTTCGCTATCTACGTGGTGATATTTGCCATAGGCTTAACGGATTGGCCGCAGTTCGCAAGAGTCACACGCGGCGCAACCTTGGTTGAATCGCAAAAAGAATATGTACAGGCCGCGCGAGTTATCGGCTTGCCACGTTGGCTGATCATAGTTCGTCATATCCTGCCCAACGTGATGCGACCCGTACTGGTCATCGCCACCATCGGTCTGGCTCTGGCCATCATCTCTGAAGCCACGCTCTCTTTTCTGGGTCAGGGAATTCCTGCTACCACGCCCAGCCTCGGTACGCTTATTCGAGTGGGTAACGAGTATCTGTTTTCAGGGCTTTGGTGGATTACATTTTTTCCGGCAGCGGCACTGGTTGTCCTGGTGTTTGCCGTAAACCTGCTGGGTGACTGGATGCGCGACGCACTGAACCCGAAGCTGCGCTGATGGACACCAATCAAAGTTTGCTGGACATCAACAACCTGTGCATACAGTTTCCCACGCGCCGTGGAGTCATTGATGCAGCCAGAGGCATCACCCTGACTTTGCAGCCCGGTGAAGTGCTTGGGCTCGTTGGTGAATCCGGTGCGGGTAAATCAACCATCGGTAACGCTATCGTCAACTTGCTGGAGCCTCCTGGTCGTATTAGCGATGGCTCCATCGTGTTTCAGGGTGAGGAACTGCGCGGGCTCGATGAAGACGCCATGCGAAAGGTACGTGGTGATCGTATAGGCATGATCTTCCAGGACCCCCAGACATCACTGAACCCGTTACTCAAGATCGGCGAGCAACTAACGGAGACCATTCAGAAGTCCTTTCGCGTCTCAGACAAAGAAGCCCGTCAACGTGCTCTGGACTTACTCGAATCTGTGGGTATCGATCAACCTGAGACCAGACTCAGTGCCTACCCTCATCAGTTCTCGGGGGGCATGCGTCAGCGAGTAGTCATTGCACTGGCACTGGCCGGCGAGCCAGACCTGATCATTGCCGATGAACCCACAACCGCACTGGATGTATCCATTCAGGCGCAAATACTGGATCTGATTCGAGATCTGTGTAAAACACGCAATCTTGGCGTCATCATCATCACACACGACATTGGTGTGATTGCGAATATTGCCGATCGCGTGGCTGTGATGTATCGCGGTGAAATCGTAGAGACCGGCCCGGTAAAACAGATACTCAAAGCGCCACAGCACGACTACACGATAAGCCTGATATCGGCAGTGCCGCCCTCGGATCGCAAGCTGGAACGCTTCAATTCAGTGGATTATATCGACGGTAGTAACCGTGGCATTGAGCTGAAAAAAATAGATGTCAGCCAACACTGGCTGGGGGAACAGAGCGATTTATCCAGCCCGGACGGCGTGGCTGTTTCTGTAGAAAACCTCAAGCTGTCTTTCGTTCTCAAGAATGCCCTGTTCAAGCGTAATCAGACATTGCTGCAAGCCGTGGACGACGTCTCGTTCAGCATTGCAGATGGAGAGACGTTCGGTCTGGTAGGAGAGTCCGGATCGGGCAAGTCCACCGTTGCCAGGCTCATTGCCGGTTTGTACAAGCCGCAAAGTGGGCGTATTCGAGTGATGGGTGAAGAGGTGGAGCTGCACCGACAGGATGAGAAGAGTCTGCAGGCACGACGCGCACTGCAAATGATTTTCCAAGACCCTTACAGCAGCCTGAATGGCCGACTCAAGGTGCTGGATATCGTTGCAGAGCCTATCCGGTTTTTCAAGATGACAACATCAGAGAAACAAACTCGAGCCATCGTGCAGGACTTACTGGATCACGTAGGGCTAGGTGCAGCCGCTGCCATGCGCTATCCGCATGAATTCTCTGGTGGGCAGCGACAACGTATCTCCATTGCTCGCGCATTGGCATCACGCCCGCGCATACTGATCTGCGACGAGCCTACCTCGGCGCTGGATGTCTCTATTCAGGCGCAAATACTCAATCTGTTGAAAGACTTACAGGCGGAGCTCGGCCTGACCATGTTGTTCATATCTCACGATTTACCGGTGATCCGGCAGATGTGTGATCGCGTGGCGGTGATGCGCAAAGGCGCTATTTGTGAAATTGCAGACACTCGGGACATGTTCGAGTCGCCTTCGCATGAGTACACACAGCATTTGCTGGAATTGATGCCAAGAATGTGACGCAAGGGTGCCCACGCACTGGTAGTTGTGCGCCTCAGGGTTAGTTGAGCATTCAGAAACGGGACATCGGCGACGCTACACGGCCGGGAAATGTGTGACCTGGCTTTGATTTTGAAAAATGTGAGTTAGCTCACATCAAGTCTGGCATGTCCATTGGATGTTATCTGGCAAGCGTCTCGCGAAGACAATCAATTCCAGCCGGAGCCCAAGAACGACAACATGCAAACTCAAACAAAAGTAGAGCTGGATACAGACACTCGAAAAGCACCGGAAGCTGAAGCCCAAACTGTGTCAAACCTTAAGCGCAAACCGGTCAGGCTCGGCGTTGTAAAGCCGATTGCACCCACACGTGCTGAAGCTCTGGAGAAACAGCTGATAAAAAGCGGCGCGTTACCAGCCGCCTACCAAAGCTCGCCAATTCGCCGTTTCCGCAGAAGCGATGCCTGGTTGTGGACTGAATTGGCCGTAGGCGCTCTGGCCGTGGCTGTTATCGTTCCGACAGCAGTCATGCTCTGGGGTGATATGGACAATCGTCAACAACAGCGTATTGCTCAGGCCTGGACCACCGTTGTGACCCCTGCTCCCGGTAACAGCGGAAAAGGTCCTGCGCTGGAGTATCTGGTCAGCAAGGACGTGTCCTTGACCGGTATCGACCTGTCAACCGAGGCAACGGAGTCCGCTACCTATCTAATTGGTGTTGATCTGTCCGGCGCAAATCTGGTTCAGGCTGATCTGTCCAAGGCAGATCTTGAGGATGCAGACCTATCAAAGACCGACTTGAGTTATGCCTTTCTGGAAAACGCCTTTCTGGTCGGTGCCAATTTCTCGCAAGCTAATCTGGAGAGAGCTTTGCTGACACAAACCAACCTGCTTTACGCCAACCTGTCTGGCGCAAATCTGGTTGAATCCGATTTTTCCGAGGCCACGCTTGCCAAGGCGGATCTGTCAGGGGCTACGGTGACGAACGCTAATTTTTCTGGAGCTGATCTTAGCGATGCAAACCTGGAGGGTGTTGACCTGTCCAGTGCCTGCGGTAATGAATGGACGATCCTGCCGGACGGTTTAAGCATGCCCTCTTGCTGATTTTCAGACCACGGCAGGCCTGAGTTTCCATATTACGTGGTAAACACCGCAGGTTCTTCGAATAACACTGAATTGGTCGTATTAGTGCTTCCCTGATTGAGTCATATATTCACGCCGACAGGCAACAGACCCGAATACG
>Ga0114956_1001597_pt1 | contig 17908 bp, 14 predicted proteins | sample MaitaG_FD_87304 | JGI IMG/M metagenome (GOLD analysis project Ga0114956, IMG submission 87304) | Marine algal microbial communities from Maine, USA - Maine_Asex2 metaG | ecosystem: Host-associated > Algae > Red algae > Unclassified | place: Maine, USA | collected 2015-01-05 | reverse complement strand
GCCCCGCTTCTGGCCTGTCTTCTATTTTTTTCAAACTGATTAAGGCCAGAATCGTCCGCATTTCCGATGGTTGATGAAATACAATTTTCACCCGAAAAGTACGGCATGGTGTTAAGTGAATCTACAACGTCAGCAGCACTAATATGGCTTGTCGTTTTGTCGTCGCAAAGTCTTTTATTGCCGCCTTTTTGGAGTTCGCCGAATGGTACATCGCGTAGTAATGCTAGGCTGTATACCTCGGCCATTTCTGCGCTGAGTTCGCTAGAACCCACTTTGGGTGCGGGTGCCATTGCAACTGCACCGGCATCTGGTCCTTCGAGTTCATAGACATGTCCTGATCGCGGGCTTTCCCAGCCTCGCCATTTAACGGGAGGTGCGCCAATAACACTGCAACCATAGGTTATCTCATGGCTTGCTGCAGTTGGAACACCCTTCTCAAAGAGAGTTCTGTCAGGTGAATTAATCGCTTCTACAAAGCAATGATAATCGGCAGGATTTTTTAATACCCCGTCAAGATTATGAGCAAGTCCTTTGGTGAAGTTTGCCGTGTATCCAACCCCTTCAAAGGGGGCGTGATCAGTTTCTTCACCATTCGCATGTGTTGCTGCTTGTGGTCGAAGACGTGCAACCTCTGTGGCAAGATCCCGGAACTCTTTCGCTAACTGTGCGCGTTCGGTTCCAGACGGGTCAGGGGTTTGAAAGGGTATTTTCATCTATTCCTCCTTGATTGAGAATTATTGCTAATTCAAATGCCAAGTATTTATCGTGCCTAGTGTCTGTCAATAGAGACAAATAATTGTCACTGTATATTGGGGTAGAACATCGTGAATGAAAGTGACAAACAACATGAGGTTGAAATCAGACTGAATAAATTGTGGACCAACTGTATTAGCAAGTAAAAAATAATGTTCTAAGCGATGTTTCCAGAAACTATATCGATAGACTAATAGTTAATAAACAAATACTCACCTATCCATAGGTATCAATCACTGTTACCAAAACGTCATCTGTATGACGTGGGGTTATAGTGTTGCCATGAATATTTAGCCCAGTGTTCACTCAACATTGAGCGTTGATTCATTTCGAGAAAAATATAATCGATATGTTTTTACAAATACCGTGGATCAGCGTGTGATCGGAGAAATAAAATATTATGCAGTAACGTAATTTTCAAACCCAGCAGGGTCAATCTGACTCCCACGCACATTAAGCTAGATTTAGGCGTTATAGGTAAGCGCTATTGTTTGTGCTGACAGGTGTTGTAGCGCGCATTAAACATAAAACACATGATACGCAATTCATGTGGATGTATTGGCGATCTCTGCAAGATCGGGAACTATCTTGCGATTCATAGCGCCAGATGTTTGTAGCTTTGCTAGGTAGACATGTAATCCATGTATCTTCATTTATTTTAGGGATGGAGTTCCGCGCTGGAGAGGCAGCTTAAATCTAGGGGCCTAATCGTAAGCCACAAACCAGTGTTTAACGCGTTATATTAAGCAAATCCGCTTACATAATACTTTGAAGAAAATTCAAAAAACGATCGAAAAAACTCTTTACTCCTTCGGGAAGCACGGCGTAAAAAAATCGCGTAAGAAAAAATATTAGTAATGAAATAAAAGCAACTAGAATAATCACATAGGGCATAATCATATGGAAAACAAGCTTCTCTCTACAACTCATCCTCAAAATCTGCATTGCATTTACGAAGTAAGATGGCAAACTTAAAAATAATATAAGTATTATTGAGCCATAAAAGTATTTCTCCGACAAGCCAGAAAGCTTAAAATCTAATATGCTTATACCATTTATAGATATTTCAATAACAAAGATCATGCTGAATACAACAAGCGCTGTTATTACAATTGCGAACGCTGTATTCAGTTGAATTAGAGTAAAAAGGTTCACCCAAGCAAGGAACTTCAGTTCCCGTTGAGGATATATTGAGTTGGTAAAATGATAAGTGCTCGCAATAATGACTGAAGCTAAATAAACTGTAAGCAGAGTTACTGGCAAGGCTGTTTCAGCGATTTGTTTTTCAAATGACGGTCTGAATATGGCAACAAACTGCAAACTAAGATAACTAACAACTACGTACGTTAGGTATCTTCTAAAGATAGAATATGTGGCTCGTTCACTTGTAACTTCAACGACATTGTTTAAATTGAACGTGTTTTTAAGTAGCTTTAAGTGAAATCGAAATAGTTCTCGGACAATTATTATTGCAGTTTGGTAAAACGGTTCATGAGTGTTGATTTCTTCGTTCATTTGAAACCCTATATCGATTTATGACTCTTGAGTGACGACATTTGCGGCTGATTCACTGCATGCGTTTGTATGTTTTTATCCATCGTGACACCGCACGTGGAGCTTACCCGCTTTGGCGGACACTTCAAAGTGAGTGATAATGCTCCAAGAGGTGCCAAATGGCAAAGTAAGCAATCGATCCATAACAGGCAGAAAAACAGGTTGCAGCGATTTCACCGCAATGTTATGGCGTCAAGGTGATGGGTACGCTTTGTAGCGGCTATCTCTTCTGGCGTTATGTCCAAGGTAGCAATGTGTCGATGGCATCGAAGTAGTCCATCTCTGGCAGTAGGGCGGATCATAATCCGTTAAATCAGGTTTTCTACGGGTTTACCTGCCGTGGCCACTGTCCTACTTGAAGTGGTACTGACAACATTGGTGCCACCAATTTTGAATAACCTCTTTTGCCCACGGATTCTCCCCACGGACAACTGACGCCGTGAAATTTGGGCTTATTGATTGCCCTTTCTTAACCACTTCCGGAAATATTCCTTCAATTTTTTTCCTTTCGCAGTATCGTTAGGCATCAATGAATGAGGAGGGAACACTGCATGTCCACCACGTGGTCGCGAGGAACCTGGCTTTATCGCTGTCGGGACCTTAATCAGTCGCAATTAGCAGCGAGGTTAGGTGTGGAACCCAGGATGATTCGATTCTGGACTAAATTCATACACAAGCCCCAAGACCACCAATTCAAAGCCTTGGCCTTGATCTTGATATTGAACAATAAGTCAGAGTGTGATTGCACAATAGAAGAAGTTGAGCAGGCGACGGCGCAAATTCGCCACGATTATAACGAAGCACTAATGCAACAATTCCAGCCTCTCATTGAGGCGATCACGGAATTCGAGAACAGTGAAAATAGGAAGTTTTTTAAGGCGCTCCAAAGAAGATACGGCGCCGACGAAACCGCAGAAAACATTGCCAAGGCTCTGTATTTAGAAATCAGTAAATGTGGTACAGAAGGCAATGCTAAGAACGATAACGCGAATATCGAATTGTTCAGGTTTCTCATATCAACGGAACAAAACGCAGATATCGTTGGCGATGATCAGAAGAATATGTTATTGAAATTCATCGATGCAATCACATTGGCTGCTATTTCTTCTGGTATCGCCATTGAAAAATTAAAGGATTCAAAGGCTGATACACCGCAGAGGTTAACCGTCGAGACAGAGAAAGCATGGGTTGCTCGAGCAGCGATTGACTCTGCGCTGTCACTAGCGAAGTTGACGCACTGTCACAGCGTTAAGGGGGAGCTTCGCGTGGACTATCGCTATACACGAGAATTATCACCGTGCAAGTCTCTCAATCCAGATGTGAGAGTCAGACATATTGCAGAAACCTTGGTGTTGGCTACTGCGATGGGGGAATTGCGTTCATCAGATGTTGAATCAAGGGAGTATGAGGAAGATCTTGAGAGGCTCGACAGTGTGATTGCAATACACAATGATTCTCAAGATCATCGATTTGTCTATGAAGAACAAGAAAGCGGGGAATCCCTCGTGGATTCTCTGCATAAGGCGCGATTAAAAAATTTGCGCGTGATTAGCATAGGAAAAGAAATAAAGGGTAGTGATGCGCGCATGACATGTAGCACGACACACCTAGAGTCGTATATTACCGAAACCCGAAAGCGGAACAAAATAGCGAATTAACAACAGGAAGCCAAAATGAACAATGTGAATATAACAGCGGAAAACTCAGTGGTTATTGAGAAAAACGAAGGCATGGTTATTCAGGGCAGTGATACACATAAGCTGCCGCCTGAGGATCGTGATTTACTACTGGTGCAACTATCGCAGTTGCAGGAGGCTTTGTCGAGTTTGGTGGTGGAAAATGATCTGGTACCGCCAAAAGAGAACCTACTGGAAAGTGTTCAAGAACTTAAAGAGGAAATCGGGAAAGACAGATCGATATCTGAACAACGTATTACGAAGTTCAAATCGGCGGTAGAGGCCTTGAGTAATGGTGCGAAGGCCATTAAGAACGTACATGAGATCGTCCCCATACTGACGTACTACGCAACGCCAGTTATCGGTATGTTTTTCAAATAGTTCGGGTGAGCTCTTTAATGTCCATTAACAATATGGAGCAGCTGCTCAATACACATAATCCCATCAGTGGTGACGAGAACGTTCAACATTGGTGGGATGAAGATACCGTTTATGCAGTGATAGCAGCGGTGTCAGCAAGTCGACCTTTGTTGGTGCTGGGAGAGCCCGGGCTGGGTAAGTCTCAGATAGCCGCCGCCGCTGCCCATGCCTTGGGTCGAGCTTACCTGAGTGTGGTAGTGCATGGCCAGTTGGATGCACAGGATCTTTTATGGTCGTTTGACTACACTGCACGGCTCGCAGATTCACAGCTCAAAGGGGGAAGTGGTCTCAAAGAGGCCGAGCACTATCTGTGCCCCGGCCCGCTCTGGTGGGCAATTAATCCGGAGAACGCCTGCACGCGATCAAACACCCATCATTACGCCCCTCCGTGGGGAAAGCTCAATACGTTGGAAGCCGTGGATATTGCTCAAAGCGGTACGGTCTTATTGATTGATGAGATTGACAAAGCCGACATTGGTGTTGCAAACAGTTTATTGGAGACGTTAGGCGACCGATCGTTCAATGTGCCGCATTTAAAGAGCCCTATCAAGGCAAAGATAGGAAATCCGTACCCGCTGATTGTGTTCACTAGCAACAAGGACCGAGAGCTGCCTGCACCGTTCCTTAGACGTTGTACGGTCCTACATTTGGACATGCCAGGAGATATCAAAGCCCATTTCCAGAACATAGGCCAAGAGCGTTACCCGATGCTCGATAGTGCTGTGCTCGATGAGGCGGCTGATCAAATTATTCGTGACAGAGGCTCTTGTCCAGAGGGTGGCCCAAAAACCGGGCTTGGCGAGTACCTTGATTTGTTAGAAGCGGTTGCAAAGGTCACCCGGAGTGTTGAGGATGAACGCGAGCGTGCCAAGCAGCAACTGGAATGGCTTGGCAAGCTCTCCCGTTATTTTTTCAAGCATCGGTTGAGCACGCCGTGAGGCAGCGCTCACGCGCGGACCTACTTTATACGTTCGCCAATACTAGCCCATCAGCCCACGATGATGTGGCGCGCTTGCTAGGCTACGAAGCCGAGTTGGCGACAAGTGAGGCGAAGCAGGAAGTACCGAGATCAGCTCTGCCGGATAATCCCACACTGGTTGAAGCTGAGCAGGCTATCGTGCTGTGGACAATTCAATCGGCGCAGCAACGTGAGGTGCTTCAGAGACAAGAATCTACTCTGCCATCTCCCCCGTTACCGCCATTGCTTGATGAGGGCGTACCTCCGTCGATGCCTCGCCGGCCGGCGTGGAGCTCAGGTCAACTGCAAAGGGTGTTCGATCAAACACTCGCCTGTTTAAAGCGATCGCGACGGCTCGACGTCCAACAAGCAGCCACCGTGTTGGCCCAGGGCGAGGCGTTTGACTCTCTGCCGAATAGACCCCGCAAGTCGTTTCATCTCCGGGTCGTGCTGTTGCTCGATTTGAGCCCGAGATTACGTCCTGTGTGGTTTGATTTGCTAGCTATCGACAAAAGGCTTCGTGAGCTTCTAGGTTCCGAGGCATGCCAACTTTATCTATCGCATAGCGGACCTCTTGGGGCTTGGCGCAACCGCGACGACATGCTTTTCAGGGCCAATCAGATTCCTCTGGATGTGCCTGTGCTGATTGTTAGTGACTTTGACGTCAGCGAGGACAGGCATATAAGTACGGTCTGGTCAGCTTGGTTGCAGGAGTTAGAGAAGGAGTGTCCGTCGTTGCACTTGCTGGGCATAGGGGCGTTGCGCGATCAGCATTGGTCACCTTGCTGTATTGATCATAGTGTGCCTGACAATCGCATTGTCGATACGTTGCTTACTGCTTTGTCGCAAACTTTGTGGCCAAATGTAGCGCAGCTTAGAGAGTTGAGGATTGCGCTGGGCGGTAGTCTGAGCGATGAACTTGCACTCTACCAACGACCAGAGATCGAGAGGCGTGGGGATAGCCTCAAGCTTCCTCTTAAATTGCATCAAGAACGTCTAACAGCATTCAATGCGTGGCCGGTTAGCCTACAAAATACAGTGCGTGATTGCGTCAGTACCTGGGGAAAATACCTTCCTGAAACATGGCGTGAAGCAGAACGGGTGTTGCTGCAGCTGAGCCAGGATAAGGTGGAGGATGTGTTTAGACTGCCAGATCTATCCAGGCATGAAGAGGGTGACACACTTGTATCGGGGGTCTTTGCTGCGCTGGAGGATTTTAGTTGTTTGTTAGCTGATACCAAGCCCAAAGACGCAGGCTTGCAACGCTATCTGGATGCGGCCCAAAAATTTGCGGAGGAGCGAGATCTAGCACGACCTTTCATGGACCCGATCGAGCAGTCCTCAACCGCTACGTTTGCGATACAACAACAACACGATGGATTGATCATCCGTGCTGTGGAGGATGCCATTGCTCCTTTGTTAGAGATCACCCGACACGCTATTGATGTAGCAAGTAGGCGATCAATTTTAGCGCAAGAGCTAAGCAACACAAGATCATTGACATTGTATGACAACGCGATTGAATGGCAATTAGAGGCTTTGTCACCACCAGCTTGGAGCAATAAATTTTATCGAAAACCTAACGGTACACTTGAAGCTGCACACGCAGAAGGTGCACGTTTTGAATTCATTCCTGCATCGCTTGAACGCCCTAACAGTGTTTGGCGTTTAGTCGGAGGCCTATGGCCCTGGGCGCAGGACGCAGGCATCGACGACCACGGTTTATGGGCCGAGCTTGCTGTCAAGCGCTCAGGGTACCGGCTACGCTGGATACCACCGGGTACGTTCATGATGGGCTCGCCCGACGATGAACGGGGTCGATCCAAGAACGAGCAGTTGCACAAGGTTACCCTGAGTGAGGGTTATTGGCTTGGAGAAACTACGGTCACGCAAGGGCTGTGGGAGGCCGTCATGGGTAACAATCCCAGTGAGGGATCGAAAGATGCTCGACTGCCGGTGAACAACGTGTCCTGGAACGATTGCAGTGTCTTCATCACATCACTGCAGGAGTACTTACCCTCATTTGAAGGCTGCCTGCCGACCGAGGCTCAGTGGGAATACGCCTGTCGAGCGGGTACGAAAACACCCTACTGGTGGGGTGATGAATTTTCTGCAGAGCATGGCAGTCAGAATGATGGTTCGGATATCAAACCAGAAACCCGATATCCCGCTAATAGCTTCGGCTTAAAAAGCATGCACGGCAATCTAGACGAATGGTGTCAAGACTGGTACGGAGAATATCCAACGGGTTCTGTCATGGACCCCAAGGGCCCGACGGATGGCCGGCTCCGGGTGCTGCGTGGCGGCAGTTGGCTCCACGAGCCGCGGAACCTGCGGGCCGCGGACCGCGATCTCGGCACGCCTGGCAGCCGCTTCCAGGGCAACGGGCTGCGGCTGGCTGGAGGTTGTGACCCTCAAGCAGGCAATGGGAGAGGGGCTGCGCAGAGCGCCGATCGAGACGAGGGGACCGAGGAACAAAGAGGTGCTCAGGGCAGTCCCTCCACGGGTAAAGACGCATGAGCATGACGTTCTTCTGCATCCCTGTGTTTTCGCCTGAAGCGCAGACTCGGGCATTGAACGAATTTTTACGCAAGCATCCTCAGGCTAGGGTGGACCGTCAGCTTATCGTGGATGGACAGAACAGTGCGTGGGCGGTGTGCTGTACGGTTCCCGATGAAGGGATGTCTAGTGAGAGTGTTCCGTTTAGTCAGGCAGGCGATGGGGTACAGAGAAAAAGGATCGACTATCGTGAGATTCTTGTGCCGGAGCACTTTGCTCGGTACGCGGTATTGCGCGAGCTACGCAATCGATTAGCAAAAGAAGAGAGTATTCCTCCCTATTCCATTTTCACCAATGCACAGCTTGCCGAGATGGTGCAGTTTGACCCGTTAGATCGGCAGAGCCTGGCGTCGATTGATGGTGTTGGAGAAAAACGAGTAGCGCGTTACGCGGACCTGTTTATTAGTGAGCTGGAAGCTCGGTAATGGCTAAGACCACACGACTGAACTTGCAGCACATAGCGGCTCCTGAGAACGTAGGCTGGGCGTTGCATCGAGCCTGTCGGGGCAAGAGCAGAAATCCGGAAGTGCGCAGCCTTTTGCAAGCAAAAGATAATGCGATACACCAGATCAGCGATCGCTTGAAAGCTGGGCAATTACCAGTAGGCAGCTTCGACAGTTTTGTGATCCATGACCCTAAGCGTCGAGTCATTCATGCGGCACCCCTGTTTGATCGAATTGCACATCATGCGCTGATGCGACTGGCAGAGCCCCGTCTTGAGCAAGCCTTGTTGCCCTCGGTCTATGCGTGCCGAGTGGGGAAGGGCGTGCATGCGGCCGTCGCCTACGCACAGAAGCAAAGCCGTCGATTCGCCTGGGTGATGCATACCGATATTGCACAGTATTTTCCGTCCATCGATCATAAAACGCTACAACGGCAACTGTGGCGACGATTCCGAGGAGACGGGTGTTTGTTGATCCAGGCAGTGATCGATTCATACGGAGCCGACAAAGGTAAGGGGTTGCCCATTGGGGCATTGACCTCGCAGCACTTTGCGAACCACGCGCTGAGTGAGATGGATCGTTGGTGCCTTGCTCAAGCGGGAATTCGTGGCCATTGCCGATACATGGACGATCAGCTGCTGTGGGCAGAGAACAAGCAAAGCTTGTGTCATATGCAAAGCGCGCTGGCCGAGCGCCTGCAACGAACCCTAGGTTTGCAGATGAAGCCAGCGCTAATCCAGCGAACAGCGGTGGGCATCACTTTTTGTGGCATCAAGATCAAACCTTTTCAACTCAAGGCCAGCCAACGCCGTCGGCGGCGCTATCGCCTCGGTGTTGCTCGCTTGGAATCCCAATGGCAACGAGGAGAAATAGACAGTACTACCTTACAGGTCGGCTACGATGCGCTTCACAGCATACTACTGCCTGCTGATGAGTCCGCTTTTAGAGGGCGGTTTTTCAGTCAAAGAGAATTACTGGATGCTTGATCAAACGCAGCCTTACAGCGATACTACAGAAGGTCGACAGCGACTAAGCCAGAACCGGGTGCTGCGTGGCGGCAGTTGGATCAACGAGCCGCAGAACCTGCGGGCCGCGAACCGCAATCACAACACGCCTGACAGCCGCAACCAGAACAACGGGCTGCGGCTGGCTGGAGCTTTAACGATCGTGGCAGATGCCATAGGAGGGTCATTAAACCAGCTGCCAGACCGGTTTCACCTCGGTGGACAAACCCAAGACCCCCGGCACGTGAGTCGGCAATGCAGGCGTAGTCCGTTAGCTCAAAGCCTGCCGGTGGGTCGTTTTTTCTCGGTCGTCTGGCGAGCGAGCTGATGCCGATACTCAACCCCAATCCTCCTGAATTTCCCAGCGTCTGGGCCAACAGTTATGGTCAAGATCAATTTGGCTTGTGGCAAGGATTAGCTTTGAACGGCGTTCGGCAGGTTATGCGCTGGATTCCCCCGGGACGCTTTGTCATGGGATCACCGACAACCGAAAAAAATAGACGCAAAAACGAAACACAGCACGAGGTGTTGATCAGCCGTGGTTTTTGGTTAGGGGATACGGCCTGCACGCAGGCCCTATGGCAGGCTGTGATGGAAGACAATCCAAGCCACTTCAAAAACAACCCCGAATACCCGGTTGACAGCGTGTCTTGGAATGATTGTCAGCGTTTTATAAAACGAGCCAATGAGCATTTGTCTGGGGAATTCACACTGAGGTTACCGACTGAAGTGGAGTGGGAATACGCAGCAAGGGCGGGAAGTGAAAGCACTTATTGGTGGGGAGACGATATTTCTCATCAGCGGGCAAACTACGATGAACACAATAATGGGCCTGTTGATGTCTTGCAGTATGACGGGAATGACTTTGGGTTGTTTCAAGTGCATGGAAATATCTGGGAATGGTGCCACGACTGGTATGGAGAATATTCCAAAAATGATGAAACAGATCCGACAGGCCCTGGCAATGGCCAGTACCGGGTGCTGCGTGGCGGCGGTTGGTTCTACGTGCCGCAGCTCCTGCGGGCCGCGCTCCGCCTTCGCTACACGCCTGGCAGCCGCTCCCTGCACTACGGGCTGCGGTTGGCTGGAGGTTAAGACCCTCAGGCGAGCAAGAATACAAGCCGGGATTTGGCGCTGTGTGCGTGGTGAGCAAGCGGAGCGCGAGCCAAGCAGCACGGTGCCAAAATTCGGCGGGTGGAAATGCGTTGAAGGCTATGTTGAGAACAACATCTTTCAGTTAAACACCGAGACCTATTATCCATTAAAAGGAGAGTACGCAATTGGTGTTGTAAGTCCATAGTGGTGGACAGGTAAGTGGCTATAACTTGTCAAATATCCGATATATTGCAATATCGGATATATGACAATGGCAGCAGGGCGGCTATACTACGTGCCGATGGCGACCAACCGCAGCTCTCGGCCAACTTCAGGCGTACGTACGCTAGTTCAATTATCATTTGACTAGAACTGTACGCAGGCAGAAACCGACCTTTCGTACAGTCGGAATTCTATTAAACATAATAATCTGTTTCAGTCAGAACCCGGATAGTCTTAGAAAACAGTGAGTATCCGGGGGTGGAAGTGACGAATACCGTTAAATACAGACATCTGCGTCACGTGCCGATATGTTGATTGAGGTAGCTCAAGGCGAGCGTAAGATCACTACAACCGCAGCGGTTGAGTCAGGTGCCTAATATATTTCAATTCGACATTCGCGCTGAAATAGCAAAGCCTACGCAAATCGCAGATAGAGATAGTGCGGCGACCAAGGGATCAAGTCCGTAGACTGCAGCGAGAATCACTGCTGCGGAAAAGAGATGCAATGCTTGTTGAATCTTTGACTTCATGTTTTCTGTCCTAGTGTTAAATCCGATAAGGTGGTTGCTGGTCTCTACGTACTGCTATATTCTGATCATTTTTTGATTGCGACGCGTTACCGACTAGGCGCGGAAAGTTACTGAAAATTGCTGAAATGGAAACCTTCGGAGTTCTATTCGGAAGACTCGTCCGTCAAAAGCGGGGCATTGAAGGGTTGTCGCAAGACAGGCTCGCGGGGGAGTCGGGCTTGACTAAGTCGCGCATTTCGGAACTTGAGACCGGAAAGATTGGAAATCCGCAAACTAAAACTGTGGATGCGCTCTGCGTCAGACTTAACATCTCGCGCGAGGAGCGTTCAGCTTGCTATTCCACTTCCACAGCAAGTCTCCCCCCGAAACTCCTAGAGAAACTTGCTCTACACTTTGGACACGATCTGCCGAATTCCAAGGAGGGGGAGCTCGAAGCCTTTCTGGTTGCGAAGGCAGAGGAGTTCTGGGAGATGCGTGGGCGACTGAAGTCATTAGCCGAATCTGAAAATAGGATATCAGAACTCATTAACTCCGCTGATGCGGCTCTAGTAGAGGGTAAATTCAAATCGGCGGACGCCTTACTGGAAGAAGCGGAGGAAGTCCAACTTCAGTCGAGCACAATCGTAGCCCTAAATAGGCAGTCCAGGTTGCGAATTGAGCGAGGCAACGCCTCGCTTGTCGCAGGTAATGTCACCGAAGCTGCCGACCACTTCATACGTTCGTCACGTTATTACCTGGGCGTCGATCCTGAAGTTGAGGCGTCCAACCGACATGAATGCGCCAACCTGCTTCGCTACTATGGATATCGCTACCGTAGCCATGAAGCACTCTACGCAGCACAAACAGAGCTGGAACAGAACCTTGGCATATTGAACACAGATGATCATGCAGAAAAATGGTGTGAGGCAAAAAGCGCACTAGGGGGAGTGAGCTGGCGACTATCCCAATTCGACATCCCAGAGAATGCATCATTTCATTTGGAGGAGGCAAAGCGCCACTGTGAAGACGTACGAGCACTGTGCTCCAGAAAATATCTTCCTAAGAATTTTGTGATAGCTACGTTTGACCTAGCCACCGTACAATCAGATCGACATCACGTAGACTCTGAGGAGGAATATGAGACAAATCTTCAGTCTGCTCTGAGCTTACAGTTGTCAGCACTGCCGTTCATTTCAAAGTCTGAGGATTCGAGGGGCTGGGGAATAGTGCAGCACAATTTAGCTTGCTCCTATATCCATCTCTCGGATGTGCGTACCGACAAGGAAAAATCTGTAGCCGATATCGAAAATGCAATCCGCCACGCGGAACTCTCGTTTGAAGTCCGGAACCCGGAAGATAGCTTGCAATACTGGGTAGCATCGTGCCGGACGCTGGGAGAAGCGCTCATTAATATGTCTAGGTATTCAATTAATTCGGATGCAGACAATTTTATTCGTCGGGCGTCAGATGTTCTGCACCGTGCTGTTGCAATGATATCCTCGGTCGAGCATCCACATCAGTGGGCAGAAATTCAAGAGCAACTTTCTAGATGCAACTAAAAATCAATTCACGTGCTGGATAAAAAAGCGGAAGCGAACAGTGAACGATTGATACCGTGGGCTGCTATCAACAGCCACCGTGGGCACACCGGCGGAACGCATGTGCATCCGTAGATGTCAATTTCAGAAATATCCTAGGTCACCTACGAGGAGTGAGTTGATGTCAGAGGGACTCATGAGCGCTACAATATCCGGTAGCTAGTTCACTGGGTAGTAGCTGTGCGATCCCGAGTAGTGTGTTGAAGACGGCGGAGAGGTGCAAATCTGAACGGCCCACAAACCCCACTAAGCGTGATTACTCTCATAACTAGGGGTGATAATTAACAGGGCAGTGGGCACGTCTACTGCGACAGGACTGGCTGGATTATCTTCATTAACGAGGCTAATGTTTGACTGTTTTTTTGTTCCGTCCCTCAATGCCGCAGCATAGAATAGATACAAATCGCGGTTCTGAACTAAGAGGCGTTGAAGCAGTGTGTCAAGGTCAATACCAACTGATCGAAGCGCATCGTGAGACTCAAGGTCGATTACATCTTCTTCCGAATGCTTGCCTGCGTGAAGAAATCTGCTGCGTCAGCTACGATGACTCACTTACCAGGCATTTAGGATAGGCTGAACAGCGACGACTGGCCTGTCCTGGCCAAAGCGATCATTTTACTCAGATCCAATTGGTGAAACAACGGTCGAGTCTGCTGAATCCGAAATAGCCGCCTCTAGTTGAACTCGAAGCTCATTTATTTGATCCAACACAGCCGGCGCAGTTGCTAATTCAGCTGCTTCATCAAGCATTGCTTGACTACGAACATCAAACCTATCCGATCTTAGCGTCATCAGCAACCTGGCATTTGAGAGCAGGCCTGATGCAAGCTCTCGCTTGAAGCCGCGCATGCGTGCGAGCTGAACAGAAGCCTCTATTATTTCAAGCGCCTCTTCGATTTTACCTTCATCAGTCAATATTTTGCTAAGCCGACGACGCAATTGAATCTGATTTCTCAAATCGTTTACTGCACTGGCGTGCGACAAAGCTTCTCTGTAGGTAGTTTCCGCATTTTTAAGCTCACCTAGTTCAGAGTATATGTCTCCAATGCGGCGCGACGTTATAGCAATGCCCTTACTGTCTCTTTCAGAACGCCTACTTTCTAACGCCAAATGAAAGTTTTCCAACGCCTTTTTATAGTCTTTGCTTTGTGCATAGACGTTCCCAATTTGGTGATATCCCAAAGAGATCCCGAGAGCATCTCCTTCTTGATTAGATAGATCAATTCCACTCTTAAAATATTCTATTGCTTTGTCGTAGTCCTTGATAGTAAATTCAAGGTTGCCTAACTGATGATACGTAATCGCTCTGTCGCGCGGACTAGCATGGTCTTGTTTAAAGGCCAGAGCATCTGTTAAATATTGACGTGATTTTTCTACATTCTCTACAATTCTGTAGACCACACCTAGATTATGGCTAACAACAGATTGCGGCACCAACAACTCTTCAGGAAGTAATCGCAATGCTTCATTATAATGAACAATCGCGTTGTCATAGTCCTGTAACGCGTACGAGATTAAACCTAATATGTGCCTCGAGAGTGCCATATTAGAATAATCATGGTGCGACGAATACGTTGACAACGCACCCAACGCCAATGATCGCGCCTCGTCACAGCGCTCTTCTGCTCGCAAAGCTTCGGCTAATTGAAGTTGTAAATTGGCAGTCGAATGATCATCCCCCCGCAACGCCGAGTCTTCCAGATGTTCACGGATAGACCTCACTCTGTCGAGATCGGAACGTTGCCCGGTACCCGGTCTCCACAATCGCTCTACCGGATCCAGAAAATTCAGAATTGACTCAGCTAAGTCTTCGTAGCCCAACGAAAGTCGATCTGCCCTATTTTTAAATACTGTAACTTGCTCACCTATAGAAGCACTTGGCGATAGTTCGAGCACCACCTGACGAAGCCCATTGGGTTGATCCAATGGTTGGTGATATCCATCATTAATCGCAGTTTGATAAAGTGGTTCTACCTCCTTATCAATGAAACTCTCGTAACCGCTCTCACGTGAAAAGACACGAGACGGAACAAAAATTGTGTGCATATTCTTGTTCTTATTCAAACCTTTTCTAACGGCATGGACTTTCTTCGCTACATTAAATACACCTTCGGAGCTCTGCATGCTACAACTAAACAAGTAGGCCACTGCGTCCGGCATTTGGGCGTTTGGAACTACATTTGTCTCGGACTGTCCAGCTCTAGCATCGATGATGCAGACATCATATCTAGTAATAATATCTCGTCTAAGTGTTTCAATTTTTTCATAACCATCAAAATCTCCGTAAAACGAATCCCAATCAAGAGATGCAACTTTTGCAAAATATGAATCGACCGCCTTGCCGCAGCTTATCATTGAAAGGCTTCCATGCTTTATGTCTTCACCATGGATTTTTTTTACTTTAGTGACATAGTCGCTCAAGTCGACACTTCGTTCTTTTACAAGCTTTCGCAGCAACTCAACCAACCCTTCGCGCTCGCTAAAATCCTTGTCCTTCATGCCGAAGTAGTAGTGCAAACCAGGTGCTTCTAGATCCCAATCAATACAAAGAACCTTTTTGCCGTGGACGTTTGCAAGTTGCACTGCAACATTGGCCGCAGCCATCGTCCTACCGACTCCTCCTTTGTATGAGTAAAATGTGACAACCATCAGCTACGCGGTCTCTGCTACTTCATCGCATTGAACTCGATAGTCCAACTCAGCGAAATACACTTTAGATTTTTGTTTATTGCCCATAGCCACTCGAAACTCTGCAGCACTTACCCCCGCCTCTCCCAGTGACTCTATGAATAATTCTTTACACACATAGTTTTCATTCTGATCCAATAGCGTAAAGAATTCGATATTTTCCTCGCGTTTGTAATATATATTCCATGCGACCTGGGAGCGTGCTCTATTAGTTTTAGCGAATATACTAAATCCTACTTCGACGACATTAGCGGGTGCATACGCAGCTAAGCTTGTCACGGCTATTGATTGATGACCAATACCGGATTGATCATCCAGAACCTGTACCCAGAAATATCTGTCCTTGTAGTTGATATATTGTAGATATTGAAGACAATCAATTGCTAAGTCATCAAGCGTCCCGCTTCTTTTGATTTGATCATTGGTTATCATAAAGTAGTTTGCCACTACCAAACGCCCACAAGAGTTAACGTCTGCTTCTATCAGCATTTTTACCAGCAGCGCTGCCTGAAATGTAGATAATCCGTTTGGAGGAGAGTTGAAAGGTGTCGTTTCTTTGACAATTTCTTCTATTGCACTACGAAACTGAATCCTTTCGGACTCAGGCCACGAGGCAGTTTGAGCAGCGAGATATGTAGAATCATGGGCGGAATTAAATCGTCCAGCTCCCGGTACGGCATGCTCATGCAGTGAAGCCAAAATCCTATCGTTTATATTACCTTTATCCAAAGCAATCCTCCGTGCGCTTGATTTCTCGACCAATCAAAAAATTCGAATTATAGTTACCAACCATCGAATCATCCTCCGATCCGACGCGTTCAGCAACTAGATTTTCGTTAATGTGGTCTTTGGTGTCCGTAACTAATTCGGGAAATACAAGATCACCGGTTTCTAAGTCTCGAGTTCTTCCCATACCCTCTGACTCGTGCCTGGTCGGGTAACTCCAAGCTTCGTACAATTCCGCATCGTAAGCAGTGGGTAAAAACAATCTCTTGCCTGAAACATTCATCTTAATCCTATACATCACCTCCCCCTGTTTATAGTGAGGCAGCCCTAACTTCTTAACTAAATCAGTCCCTTCGACGATTTGTAAAGATTCCTCGCTGGTAATCCATATGAATTTTTTAAGAGCCTCTCTAGTGCTGTAGTTGTATTTCAAAGGGCGTGTAAGCACTATCTTTTTCGGCTGACCAATAACTCTGACTGTTACCAAAAAGCTGTTGATATCTTTTAAGCTTACGTAGGTATATCCATGCAGCCACGCAGTTGATGTCTCAATCAATCCTAACCAACTACTGATGGGTGACGAAAGCTTCTGTCGACAGAGTTTGAAAAATGCCTCTTGGGTCTTTGGCACTTCACTATCTGAAAAATGTTCTTCGCATAGATATTTTAGGAACAAATCACTGCTGCGAACACGATCCTCGGAGAACAGATTTATTATCCTTGCTTTGACGTCCCACGGATTTTCATCTCCGTAGAAGTGTCCCTTCAGAACTTGCATCAAGATTGTAAGCTTTTCATCAATTTCGGTCGGTGCTTCTTGCATCGTATTGGGGTAGGCTTAAAGTTTTTCGAGATAGCAATGTTACTTCCATTTATACAATTACTCACTGTTTTGATAAAAGTTAGGGTTTCGTCAACATAACGTCATCAAGTTCCACAGGTAGACAATCAGCACTGCGATACGCAAGTACGCCAAGTCCGTACCTTGCGTCGCTTTTATGACACACCCTAACAGTTTATGACAATTTTGATCGCGTCGGATTGGGGTGTTAGTGTCACAAAGATATAGTGTTGCCGTCGAGTATGTTTACCAATGATGACTGCTGGCTTATAGCGTTAGACAACATCTGCCCGGTAAGCCAGTTGCGAGAATCTGAGGGTGTGATTTGTGGGCTGGTATCGTCTAACGTTTTAGCATTGCTGCCTGTCGGAAATCTGTCTTATCACGTTCAGATTAGATCAGTTATCGTAATTCTTACCGGCTTTTTTCAGGACATGCTTGATCTCTTGCTCAGTGACATCCTGGTAGATGGTAGTAGTCGCAGCCGATTTGTGTCCGAGGACCTTCTGAACGGTTTTCAAATGCTCTCCTTGATCATGAAGTAAGTTCGTTGCCAATGTGCGACGCCCGGAGTGACTGCTAGCGCGATCGATGCCGGACCATTCACGCAGCATCGTGGCCATATGGTCCTGTAGTGTGTTGGGAGAGTAGAAACCACCTTTGTAACTATTCAGCCGGTCAGAAGCCAATAGCTCGTAATACATAACGAGTTTGTGAAGAGCTTTGTACGATGTTGTTGGTCATTGCACTGGCTTGGTCTGCGATCGATGATCCATATACACATGTTGTGACAATCAAGGCAATCTGCACCAAAGCGCTAATATTCTAGCATTTAGCGCCTCGTGTACTACTCTTCGTTGGT
>Ga0114956_1001596_pt1 | contig 17913 bp, 17 predicted proteins | sample MaitaG_FD_87304 | JGI IMG/M metagenome (GOLD analysis project Ga0114956, IMG submission 87304) | Marine algal microbial communities from Maine, USA - Maine_Asex2 metaG | ecosystem: Host-associated > Algae > Red algae > Unclassified | place: Maine, USA | collected 2015-01-05 | reverse complement strand
TTGGCCATTTTCTCTAACGATGGAGGGAGTAATGATGGTCATGATGACGTTTGGGTTAACCATCGCCTCTTCACGTAACTGAGCTAGTGTTGTGATACCGCCAGAAGCTTTTATTTTTGGAGCAACGCCAAGGTTTTTGTATGGGTCAAGTACTGGTTTGGCTATTGTCGGCTTTGGTATGTTGCTTTTAGCGCTGGCTGTGTTTCTGCGGCTGTTAGAAGGTGGTTTGCCACTTCTATCTAAAGTTGGCAATTCCAGTATCTGTTCGGTCCCGTTATTGTCGATAGTGACGCTCTCTTTTGAGATCTTTGTCACCATCACACCAATCGACTTAACTTCTTCTTGGCCAGGTAATTTCTTTGGGATGGGCTCACCTGGACTAAACACCTCTTGAGGTTTGCCGTTAAAAGAAATCATAGCAAAACCGCCATCTTCAGTTTTAGATGAAATAATGCCATATAGTTTAAGATTTAACTTAACGGGTGCCTTAACTGGCGCTGCGACTTTTACTGGTTTAGGTTTTTTGATTTTTTTGGGCACGACTTTAGGAATGGCACCAAAAAGGTGCTGGTCAGCAATTAATTTCCCGTAGTTCTCCTGACGCGTTAAGAGTGAATTTTGACTAGTACTGGGTCTATTGGCTGCCTGAGCAACAGAAGGGGCTGGTGTTACGACCATCCAGAGCAAATTAGCCAGTGTTACACCCAGTGCAACAACCAAAAATACCGTTAAGATGCCAGGTGTTTTCTGTATCCATTTATATAGATCACTCATACAATTATCTCCGTAAGCTGACGAGCAACCTCTTGGTATTTGTCAGCCGTTCTTTTTATTATGTTATCAGGTAGCATGGGGCCGGGCGGTGTTTTGTCCCAATCCAGTGTTTCGAGGTAATCCCTTACAAACTGCTTATCGTAGGATGGAGGACTGATACCTTCACGGTACTCGTCTTCAGGCCAGAATCGTGAGGAGTCTGGTGTAAGAATCTCATCAATAAGCACTAGGCGGTCATTTTCGTCTAAGCCAAATTCAAACTTTGTATCCGCTATTATAATGCCACATTTGGCGGCATGTCGTGCTGCTTCTGAATAAAGTTTAATGCTAACGTCACGAATTTGTGCAGCTAGCGTTGAACCAATTGTTTCTTCCATTAGAGCATAGCTTATGTTTTCATCATGGTCGCCAACCACTGCCTTGCTGGATGGCGTAAATATTGGTTCAGGAAGTTTGCTTGCCTGTTGGAGATTCTCAGGCAGCTTGATACCACATAGCTCGCCAGTCGCTTGATAGTCTCTCCACCCCGACCCAATCAAGTATCCTCTTACAATCGCTTCAATTGGCAAAGGCCTTAAGCGTCGCACAACAATGGCGCGACCATCGAGGTACTCTGCTTCTTCATCGGTAATCGACAGCTCATCCAGATCAATATCGGTTAAATGATTTTCTACAACGTGCGATAGCTTGTCGAACCAGAAGTTAGAAACCTTTAGTAAAACTTTCCCCTTGTCTGGGACAGGTTGAGGCATAACGACATCAAAAGCAGACAGACGGTCAGTTGTGACGATGAGCATGTATTGTTCATCAATCGCGTAAATGTCCCTAACCTTGCCTTGGGCGATGAGTTCATAGTTTCGCAGCGGCTTGTTCATTTGATCCATATAAATCGTTTGCATAGAGATAATAGAAAACGGTGCTATAATATCAGGTTTTTTGCAGTATATTGGGGTGAATATAATGTCACAACCCGTTGTGGGTGTCGTGATGGGAAGCGACAGCGATTGGCCAGTTATGTCGCAGGCTATTGAGATACTAAAAACGTTTGAAATTACTCATGAATGCCAAGTGGTTTCGGCACATCGAACGCCTGATTTAATGTTTGAATATGCGGAGACCGCAGCGTCTCGCGGCTTGAAAGTAATCATTGCCGGTGCTGGTGGTGCTGCGCATTTACCGGGTATGCTTGCCGCTAAAACCATTATCCCTGTGCTGGGTGTGCCTGCTCCTTCTAAATACCTCAAGGGTGTTGATTCTTTGCACTCCATTGTACAAATGCCCAAAGGAATTCCCGTTGCAACGTTTGCGATTGGTGAAGCCGGCGCTATAAATGCGGCTCTATTTGCCGTATCTTTAATAGCCGCTAATGGCGATGCTGCGTTAGCTGATAAGTTACAAGATTACCGCGAACAGCAGCGACAAACAGCGTTGGGCATGACTCTTCCACCTCAGAATCAAGCTAAGAACAAATGATGAATTCAATGATTTTACCCGGTGCCACTATCGGCATGATTGGGGGTGGCCAGCTAGGCCGCATGTTTGTAATTGCCGCGAAGTATCTCGGCTATAAAGTCATTGTTTTAGAGCCTGGCAACGATAGTCCGGCTGGTCAGGTCGCAGACGAACAGCTAGTTGCTGCTTATGATGATCCTCAAGCACTTGCCGAGTTCTCCAGACGCTGTGACGTAATTACCACTGAGTTTGAAAATATACCTGCCTCAGTGCTTGATGATTTGAGTCAAAGTTGTCTAGTTCACCCATCGGCAGAAGCGCTGGGTAAAACTCAGGATCGCATCGTTGAAAAAGATTTCATAAGTTCTTGCGGTTTATTGCCTGTGCCTTATGGAGTGATCCGTACTCGTTCCGACGTTGAAACAGCGATAGAGGCGATAGAATTCCCTGCAATCTTAAAAACGGCAAGGTTTGGCTACGATGGCAAAGGCCAGATCACGGTGAATAATCCGGATGAAGTGGTTGCGGCGTTTCAATCCCATCAATCAGCCGAATGTGTGTTAGAGCAGCGCATTGATTTGCATTGCGAAATTTCTGTTGTTATTGCTAGAAATGCACACGGTGAAACAGAGACTTTTCCAATATCAGAAAATATTCATCGCGATGGAATACTCTTTCAAAGTATTGTCCCGGCAAGAGTGGATGAAGATATTGCCCGTTCTGCAATCGTTGCAGCTGAACATATCGCTAGAAAGCTAGAATATGTGGGTGTGTTGGCCGTTGAGTTTTTTGTTACAAGACAAGGCCAGTTGTTGGTTAATGAAATTGCACCGCGAACCCATAACAGCGGTCATTACACCATTGATGCCTGCATCACCTCCCAATTTGAACAGCAGGTTAGAACGGTTTGTAATCTGCCTTTTGGCGCAACCACCTTGCTGAGTCCTGTGGTGATGACCAACTTACTTGGGGATCTCTGGGGAGAGTCGCGACCAGATTGGACAAAGGTTTTCGATAGCTCGGCTAGCAAACTACACCTCTATGGAAAGGATGCTGCAAAGCCCGGCCGCAAAATGGGGCATTATTGTACCTTGGCGGACTCAGCGAAGGCAGCGGAGGCTGAAGCTATCTCAATCTTTAAGGGACTCAATGCATCATGATGGAAACCGCTGAATATTTAAAATCACTGCGTAAAGACATCGAGTTCAAAGCGACGCTTTGTGATAAAACAATGGTGTTCCGCTCAACTTGGGGGATCTTTTCTCCCCGAGAGATTGATGCGGGGACTGAACTGATTCTTCGTTATATAAAACCAGCGTCGGATGCGGATATCTTTGATCTGGGCTGTGGCTACGGGCCAATAGGATTGACGCTGGCAAAACTTGCGCCACAAGGTCAAACGCTGCTCTGCGATAAAGATTTCATGGCGGTTGAGTACACCAATCGCAATGCCATTTTAAACGGAACAAAAAACGCTAAAGCCATACTTTCTAATGGTTTTCAGCATGTAGATAAAGATCAACGTTTCGATTTGGTGGTTTCTAATGTGCCAGCAAAAGTAGGCAATGAGATGATGACATTGATGTTGCACGATGCGCATCACCACATGAAGGCAGGTGGTGAAATCTACCTCGTGACGGTCAACGGTTTACGCCAATATATGAAGCGTAATTTGAAGGAAGTGTTTGGTAGCTACAAGAAACTCAAGCAAGGTTCGGCTTACACTATTCACTTGGCTAGCAAAGTCTAAAGTGCCCCTATGGAATTAGGCTATATTAAGTATAAAAGATAGGCATTTGTTCTTTTCACTGATTAGAAGCATAGTTATTATTATAGGTGCTTTTCTATCAATGGAATGAGGAAAAAACAATGCCTGTTATAAAAAAATTAGTAATTACTGCGGGATTACTGCTGCCTGTTGCTGTCTATGCAAACGAGCAGTCCCGTTCTTTTTCTGAGTTTAAACAGCCGCACCAAATCTCTAACACCTTTCGGGTTAGTTTTGCTGATATGCTGACTCCCGATGATGCGAAATCAATGAGTCAACGTGCGGCAGAGCTAATCAATCAAAAGGGTACATTAGGTATTTCAGACTTTTCGCGAACAGACGGCGGCTTTCTGATGAAAGATGGCTACGTTTTTTGTATGTCGATGAAAGCGGTCATGATTTCACACCCCATAAGAAATCAATTGGTTGGTCAAAATCTATATCATTATCAGCGTTATGGGCAGCCATTTTTTAAGCAGATGGTTGAGGTTGCTGATCGCGATGGTGAGGGATGGGTTGAGTACAGATGGCCCTACCCTGGAACTAGCGAGCTGCGCCTTAAGATGAGTTATGTGGTTAAGAATGAGGCAGGATTCTTTTGTGGGGTATCGGCTTTTAAGTGATTTACCCGTAAGGTTTGTGGTGCTTTCAAAGGCTCCGCCTCCTCCCCTAAGCAATTTCTCCACCTAATAATGCCCCTGTAAATTGCTCAGAGTCAAACACTTGTAAATCGTCAATGGTCTCGCCGACACCGACGAATCTTACAGGGATTCTAGTTTGCTCAGCGATGGCGAATAGGATTCCGCCTTTCGCGGTGCCGTCGAGCTTGGTAACTGTGATTCCCGTTAAACCTAGCGCCTCGTTAAATTCCTTGGCTTGTGCAAGCGCGTTTTGACCAATGCTGGCATCGACCACCAGCATGATCTCGTGCGGTGCGTTGACATCAATTTTCTGCATGACACGTTTAACTTTTTTCAGCTCTTCCATGAGGTTGGTTTGGGTGTGTAAACGGCCGGCGGTATCAGCCAGCAGCACATCGATAATACGCGCTCTGGCGGCCTCCATGGCATCGTAAATAACGGAGGCGCTGTCTGATCCTTGTTTTTGGGCGATTACTGGGACATCGTTGCGTTCACCCCAGGTTTGCAGTTGCTCTACGGCGGCTGCGCGAAAAGTATCTCCGGCGGCGAGCATGACTTTCTTGCCATCGTTCTGGAATTTTTTGGCTAACTTGCCGATAGTTGTCGTTTTTCCGGCACCGTTTATGCCGACCATAAGTATCACGGTAGGTTGCTTTGTTGGGTCGATTGTCAGGGGTATGGCAACGGGTCGCAGGATCTCCGTCATACTGGCAAATAGGTTTTGCATGAGGGCTTCACTGTCGCCCAATTCATTGCGCTTTACTTTATCGGTGATGTCATCGATGATCTTGGTGGTTGACTCAATACCAACATCGGCCATCAATAAGCGGGTCTCTAGTTCATCCAGTACATCTTCATCTATTTTCTTATTGCCTAAAAATAAATTGCCTAATCCTTCGGTAAGTGAGGAACCCGTCTTTGATAGTCCTGTCTTAAGCCTTGAGAATATGCCGGGCTTTTCTTGAGGTTGGCTAATTTGTAATTCTTGGGTTTCTGAAGTATCAGAAGCTTCTGCTGTTGTTTCAGATGGTGGAGGTATAATTGATTCAGCGGCATCTTCAACTGTTTCAGTCAGTTCCTCAGCATCTAAAACGTCTTTTTCAACGTCATTATCTTGTTCAAGCTGTTTTTTTTTCTTGAAAAAATTGAACATAGTTTATACTTCAACTTTGGTTAATAAATGTGAATCCTGTAATGCAGCGAATCTTATCATCTGGGAAGGTAATACGTCACTTCCGTTTCCTGTTTCTCTCGCTACTGTTGTTTAGTGCTTCTGCCGGTGCAGATTCAACAGCGGGCAAGTCTGTTAAAAGTAAATCTGGAGTATCTGTTAAGGTCTTGGATAATGGCCTCAAAATCCTTGTAAAAGAAGACCATCGGGCGCCAATTGCAGTCGTGCAAGTTTGGTACCGAATTGGTACAAGCTATGAGCATGAAGGTATCACGGGGTTGTCTCACGCTCTGGAACATCTGATGTTTAAGGGCACAACTAAGCGAAAGTCTGGTGATTTTGAGGTAATCCTATCTCGTATCGGTGCTGAAAATAATGCATTCACTTCACAGGACTATACCGCGTACTATGAGGTGCTGGCCGCTGAGCATATTGAAGTTGCTATTGATCTTGAAGCAGATCGTATGCGCAACCTAATACTCGATAAGGCTGAATTCGAAAAAGAAATTGAAGTGGTCAAGGAAGAGCGTCGTACACGTACTGATGACAATCCGAATTCCAAAATGCGTGAGCAGTTCAATGCGGTGGCTTACCTGAATAACCCTTATCGTGCTCCGGTCATTGGTTGGATGGAAGATCTGGATAATATGAACTTGGATGACCTTAAAGATTGGTATGCAAAATGGTACGCGCCTAATAACGCGACTTTAGTAGTGGCAGGTGATGTAGATCCTCAGGAAGTGTTTGCACTAGCCACAAAATACTTCGGTGACTATAAAGCGGTGAAGTTACCAGTTGTGAAGCCACGTACAGAGATTCCGCAGATTGGCCTTCGTGAGATCGTTGTTAAAGCACCAGCCAAAGTGGCTAGCTTTATCATGGGTTTTAAAACACCGGGGATGATTACTGCTAAGTTAGGTAAGGTAGAAAAATGGGAGCCTTACGCTCTGGATGTGCTAGCTAATATCCTGGATGGTGGTAGTAGCGCCCGTTTCGCCAAAAAACTGGTTAGAGGAAAAGAAATAGCGGCAGGTGCTAGCGCTGGGTACATGGGATATGGGCGTATGCCGCAGATGTTTATGCTGTCCGGTGTTCCGGCGACAGGGGTTGAAATTGATGACCTGCGCAAAGCCATTATGGAAGAAATTGAATTAATGAAAACGAGTTTAGTTACTGCAGATGAGCTGGAGCGGGTAAAAGCTCAAGTCTTGGCTTCAGAGATATATCAACGTGATTCGGTTTCGCACATGGCAATTACATTGGGCTCTCTGGAAACCACAGGTTTAGGATGGGAGTTAATGGATGAATATGAAGAGCAGATTTTGGCCATCACGCCAGAGCAAATACAGCAGGTTGCGAAGAAGTACCTTAATGAAGATCAAATGACGTTTGCTCGCCTTGACCCACAGTCGCTAACATCAGGAGGTGACAAGTGATGCGCTTATTCACAGGTTTTTTATTAGTACTCCTGGCTGCTTTCAGTAGTTTGGCTGTCGCAGGGCCAAAGTTTGAGCATTGGACTTTAGATAGCGGTCTGCGTGTTTATTATGTCGATATTCAGGATCTGCCGATGTTGGATATTAACGTCACCTTTGACGCGGGCAGTGCTCGGGATGGCAAAAAAGCGGGTGTGGCTAGCTTGACGATGTCCATGATGGATAGCGGTTCGGCAGGCATGAATGCTGATGAAATTGCTGAAGTGTTCGAATCAGTGGGTGCAAGGCTTTACGCTAGCGCCTCAAAAGACATGGCAAATATCGGTTTGCGAACGATCACCTTAGAAAAGCCATTTAATAAAGCAATAGACAATTGGCTGGCGGTAATTAAATCGCCTGATTTTCCGAAAGCTGACTTTGAGCGATTGCAAAAGCAAATGAAAGTAAGTTTTGAATCGTCCAAGCAGCGACCAGGTAGTCTTGCCGGTGAGGCTTTTTACAAGCACCTTTATGGTGATCATCCTTATGCACAGCCAACGCGTGGGTTTGAAGATACGGTCGCGGCAATGACGACAGATGACCTGAAAGCATTCTATGATCAATACATTGTTGAAGAAAACGCCATGGTCACTATCGTTGGTGCGGTCAGTCGCGAGGAGGCTGAGGCACTGGCAAAGCGAGTGGCAGAGGTCTTGCCAGCGGGTGAAAAAGCCAAGCCGATCCCAGCGGTAAAGCCGCTAACAGAAGCCAAAACGGTGCATATTCCTTTTCCATCCAGTCAGGCGCATATCTTGATTGGTCAAACAGGCTATAAACGCGGTGATCCTGATTACTTCAAGCTTTATCTGGCTAATCATCCGTTTGGTGGCAGTGGCTTCACTTCGCGTCTTATGAAAGAGATTCGCGTAAAACGCGGCTTGTCTTACAGTGTTTATAGCTACTTCTCGCCATCGCGTGAGCTCGGCCCTTTTGTCATGGGCTTGCAAACGAAAGTTGAGCAAATAGATGAAGCTAAGGAAGCGTTAAATCAGATGCTAAAAACCTATCTCAAAGATGGCGCGACTGCTGATGAGATTGAAGGATCCAAGCTGAACATTACTGGTGGCTTCCCAATGAATATCGCCGGAAACAGTAATATTGGAAACTACGCCGATGTGATTGGCTTTTTTGATCTACCTCTCGATTATCTCGAACACTTTACCAATAAGGTGAATGAGGTAACAAAAGATGAGGCAGCAGATGCCATGCGTCGCCGGATTAATCCTGACGCTATGCTGACCATTATTGTTGGAGGCGAAGAGAAAAAAGACAGCGATAAAACCGATGGCAAAACAGAAGGCTAGTAATAACCGGATACGCATTATCGGGGGGGAGTGGCGAAGCCGCCAGCTGCCTTTTATCGAAGTTCCCGGGCTTCGTCCGACCCCTGATCGTGTGCGGGAAACATTGTTTAATTGGCTGCAAGGAAAAATTGCTGGCGCACGCTGTTTGGATTTATTTTCAGGCAGTGGTGCAATCGGCTTTGAAGCACTGTCACGTTATGCAGGTGACGTTGTGATGGTTGAGAAGCATGCTCGTGTTTCTCAGCAGTTGCAGGAAAATCTTGAATTGCTTGAGGCTGGAAATAAATCGAGAGCGCTAATCGTTAACAAGGATGCGATCAGTTATATTCAGCAGGCAGCTGAGTCATTCGACTTAATTTTTCTAGATCCCCCCTATCGAAAAGGCCTGTTGCCAAAAGTGCTAGACATTATAGTCGCCTCGCGGTTACTCAGGGCAGATGGGTTGATTTATCTGGAACATGAGGCAGAAGAGCATTTTGAGTGGTCGAGCTGGAACCTGGCTGTATTGAAGCAGAGCAAAGCGGGTCAGGTGAATGGTCTTTTGCTGGAAGCCAAAGTACCACCTGCAAACTAGGCGATACTTACTTCACTATTACCTTAGTTCAGTGTCTGGAGAGTACGGTATTGTCCCTGCCCATTTGTCGCTAGCATATCCAGTAACATAGGGTTGTGAACTTCAAGATCAGACAAATCAGAGCTGATGTTTTGTTCAGAAACATAGGCTATTGATGAGCCATCATCCACTATAACGTGATACCAAGGCTTGTCTTTTGGCGGATTATTCTTTGCATGAGCCTCATACCATTCATCGTCCGCACTGAATTCTGCATCGACGTCGACAATCACACCACGAAAGTTGTGATACTTATGATAAATTACCTGTCCTATATTATATTCAGCTTGATGAATTTGCATGAGTCACCTGATTTAGAACTTTGTTAATTACTTAACAATCAAAATGGGGGAGTGTCTCCATATTTCAAGTTAACGTTCGATCATTAAGCTATTCTATCAAAGCTTTGCTGAACATGCCTTGAGTTTACCAATCTAAAAACCACTAACCTAAATTCCTATAATTTATGTCTGCAACCAATACATTCCACGAACGCCCCGTTTTTATCTCAATTGTTGGGGCTTCTTGCTCAGGAAAAACAGCGCTGGCTCATAACATTGCAAAACGCTTTGAGGGGCATCAAGTTAGTGTAATAGCAGAGGATTCTTACTATAAACGCCAAGATCACCTAAGCCTCGGCGAGCGAGTAGAGATAAATTATGATCATCCCGGTGCGTTTGATCATGCGCTGTTGTGTGAACATATCGATCAATTACGTAAAGGTGAGTCTGTTGAGTGCCCTACTTATGACTATGTTAACCATAACCGAGCTGATGCAACCGAAGCAGTGATCGCCACACCGGTAATCATCGTTGAAGGCATCTTGCTCTACCACATGAAGGCTTTGCGAGATTTATTTTCACTCAAGCTTTTTATTGATACGCCTCTGGATATTTGTTTGGCCAGAAGGGTAGAGCGAGATGTTAATGAGCGGGGCCGAACGGTTGATTCTGTATTATCACAGTATCAAAAAACAGTTCGGCCGATGTATCGTGAATTTATAGAGCCCTCGAAATTTTATGCCGATCTGATTGTGCCTATGGGTGGGAGAAATCCTATTGCACTCGATGTGCTGGATAGCAAGATCCGTCAGTTAATTACTGCATCCGGTTAATTTAAATAGCGTAAACAGCACGTAAGACTTGTTTATATTGAGGCTGAAATTGTGGAATTTTAAATGTAGTTAAATTACATTTATCTATTTCCAATATCCTGTTAAGGCCTTGATTATAATTTTTCATGAAGTTAAACTACATTTTATGAATAACTCCTTCAGGTGAAGTGTATGACAATCAAAGTTGGCATAAATGGATTTGGCCGCATTGGCCGCATGGTCTTTCGTGCTGCTATTCAGAACTTTAACGATATTGAAGTAGTGGCTGTTAATGATCTATTAGACCCAGAGTACCTCGCTTATCTCCTCAGGCATGACTCTGTGCATCGTCGGTTCGACGGTGAAGTCTCGGTAGAAGGAAGCAACCTAATAGTCAATGGTAAAACAGTTCGTTTAACGGCTGAGCGTGATCCTGCTGATCTTAAATGGGATGAAGCAGGCGTTGACGTTGTCGTTGAGTCTACTGGTATATTCCTAACTGAAGAGACTGCGAGTGCACACCTGAAAGCTGGGGCCAAGAGGGTCGTACTTTCTGCGCCTTCTAAAGACGATACGCCAATGTTTGTTTATGGCGTGAATCATGAAACATACGCAGGTCAAAGCATCGTATCAAATGCTTCGTGTACGACTAACTGTCTCGCACCTGTTGCGAAAGTCTTGGATGATAATTTTGGAATCAAGCGTGGTTTGATGACGACTGTGCACGCTGCAACCTCAAGTCAAAATCCGGTTGACGGCGTGTCACGAAAGAATTATCGCATGGGTCGTGGAATGCTGGAAAATATCATTCCTTCAACGACAGGTGCTGCTAAAGCGGTTGGAAAAGTGTTGCCGCAGCTAGATGGAAAGCTAACAGGCATGGCCTTCCGGGTGCCAACTTCTAATGTTTCTGTCGTTGATTTAACGGTAGAGCTCGAAAAAAATGCACCTTATAAAGAAATCTGTCACGCCATGAAGTTAGCGTCTGATGGTGCTATGAAAGGTGTGCTTGCTTATACGGATGAAGCAGTTGTGTCGACGGATTTTGTCGGCGAGCCTTGCACTTCAAACTTTGACTCTACCGCAGGAATTGCGATGGACGATCATTTCGTTAAAGTCATTTCATGGTATGACAACGAATGGGGCTATTCAAACAAAATGCTGGAAATGGTACGCGTTGTGTCTTAATACAACACTCGTCATTGGCTACCAGCATTTATTTGCCGACTCCTTAATTGGTAGTCGGCTTTTTTTATTAAAAATTCACAAATCATGAAATTTTAATAAATTAATAGAATCTCATGAGTTGAGCGTTTAGACTGCATGACCGCAATCTGAAATCAGATGACAACAACTTATTTATGAAAGTAACCGTATAAAAGTAATGACTACTGAAACTACCAAAAAGACTAAGCAAAATCCCTTTATTGATTTAATTGTCAGTATCGTCATTCCTACGTTGATACTCATGAAACTCAGTGGCGAAGATAACTTAGGGCCATTGGGTGCACTGTTATTAGCACTTGCGTTTCCGCTTGGTTGGGGAATATACGAGCTTGTTATCAATAAGAAGAAAAATTTTGTCGCGATCCTTGGAATTATCAGTGTTTTGCTCACCGGTGGTATCGGTGTGCTTGAGCTCGACAATAAATGGTTAGCAATTAAAGAAGCTGCAATTCCTGCTGCGATAGGGATTGGCGTGCTAATCTCAAGTTATACAAAGTACCCTTTAGTTAAGACCTTGCTCTACAACCCAGCTGTACTAAATGTTGAAAAGATTAACGGAAAGCTGGATGAGAGAAATAATAAACCGCAGTTTGATAAGCAGTTACAAAGTGCTAATTTCTTATTGGCTGGTACATTCTTTTTTTCGGCGGTAATGAACTATGCACTCGCTAAGTGGGTCGTAGTTAGCCCGTCAGGAACGGAAGCGTTTAATCAAGAGCTTGGAAAAATGATGGCAATGAGCTACCCGGTTATTGCTATACCCTCCATGATTATGATGCTGGGAATATTCTATTACCTGTGGCGAACGATAAATCGTTTATCAGGACTAGAGCTAGAAGAAGTCGTTGCTACAAAAGATTAATATTTGTTGCACAAACCTTATAATTTACTGAGCCCTAATTTCGGGCTTAGTTATTTGCTATACTCGAATAAATGAACAAAAAACTACCTGAATTGCTGGAGCAGTACGAGGATTTGGTAATCCTTTGGTCTCTTCGTGTCCTTTATGATCTTAAGGGATACATGCGTATGGATACCGAATATGGTCTATATGGGCACGACCGTGCCCTGAGCGTTGTCGGTTTAGAGCATCTGATGGATAAGCACGATGACGAAAACCCTATTTCTAAGAAAAAATTTCGCAAGATACTAAAAGCGCAAAGTGATTTGTATGAAGCTAAGACCCAGAAGAATGAAGGTGTTTTGTTTCACAATATCGATGAGCTCGGCAAGCTTGTGGAGCTTAGCGAAACTGAAAAGAAATTACTGTCGTTCGGCACGCTGATTCATGCCATTAAAGATCTTACAGAAGTGTGTGGTGTATTGGGTGATCTGACTGCGCGCGGTGTTGTCAATACGCTGAGCATTATCCTGGATATCGACCCTTCTAGTATTCGCCAAGCGCTTTCTTCTGATGGTTTGTTAAATAGAACAGGTCTGTTGCGTCTGGATTGTAACTATCCAGACGAACTGGATGACCAGCTTGAGCTGTTGGATGAGATTACTGATGTTCTGTTGGATGATGAGCAGCTGGATATTATGCAGTCGCTGCGCCGTTTCTTTAAAGTTGGACGAGAAGCAACATTAGCGCCTGAAGATTTTCTTCACGCCAAAAAAGACTATAGCTTAGTTCATAAGTATCTGAAAGCGGCTAGTCAGAAGCGCTTGAAGGGAGCGAATATTCTAATTTACGGCCCTCCGGGAACCGGTAAAACGGAGATGGTTCGCACGCTAGCCAAAAACCTGAACTGCCCGCTATATGAGGTGAATAATACCGGTGAGGGAGTGACTGATGGCTATGAAAAGGCGCGCATTGATTCCTATCAACTCTGTCAGCAGGTGCTGAAGCGTACGCCAAATACCTTGATACTCTTTGATGAAATTGAAGATGTATTCTTGCGCGATGGCAGCATGGAGCGATTTGGCATTCGTACCAGCTCAGATACTAAAAAGGGCTGGTTTAATCAGCTCTTAGAGGAAAATACGCTTCCGGCGATTTGGGTATCCAACGTCATTCATCATATTGATGAGGCTATTCTGCGTCGTTTTGACTATGTCATGGAGCTGAAAACACCGCCTCGTCAAACTCGCATGAAGATGTTCCGAAAGTATGCTGAGCCTTTAGGTGTCAGTGAGAAGTGGTTGGAGAAAATTGCCAGCAACGAATATCTGGCTCCGGGTCTTATCTCGCGTGCGGTAAAGGTGGTGTCTGAGTTAGGCTTGGAAAAACAAGCGGACGTTGAATCACATCTTGAACAAGTGATTAGCAATACCCTTTCTGCAATGGGTTATGACAAGGATCTCACAAAAGGCGTCCAATCGCCGATCACTTATCGCTTGGAAGCTCTGAATCCGGATTATGATCTGGTGGCATTGCAGGAAGCATTGCTCAAACAGCCAAAAGGACGAATTTGTCTCTATGGTCAGCCGGGTACAGGTAAAAGTGAATTCGCCAGGCATATTGCTGAAAAACTGGATATTCCATTGATTACGAAGCGTGCCTCTGATTTGTTAGATCCCTATCTGGGTATGACAGAGCGCCATCTGAGCGAAATGTTTGAGCAAGCCAGAGATGAAGAATCAGTATTGCTTTTAGATGAAGCCGATAGTTTCCTCCAGGAGCGCTCAAAGGCAAGGGAAAGCTGGCAGGTATCTCAGGTAAACGAGCTACTCACGCAAATGGAGCAATTTGACGGTCTGTTTTTCTGCTCAACAAATTTGATGGAGCAGTTAGATCAGGCTTCTTTGCGCCGCTTTGATTTGAAGATTAAGTTTGATTTCATTAAGCCAGAGCAGCTTTGGGGGCTCTTTAAGCAAGTTCTTGCAGACTATGATGCCGAAGAGCCTGATGAGTCGGTGTGGAAGAAGAAAGTTATTGGTATCCAGAGCCTAACACCGGGTGATTTTGCCACGGTTACCCGGCAAAACCGTTTTTCTGGTAACCCTTTGAGTGCTGAGTCTTTGCTCGATGGGTTGAAGCGAGAGCTTACTTTTAAAGCAAATGGTGCCAATAAGAATATGGGCTTTGTCAACAACAGCTGATATAGCATTAGCTCGAATTAGAAATTACAAACAACTCAGCCAATAACAAGGCTCCAGTCAGTGATGATTGGAGTCTTTTTTTGTTGCCGTTGTTGATTCTGGTTTAAGCTGGGACTTGTGGAATGTGCATTCCAACCATTTCCCTCATCACACGTAAAACCTGTGTGCTATAGCCAAACTCATTGTCATACCAAACATACAATACACAGCTGTTATCTTGTGAAATAGTAGCAACCGAATCAAAAATGCCGGGTTCCGGAGTGCCAACAAAATCAGTTGAAACAGATTCTGTAGAAGACGAATAGGCAATCTGCTCATGCAACTCAGAGTCTAGGGAGACTTCACGGACATGGTCATTAATCTCATCACGGGTCGCCGCGTTTTCAAGATTAAGTTTTATTACCGCCATTGATACATTTGGGGTTGGGACGCGGATCGCGTTACCGGTTAGTTTTCCTTCAAGCTCTGGTAGGGCTTTAGCAACTGCCTTCGCCGCACCAGTAGAGGTCAAAACCATATTCAAGGGCGCACTTCTACCACGGCGATCTGCACCGTGGTAGTTGTCTATTAAGTTTTGATCGTTTGTATAAGAATGCACGGTCTCAACATGGCCATTTACAATGCCATATTTGTCGTTCATGACTTTAAGCACGGGTGTAATAGCGTTGGTTGTACAAGATGCAGCACAAACTATCTTATCGGAAGACTCAATATCGTCGTGGTTAACACCATAAACAATATTCTTAATGGCACCTTTGGCTGGAGCAGTTAGTAATACTTTTGCTGCGCCCTTAGGGGTTAAATGACGACTCAGCGCTTCTTCGTCTTTAAATACGCCAGTATTATCAACGATTAGAGCGTTATCAATTCCGTGTTCTGTGTAGTCAATATCTTCAGGCGAGCCTGCGTAGATTACTTTGATGTAGTTTCCATTAGCAATGATTGCGCTATTTTCGTGGTCCACTTTGATTGATCCGTTAAATGGGCCATGGATGGAATCTCTGCGAAGTAAGCTGGCGCGTTTTTCAAGATCACCTTTGCCTTTGCTACGAACGACGATTGCGCGTAAACGCAATTTGTTTCCTGCGGTTGTTCTCTCAATTAACAGGCGTGCAAGAATACGACCAATGCGGCCAAAGCCGTAAAGCACCACATCCTGAGGTTTATCCAGCAGACTGAGTTTTCCGTGGTTGGCGGCATCGACTGCGCCGTTTAGATAGTCTTCCAATGATTCGTTGCTGGACTGTTGTGAATAATTATAGGCCAGCTTGCCAATGTCTATCCGAGAGACGCCTAAGTTCATTTGCTGTAAGGCGCTCAAAACTTCTGTAGTGGTTTCAAGCTTGAGAGTTTGGCCAACCATATGCTGGCCAAGTCGGTGCGCCTTGATAATGTCGATGGTTGATGAGTTCATCAGTTTTCGACCGAATACCGAAATAATGACACCCATTTCGCGGTACATCATGCCCACAGTAGGAATCATTTTCTCGGCAAGCGTTTGCTCGTTTAGATAATCCGCTAGATAAGCGTCACTGGTTGACTTACTCACAAAGAACTCCTCAAAAGAAAATTAAACAACAGTTTTTTAACATACTAATGTAAGAGTATTGAAATAGGGAAGTGATAAACCGACAAGCTGACACGTATTATGGTTTGAATTTGTAATCTAGATACTTGCTTCTGTGATGCAAAATGCCGAGATTCACATCTTGTCTCTAAATTGGGTTGGTAGCTGTTGGGGAGCTACCAACCCAGCTTATGCTTGTTAGTTGATAAAATTTTGGCTGGTCTTCTACAGCGCTCCAAGAATAGTCTCTGCCTTGCTTGTTTCAAACTGACCAGCGTCTTCTATATTGAGCACGGTCACTTTGCCATCATCGATGACCATTGCGTAACGTTGTGAACGAACGCCACCAAAGTCTGCTGTATCCATTTCAAGTCCCAGTGCTTTTGTGAAGGCGGCTCCGCCGTCAGCAATCATTGTGATGTTTTCAGCATTCTGGTCACGTCCCCAAGCCTGCATAACGAATGCGTCATTTACAGATAAACAAGCAACCATATCGACACCTTTCTTTTGAAATTCATCATAAAGGGTGACGTAACCAGGTAAATGTGATTTTGAGCATGTCGGTGTGAATGCGCCCGGAAGTGCAAATAGGACGACTTTCTTTCCTGCAAACAATTCTGTACTGGTTGTATTTGTCTGCTCGTCTGATTTTGCGACAGCAATATTTGCTGATGGAATGTTGTCTCCAACACTGATCATAAGATGCTCCTAAAGCAATATTCTAATAAACGATCATAGTGCCATAGGTAGTAATGGCGGGCAATCGATGGTTTTATAGCATGAGAAAAAGAGGTAAAAGAAATAGATTCTAATTTCTCATTTGTGAGCTAAAGCTGGATATTGTTTCCGTTGCTCCAAGCGTTCCAGTGGTCGAAAATTCCTGTTGTTATGGATTTAGGATGATATGGTTTTAATGCCCTGCTGATGATTAGTTGTTCATACTCCCATATGTTTGCACAAGCTTATTAACTTAAGGAGTTCAGCGGGTAGAAATAAAGCCCCCACTCCCCAATAATAACAAAGGAATTTCTTATGAAATTTAAATTACTCAAGAAACTAATAGCAATCTCTGCGCTATGTATCTCTCCGCTCATGGCCTCCGCAGAGATGGTTAATATCAATGATGCTTCTGCTGCAGCTTTGGCGCATTATCTGAAAGGGGTCGGCACTGTCAAGGCTGAGTCTATCGTCGATTACCGGGAGCTCAACGGAGATTTCAAAAGTGTCAATGACCTTGTTAATGTGAAAGGTATTGGCAAAGGTATATTGAAAAAGAATCTAGATGATCTATCACTTACGGAAGGTGTTGTTAAATGGATTAAAGCGAAGCCAAGGCTTGTATCTATCGATGCTGAAGCTAAAGCGAAGGGCAAAGCTAAAAAGGTTAGTAGTAAAAAGCTTGCTACAAAGGTTGTTAGCAAAGCTGTAACTAAGAAAGTAAAGAAGAAAAAAGCAGCTGACTTGAACTTGACTGAGACTACCCCTCTGAAGCCAAGATAGTGGCTAAATAAAGGTAAGTGTTTGAAATTAGATGTATTCTAAGCAGGATGGAGGTTATTCTCCATCCCGCTTGATTGTTAGTGGAGGGTCTGTTTTGAATTAATTTGAAATTAGGTGACGATCGCCCATTGACAGCTTTCAATTAGCGTCTATAATGCGCCGTTCAGTCAGGCAGGATGGCCTCATTTTTGAGTCTTTTTGCTCCGGTTTTAGACTTCGTTTTTGCTTTCTGTTTTAACGTTTTCTTTCTCCTTCGGCTGAACGATAAGTGAATAAAATCACTTGA
>Ga0114956_1001593_pt1 | contig 17934 bp, 11 predicted proteins | sample MaitaG_FD_87304 | JGI IMG/M metagenome (GOLD analysis project Ga0114956, IMG submission 87304) | Marine algal microbial communities from Maine, USA - Maine_Asex2 metaG | ecosystem: Host-associated > Algae > Red algae > Unclassified | place: Maine, USA | collected 2015-01-05 | reverse complement strand
GGTTCGCGGCATCTCGATCGTATTCCCCCTGGCGGTTCGTAAAGAAAAAGTTTTCGTTCTGCAGGGGTAATAGAAAATCTTGTAAGAAGCATTTACTGGCAAACGCCTTGTTGTGCTCCCAAGTCCCGCGCGGGAAGATCTTGTTGTAGAGCAGAATGGTTCGTTCGGGCTCACCTTGACTTAGTCTGGAAATCGCGCCGTTGGGTTCGTTGGCGACATAGTCCGCGCCGAGGAACTGCATCACCACCAATTCGGTTTCAAAGGTGCGGTATGCCATGTCGTACAAACGGTGGTCGAACAGCATGGTCTGGATTTCTTCAAGATCCTGATCGCGCCATTGTTGACGGCGCAGGCCGCTCCAGACGCAGGAGAGTTTTTGATCGCCCAATCTGAGCTGGATAAGCATTCCCAACACCAAGGACTGCGAGCCGGCGGTTCGTTCAATTTGCTGCATTGCGCGCAGGCCCGCTATGGCCTCGTCCAGTTTGGCGTTCTCCAGAGCGGCCAGCACCCGGCTCGTTTGCAGGGTGTGGAGGTTCATCAGTGGCCCGAACTGCGGTAACAGTTTTCTCATGTTCTCCACTGGGGACTCGACGAGTTTCAGCGGCGGATAACTTGCTTCTGGCCGGGTCGCATACTGGTCGATTTCGGCGAGGTCTGCGCGCAAAGATTCGAGCTTCACGGCGATTTGCCTGGCCGGAGCTTGGTTGGTCAAACTTGCATCGTCGTTCCCGAGATCTTTGAGCAGCTGCGCGGCTGTGGCGGCCAAGTCGCCGAACTCGTCTTCCTTCCAGTTCGGGAACGACTTAGGACTTTTCATACCGAGTTTTTTATAGCGCGCCTGCAATTCCGGATGATGATAGACGACCTTGCCTCCAATCTGGTCGAACTGGCACTGCGCCGCGATCATCGGCAGGGCTGCGAAGTTCTCTGCCTCGGGCGGCATCGGTTTTTTGAGGCTGGCGAGGTCGTAGGCTATGCCTTCGGCTCGAAGGAGATCTTTCATCGCGTTCCATTCTTTCCGGCCGTGGTGGTTGACCAACGCATGCCAAGTAAAGAAGGCCACAAAGACGAGGAAAACTAATAGTGAGAATGCAACACCGAGGGTCCTAGTCGCTTTCGAGAACCGTGGTCGTCCTTGCTTTTGAGATTTGTTCATATCGCGCTTTCGGATTGGTCGTTATATCACGGATTTGAAAATTTCTGGAAAGGAATTGGGCATTCCAATTTGCGTTCAATTCCCTTATCCCCAACTTCTTTATCATTTCTGCTCTTCGCCTGACACGGAGGTCAGGCGTTACGAACACCCGCTGGAAGCGCGTGCTACTGGCCGACATTTTCAGGATCAAGGTGCAACCAGCACTGGCTTCGAACCCGCGACAGCCGGTAGACTCTCTGCAATCGTCTTCGCCACTTGGTTCGCCAACAATTCATTGCCGGCGTTGTTATAGTGCACGTCGTTTTCGCCGCGCTGGTATGTCGCGCGCTGGTCGCCGATGGTGGCGTAGAGATCGTTCACGACCACACCGTGTTTTTTCATCATCGCGATCGCCGCCGCGTTGAATTCTCTGGCGCGTTGTTCGGAAACCACGAACTTCACTTTCACCTCGGGGCCGACGCAGGGCGGGGTGGTGACACCGAAAATCAGCGTCGCCTTGGTCTTTTTCAGTTTGCTGACGATGCTGTCGAGGTGGCGGGCGTAGGAAATCGGGGTGGCTTTTTCGTCTTGGCTCCAACCGTACCAATCCCACAGGCCAAAATTGAAATGGATCACATCCCAGTCGGCATCGCCGCGCGCGGTTCCGGTCCAGGCTTCGATGTGCTCATCGCCGAACGCGGACCAGCGGCAGTTGGTTTTCACGCGGTGCACGTTGGCCTTGCCGGCGAGTTTGCGGCGGACTGGCGCGGTGTAGGCGACCGAAATCGAATCGCCGATGATCAGCACGCGGGGCAGAGCGGGATCGTCGACCGGATTGGCGAAGGGATCGTTGAGCGGGTTCGGCTTGGCGTTGGCAGCTGTTTTGTTGGCTGCTGCGGCTTTGTTGGCGTTTGGCTCGCGTTTCTTGCGTGGCGCGACGCGTCCGTCCGGGCCGAGCACCGGGGCCTTGCCGGGAGCTTGTTCGAGCAGGGCTTTTGTGGGCAGTTCGACCTGTTCCGGAAAGTCGGGGCGGTTGAGGTTTTGGTTGAGCATGGCTTTGGTCACCGGCTTCGACTCGACGCCGCCCGAGGGCACATCCACGCGCGCCAGCCAGGTGATCGTGTTGAGGATCAGTTTGCGGTAGGGATCGATGGCCCAGTTTTTGTGGTAATGACCGCCGACGAAACCGGCGCCGCGCGCGCCGGCCTTGTCGGAATTGCCGGGATCGCGGCACCAGAGCAGTGCTTGTTCGGTGCCGAGTTTGTCGGCGGCGTCCTTGTTCCAGAACTTGCTGCTGCCGTAACGCACCATGTTGTTCGTGGTCGGGGTGGCAGTAGCGAGGGAATAGCAGTGGGGGCAGTCGTGGTCGAAGTGAAGATTCCAATACAGTTCGTCGAACACGGTGAAGGGTTTTTCCAAGCCGCGCGAGACCGGGTGGCCGTTTTTGATGGCCATGTCGGCGATCCATGAGGGGTTCACCGAGAAGGCGTCGTCGTAGTAGCCGCCGATCCATTGGTTGTAGTAGGTTTCGCCGACGTCCTTGGTCGGATGGACGCCGTAGTGCATGAACATGATGCCCATGCCGGCTTTCACCTTCTGGTCGAGAACGGCGTATTTCTCGCCGAACGCGCCACCGGCATCCGCGTAGATCACGCAGGCGTCGATGCCGTCAAAAATCGATTCGTCTTCCGGCCAGCCATACCAATGAACGGTCGCTTCGACCGGCAGCCCGCTGGCGTTCAGTGCGTTGGCCAGCAGCATCGAACCGGCGCGGTACTCGTGGATGCCGTGGCGGTGTTTGGTGTTGCCGGCGATGAACAGAATCTTTTTTTTCTGGTCGGCGTTCGGAGCAGACGAGGTCTTTTCGTCGGGCGCTGGCGCTGATTTTTCCGGCGCGGTCGTGTCTTCCGGATCCGGTGTGCCTTCCTTCAAATACGCGACCACATCGGCGACTTCCTGGTCGCTCAATCCAAGCTGCCCGGCGGACATCATGAGCGAGCGTTCCATCACTTTTTTGCTGGTGATCTTGCCGCGCGGAATGGTCACTTCGCCGCCGCCGAACACCTTGATGATGTGCGAGCCGCCAGCGAACAGGGAGAAGCCCTGAATAGTGTGTCCGTCCTTGGTTTCAATCTCGACGCCTTCGAAGCCGTGGGCGATTTTCTCGCTCGGATGGATCAGCGAGGAGGCGATGGCTTCGCGGGTGAATCCGCGGCCCCAGCCTTCGAGCGCCGGACCGAAGTCGACGCCGGTGCCTTCCACTTGGTGGCACATGTAGCAGCGCGCGACCGCCGCCTTGCCGCGGGTGGCATCGCCGTTGAGCGCGAGCACGTTGGCGAGTTCGGGTTTGGTCAGTTCGGGGCCGTCGATCGGCACAATGAAATCGCGGTCGGCTTTCAGTTGGTTGGGTTTTACGTTCAGGCCTTTCATCTGTTTGACGTAACTTTTCCACATGTGGCTGCCGCGGTTGTGCAGCCACCAACTGGCCAGTTGCCTTGTGTCTTCGGGACCTTTTTCCGCGATCAGAACCATGGCCATGGCGGCGGCTTTGGTTGGTATGAATCCGAGCGCGGTGAGCGCGGCTTTGCGGTCGGCGAGGCTGAGGCGTTTCGACATGGCGCGCTTGCGAAAACTCTGTGCCGCTGCGGGCGAGTGCAGGCGCCAGGCGATGTTGGCGAAGCGCCGGTCCCATTTGGTCGGGTCCTTGTGGCCGAGTTGTTGCTCGAGCAATTCGTACATCGGACGTTCTTTTTTCGTGCAGGCGGTGCCCAGCGCTTCGAGGTACCAGCGGTCTTGGCCGTCGTAGCCTTTGGCGAGTTCGAGAATGATGTCGCGGCATTGGTCGAGCGGAACATCACGCAGGGCGAGGGCGACTTCGCGCCGAACCGCGGGTGAGGGATCGCTGGCCAGGGCGGCGGCGTGCGCCAGCGTTTGGTGGTCGACGAAACGCAAGGCGCGGAAGGCGGCGATGCGCAGTTGCGGGTTCTTGCTTTGTTTTAGCACGCGTTCGACTTCGGCAATGCCGGTGCCGCCGAGTTGTGGCAGGAGATGGATCGCACGGGCTTTCATGTAGGGATTGGGATCGTCGAGTAGGGCTTTTACCGCCGGAACGGCTTTGGCACCGGACGCGATCAGGCGGGTGAGCCCGCTGTTGCGCACGTTGTTCGCCGGACTTTTCAAGGCGGCAATTTGTCCGGCCTCGGTGGCCAGATCGAGCACTGGCGGTTTGGTCGTGAAGTTCGTTGGCGCGATGCGGTAGATGGTGCCGGAGGCTTTCGGGTCGGCCATGCGGTGTCCGCCGACACCGGCATCGTACCAGTCGGCGACATAGATCGCCCCGTCGGGTCCGACGGTGACGTCGGAGGGCCGGAACCAGTTGGCGCGTTCGGCTTTGGCTTCAGCATCTTTTCCTTCGAATTCATCGGCGCGTTTCGAACGCAGGAAGTCGAAGCGTTCGAGTTTGAACCCGGCACCTTGCGGTTTGGGGAAATAGCCGAACACCACATTGCGCGCCGCTTCGCAGGATAGGAGTTGGCCGGTCTGACCGTCGCCGAGCGCGCCGTTTTCGTAGAAGGCGATGCCGGTCGGCGAACCGGTGCCATACACGTCGCCGGCCGGGATGGTCCCCGGGTCTTCCTGGCGCCATTCGGCGATGGCCGCGGCTTGGCCCGGACGGCGTTCGACGCCCCAGGTGCGCGCGCCGTCGTCGGACGCAAAACCGAGATTGCCGTATTCCATCAGCCAGGTGGTGCGGCAGGCGGGCGGATCGTCGTTGTCATTCTGAAACACGTCGCCGAACGAGGTCACAGTTTCCTCGTAACTGTTGCGCATGTTGTGTCCGATCGGCCGCAGGCCGGTGCCGTCCGGCTTCACGCGCAGCGCGATCGAACCGACGTATATGTGCCCGTCGTCGCTTTTCAGGCCGGGCTGGCCGCCTTGGTTCGGACCGGCTTTGGTGACCGAGGGCGACCCACCTTTATACGCACTGCCAACACGCAGGGTCCACCCGGACTTGTCGGTGACGATGTGCGTGCCGGCGTTGCCGGAGTTGAAATACCAGTCGCCGCTCGGCCCGGTGGTCACCGCGTGCAGGCTGTGGTCGTGATCGTAGCCGCCGAAGCCTTCCAACAAAATCTCGCGGTTATCGACGGCCGGATCGAACACGGCGTTGCGGTCGACATCGGTGTACACGATGATCGAGGGGGGCTGCGAGACCACGATTTTATTGTCGATCACCGCGACGCCGAGCGGCGCGACCAGCGCGGTTTCCTGAACGAAGACATGGCTTTTGTCGGCTTTGCCGTCATGGTCGGTGTCGGTGAGGACCACGATCCGGTCGCCTTTCAGGTCCGGGTTGTAGAGTTTGTTGTTGCGGAACATCCGGTAGTTCTGGCCTTCGGCGACCCAGGCGCGTCCGAGGTGGTCGATGTCCATGTTGGTCGGATTGTAGAGCATCGGCGAACTGGCCCATACCGTGACGTCCATGCCCTCGGGGGCGAGCAGCGAGGAGGCTGGCACCAAGGTAGGCGGTTCGGCATCCGGCGTATCTTGGGCGAGTAAGTACGACGAACAACAGAGGAGCAGCGCGCAAGCGAGCGAGTGGGCAAGGCGACAGGTTCGGAGCAAGGGATAGGTCATAGGTGGAGGGTTCGTGGTTCGTTGCCTGAGTGGGCGGTACGGTGCTTCGACGGTGAGACGGTCCGGTTAAAATACTACCAAGCAAGCACCCATCAAGAATCTTGTCCGGAAAGCCGTGTCCGGAAAGCTAGGCTGGCGGCCAAGAAATTCTCCCGCATGTGTTCGTACAGCGGCGCCAGTCGCTATACCTTTTCGGGGCTGTTTGAAACGGACTGTTTGATGATCTTGCGCAACTCCTGCTGCAACCAAGCCACGCTCTCGGGCCGCTCGTCGGGTTCGGAACGCATGCAGGACATGATCAACTCATCTATTTCCTGCGGCAACGACTCATTCAACTGGGAGGGGGGCTTGGAACCCGGCGTGGGCTTCAAGCCCGTGACCAGTTGGTAGGCGACCACGCCCAAGCCGTAGATGTCGGCGCGTTCCGTCACCGGGACATGGGCGGAAAATTGTTCCGGAGCCATATATCCGGGGGTGCCCATGCCATGGCCGGTGGCGGTGACCAGTGGGCTGCCGGTGACTTTCGCGATGCCGAAATCGACCACCCGAACCTGCCCGTTTTCGTCGATCAAGATGTTGGAGGGTTTGATGTCGCGGTGCACAATTTGTTTGTCGTGGGCGAAGGTCAGCGCGTCACACACCTGGTCTAAAATCGTGAACGCGCGCTCGCACGGGCGGCCTTTTTCTAGATGGTGCTTCAGGGTCTTGCCTTCGATATATTCCATGCTCATCCACATGGTTTTCTCGTCGCCTCCGACTTCGAGGACGCGCACGATGTGTCGGTGTTCGAGCTGTGCCAGAACTTGGCCCTCCTGCATCAAGCGCTGTCGATACTTGGTGTCCTGGGCGAGTTGGGGAAACAGCACTTTGATCGCCACAATTCGATCCAAGCTGTTTTGCCGGGCGCGGAATACGCAGCCAAAGCCGCCGCAGCCGATCACCTCGAGAAGTTCGTGCCCGGGAACCTCCGGCGGTTGGCGCCAGGGTGGGGGATTGCTGCCGCCGAACGCATTCACGGTATTGGAACAGGGGGTCGAGCGCGTGCTGTCGCTGTACTCGGCCCACCACGTCGGGACCGGGTCCGTCGAGAGGCCGTCTTGGTCAAGTGCGCGGGTCGCGAGGGCCGTATCCGGAACGGCAGGTCTCCGGTAGCGCAACCACAAGGCGACGATTAGGGTCAGGATCAGAAGCAGGCCGACACTGCCGAGAAGGAGCTGCCGCAACGGGCCCATGGTGGCCAGCACGACAGTTGCCGGAGTGACGAACAGCAGCTGCCCGCCCGGCACCAAAGCCAGATCGTCCAAGGGGGCTTGAACATAATACAGCGGTTGGCCTGAAGCCGTGTCGGTGTAGGATCCTCGATCTTGGTCCGGGGACCAGCCTTCGGCCTGCTGAGAAAAATCCGACAGCGGTTCCAGATCTTTGCCGAGCAGAACATCACCATGCTTGTCCAACCAGATAAAGTGGCCTTCCGATTCGATTTCGGGAGCCAGATCCCGCAGCAGGACGTATTGCCGGGCGACTCGTTGGATGGTGCCCTGTTGATCCCGCAGCGGATGATAGATTGCAATAATCAGGCCTTTCCTTCCACCGAGAAGGTGCGGATTGGAGCAGCTGGCATGCCCGTTCAAGGCCGCGCGGAAGGCTTTTGTCTGGCCGATCTGGTTGGGGACGGGGCCTGACTGGTTGGTTTCCACCGGATGGCCATCCACGGAGAGCAGGGTGAGGATCGGCTTCTCAGGCCGGAACATGCCGTGGGCCTCTTCCACCTTCTGCAATTGGATGCCGTCGCGGCCCTGGAACGGAACGAGCGCCGGATTGGCCGCCATCGCCTCCGCCTGATACTGATAACGGGACGCATTTTTTTTCAGCTGCTGTCGCCCGGTTGCCAACTCACCCTGCTTTCGTTCGAAGCCTTGGGATTCCAGACGGGAGGACAAGAAGGAGCCGCCAATGCCGAACTGGAGTACCAGCAGGAAAATGCCGGCAATCGTTGCGACCCAGAGGGGCTTGGGCAGATTCCATCCCGTGCGTTTCATGGTCTCAGTCGGCGGCGGGTTGGCCGGCGTTGCGAACCCGTTCCTTGTGTTGGTTGGCGAGCTGGCGCAGTTCGGTAAGCGTGGCGTTCAGGCCCGGACTCATCTGGTGGAACGGCGGAAATTTCGCCTCCATCTCCGCTGAAAGCGTGACGCACGGATCGTTTTTGATACCCGGCTCGATCCACTGTTCGGCCGGTGCCACCACGGTCGCATTTTGCATGGCGTTGGCATGCATGGCGGCGTTTTCCGGATCCAAGAGAAAGTTGATGAAACGATGCGCGTTGCGCGGGTGTTCGGCCCGCCGGACCACCGCCAGCAAATCCGTCCACTTCATGCCGCCTTCTGCCGGCAGGACATAGCCAAGCTGTGGTTGGTCCAGCGACCGGAGACGGGCATCGGCGTTGTAGCAAGTGCCGATCCACATCTCTCCGGACATGACCTGCTCGAGCGCATCATCGAACTCGGTCAGATTGCCGCAGTGGGCAAGGACCTCGGCGAACCCCTCCACCGCTTCGGACCAATGCGCGGGATCCGGATCGGTGTATGCATACCCTTTTTTCACCAGGCCAAGTCCGAGGTAATCCCAGTGGTCCTCCATCAAGACGACCTTGCCGGAGTATTCAGGCTTCCACAAGTCCGCCCAGTGCGTCGGCACGTCGGGACATTTATCCTTGTTATAGATAATCAGTGCCATGCCGGTAAAATACGGCACCGACCATTGGTGCTTCGGGTCGTAATTCAACTGGTCGAAGCCCTTCTTTAGATTGCCGAGGTTGCCGAGCCACGGATGGTGAAGCTCGGCCAAGATCTTTTGGTCGATAAACTGCGCCAAGGAAGTATGGTCGACCACCGTCAGATCGAACTCGCGATGGTCTTCTTGCAGAATGGCTTCCAGTTGTTCGGTCGAGCCGAAAGTGGTCAACCGGACCTCGATTCCCGTTTCCTCTTTGAACTTCTCCAGCACTTCGTCGGCGATGTAGTCTTCCCAGTTGAGGAAGTTCAGGATCGGCTCTTCCTTCGTGTCCGCCGTTGTTCCTGTTGGTTGCGAATCATCACCCGGACCCGTTCCACAGCCCATAAAGGGTAGGATCGCGAGCAATAGGATCATGGAACGGATAATTGTCATAACTGGTTACAAATAAAACAAGTTATAGAAATTGCGCCAAGTCGAGGGAGATCGTGCTGTGATTTGGGGCTCACCGAGAATGTCAACTGAAGATGCGGACGGTGAGACGGTCAGTTTGGAGAAAATCGCTTATGGCAGAACTTCGCCATAGAGTGGCAAGGTCCTGCCATAAGGTGGCAAAGGTGTGCCACTCTATGGCAGGATCTTGCCATAAACCCCGAACGGGCAAAATCGCGGGATTTCCGCTGATTTTATGCGTTCTTTGGCCTTGACGCATCCGTTTATTGGCCTAGCCCTTCACGTCCGGTCCGAGTGGGCCGGGTAAAACACACTAGGACACTTAATGGCAGACATACTAACCCACCAACCCAAACAACAGATTGACATCGATATCGCCGAATACAGTGGCGAGGAAGGTCGTTCCAAACTGGAAGCCCTCTACGAGCAATCCATGATGTCCCTCACCGAGGGCACCATCGTCACAGGTAAAATCGTGACCAAAACCCCGACCGATTGCCTCATCGACATCGGTTACAAATCCGACGGCATGATCAATGCCAACGAGTTCCGCGAGTACGCGGACCTCAACGAAGGCGACACCGTCGAAGTCTTGCTTGAGCACCTCGAAAACGACCGCGGTCGTGTGGTCCTCAGCAAACAAAAAGCCGAACTCCAGCGCAACTGGGACGACATTCTCGAAAACTACAGCGAAGGCGACACCATCGACGGTATCGTTCGGGCCCGCGTTAAAGGCGGCATGCTGGTGGACGTCGGCATCGAAGCCTTCCTCCCTGGTTCGCAGATCGACATTGTGCCGGTTCGCAATCCCGACGATTTTGTCGGCCAGACCTACACCTTTAAAGTGTTGAAGATTAACACCGAACGCCGCAACATCGTGGTCTCGCGCCGCGAACTGCTCGAAGAAGAACGTCGCGTTCAGAAACAAGCTCTCCTCTCTACAATTGTGCAGGGCGAACTTCGCACCGGTACCGTAAAGAACCTCACCGACTTCGGTGCATTCATCGATCTCAACGGCCTCGACGGCCTGTTGCACATCACGGACATCACTTGGGGCCGCATCAACCATCCGAGCGAAGTGCTTGAGATTGGTCAGGAGCTGCAGGTCATGATTCTCGAAGTGGATCTGGAGAAAGAGCGCGTGTCGCTCGGCCTCAAACAGAAAACCACCAACCCCTGGGACGGTATCGAAGCCGATTACCCGGTGGGCACACGGGTCAAAGGCTCCGTCGTCAACCTCATGCCCTACGGCGCGTTCGTCGAACTGCAGGAAGGTGTCGAAGGCCTTGTCCACGTGTCCGAAATCTCCTGGACCAAGCGCATCACCCGCGCCGCCGACGCGCTCAACCTCGGCGACGAGATCGAAGCCGTGGTTCTGGACATCGACACCGAAGCCAAAAAGATTTCGCTCGGCATCCGCCAGACCGAACGCAACCCGTGGGAAGTCATCGCGGAAACCTACCCGATCGGCGCCCGCGTCCAAGGCAAGGTTCGCAACTTCACCAACTACGGTGCGTTCGTCGAAATGACCGAAGGTGTCGACGGCATGGTGCACGTGTCCGACATGAGCTGGACCCGCAAAGTCAACCACCCGTCCGAGATTCTCGAACGCGGCCAGGAAGTCGAAGCGGTCGTCCTCGAAGTCGACGTGTCGCAACAGCGCATCAGCCTCGGCCTCAAGCAGGCTCAGGAAGATCCGTGGAACGGCATCACCTCCAAATACAGCGTCGGTCAGGTCATCAAAGGCCGCGTCGCCAAGATCGCGACATTCGGCGCGTTCGTGGAGATCGAAGACGGCATCGAAGGTCTCATCCACATCAGCCAGCTCAGCGAGCAACGCGTCGAGAAAGTTCGCGACGTGCTCAATCTGAACCAAGAAGTGGAAGCCCGCATCATCAAGATCGACACGGCCGAACGCCGCATCGGCTTGAGTGTCAAAGCCGCCGCACTGGACGACGAAGATTTCGTGCTCGACGAGTCCTATCTCGAAGGCCTCCGCCCCGGTGAAGACCTCGTGGACCTCGGCAGCGCGTTCGACGAAGCCTTCGGCGCCCTCGAAGGCAGCGAGTCCTGGACGCCCGGTCAGTCCGAAGACAAAGGGGGCAAAGCCGAATAAGTTCGGTTGAACCCTTCATCAGAAAGGCCGCGGAAACGCGGCCTTTTTGTTTTTGATGGTGGAGAAAAACGTGATGAATTTCGAAGCGGATTCGACAGCCTGGAAGAACTGTCGTTGCGATACCGCCTTGAAGGGCCGTACTACCGGCGGCCAAATGTAGTACTGGCTTCCAGCCAGTATCGCAACGACGCGCTTCCCAGCGGGTCGAGGGCTTGCGAAGACGTGGCCGAGATCTTCATCACTGACCAACTTCTTCATGAAACCTTCGCCCCCCCTTTACAAACCCCACCTCAACCCCATACCCAAGCACCATGAACCTGTACCAAGAACTCGAAGCCCGCGGCCTCGTCTCGCAATGCACGGACGAGAACATTCAAGAACGCCTCGCCAAACCGGTCGGCGTTTATTGTGGCTTCGATCCGACGGCGGATTCGCTGCACGTGGGTTCGCTGGTGCCGATCATGGGTTTGGCGCATTTGCAACGCGCCGGACACAAGCCGTACATCCTGGTGGGCGGCGCGACCGGACTTGTCGGTGATCCGTCAGGCAAAACTGAAGCGCGGCAAATGCTCACGCGCGAGATTATCGAAGCCAACGGCGTGGCGATCGCGAAACAGATCGGGCGACTGGTCCGGTTCGATGACAATGACGGCGATACCGACACCGGCGCGGTGCTGGTCAACAATATCGATTGGTTCGCCGACGCGTCGTGGATCGATATGCTGCGCGAAGTCGGCAGCCGTGTCTCGGTGAACCGGATGCTGTCGATGGAGTCGGTGAAAGGCCGGATGACCGGCGAGGGCGACGGAATTACCTACCTTGAGTTCAGCTACATGCTGATGCAGGCCTACGACTTTGCTTGGCTGTTCAAGCACCACAACTGCACCTTGCAGGTCGGCGGACAGGATCAGTGGGGCAACATCGTGATGGGCATCGATCTCGGACGGCGCCTGCATAAAGGCTCGCTCGCCGGGTTGACTTTTCCGCTGGTGACCAAGTCCGACGGCGGCAAGTTCGGTAAGTCCGAGCAGGGTAACATATGGCTCGATCCGGCGCGAACGAGTCCGTACGATTTCTACCAGTTCTGGCGCAACACCGCGGACTCGGACGTGGGAAAATACCTCGGCTACTTCACCTTCATGGACCTCGACGAGATCGAGCGACTCGGGGCGATGACCGGACAGGCCGCGAACGAGGCCAAGGAAGTGCTGGCGTTCGAAGTGACCAAGTTGGTGCACGGCGAGGCGGAAGCCGAAGCCGCGCATGCGGCGCGCGGGAGCGGCGGTGTGGTGGATATCAAACAAGACGCCATTCCTCATGGTCCCTTGCCCGAACTGCCGGCCGGCCTGCTCAGCTTGTTGGTGTCCGCGAACCTGGCCAAGTCCAACGGCGAAGCGCGGCGCTTGGTTCAAGGCGGCGGGGTTCGGATCCATGACGAGAAGATCACCGACCCCAAACGCGACGTGACTGCGGCCGATGTGCAAGACGGCTATTTGCTGTTGCGCGCCGGCAAGAAAAAGATGTTCCGCTTCGACGCGGGTTAGTAGCTGGTAGCGGTAGCTGGTAGGCTGCTGGACTTCGCGGATGTTTGCGTGCTTCGGCCATTCCGCGGAGGCAAAAATAATGTGGGGGAAAAGAATGAGCTCTGTCGCCGTGATGCCTGCCGCCTGAGGTTCCCCAAAGGGGGACAACATGGTAGCCCGTGGGTGGAGTGAGGAACGAATGAGACCCTCGGGTTAAGTCTAAACAAAACTAGCACCCCAAGGTAGGTGCGACAATCAGATGATGCCTTGATTCAACAGGATTGCCTCCCCCCTAGGGACACGCAAGAATGCTGGATTGTTCCCCGTCAGACTCTAACGTTATGCACATGAGAGCGACCTTCCTCCCCACGCTTTTGACCGCCGGTTTTCTTCTGGTGACCGGTGGCGTCGAGAGGGGGCGTTCGGGTTTGAGTCTGAACTCGAGAGCTTTGAAAAAGCCAAGCCGGGGGCGTTCGAAAAACTGAAAACCGCTCTCGGGGTTTGGACCCCGGAGAGCGGGCGGACGATCGTCGACCCGCAGCACGCGCGGACGGGCGCCCAGTGTCTTCAACTCACCGGTGGCACCGGCTCGAACTCCACGCGGGTGGTGTTGCAACTCAAGGACACGTTCGACCTTTCCCTTTCGAATGCAACTCCGCTGACCCTGAGCTTTGCGGCCGAACCTTGGAGATCGCGTTCGCCTTTTTCATTCCGTGTTGAAAAAGCGGCGGGCGTGGCGGGCATAGGCTGGCAGAAGATTTATAATGGCGACAAGACGCTCAAGGTCGGTCGCTCGTTCTTGAACCAAGTCCGGATCCCGCTCGACGAGGGTTGCCACCGCTTGCGCTTCAGCGTGACCAGTCCGCCGAACACCGGCGTGTTGATCGACGACCTTCGACTCGGCGTTGTGCCGGCAGCGAAGATCGTTCATGCCAAGCCGGATTCGCCGAATATTTTGTTCATTGTCTCCGAGGACAACAGCCCTTTGCGAGATCACCGACACGCCGTTACCCGCCGAACTCGAACTCGACGGCCAAAGTCATCTGCCGCTGCTGTTCGGCCCGCCCGGCCAGGAACTGCGGCGGGTCAAACCGCTGCAATGGCATCACTATAATACCAACGTGCACGCCAGCCCGAACCCCAACGCGGTCATGCGGCTTGGCGATCATGTCATCTGCGGCTTTTACGATCGCGACAGCCAACTGAAACGCGCCAGTTGGAACGACCGCCACTTCGAACAGATCAAGACCGGCCGCCTGACCCGGTTCGAACTGTACAAGCTTTCCGCCGATCCGGCACAGCGACACAACATCGCCGAACGAGATCCCGAACGCTTCGCCGCGTTGAAGAAACGGCTGCAAACGGCCCACCGCGCGATGCAAGTTCAGGCGCTGGGCTGGAACGGAACAAGACCCATCCAAGACCTTCCTTAATCCGGCTTTTCTAACCACTGGTTTGTCCGGGGAATTTTCGTTAGGATTGGCGGGTGAGCGAACCCGAGTCCAACCGTTTTGCCGACCCCGCTGTGTGGCTGGTGGTTTTTCTGTTCGGACTGTTGTTCTACGTGTTCGCCTACCCCGCGGTTTCCTCCTAATCATTTCCGTTCTCAGTGACCCATTGATTGAGGCGATCGCGCCGGTGATTAATTCCACCTTCGCACCCTTGGAGTGGTTGTATGAGACGGTCCCTATTTACGAGGCGTATTTAGATTTCCTGGAGGATCGCCTCTTTTGAAAGGGGATGATGAGCGACACTGAATCCAACCATTTTGCCGACCCTGCTGTGTGGCTGGTGGTTTTTCTATTCGGCCTGTTGTTGTACGTCTTCGCCTACCCCGTGGTTTTGATACTGCTCGATTCCGCCTTCAATATCACATCGATCGACGCGATCGAGCCGGTGATTACTATCACCTTTGTACCCTTGAAGTGGTTGATTGATGCGGTCCCTGTTTACGAGGCGTATGTAGATTTCCTGGAGGATCGCCTTTTGAAATAGGGCAGATGAAAGACAATGAATCCAATCGTTTTGCCGACCCCGTTTTGTGGGTGGTAGTCCTGTTTTTCGGGCTGCTCTTTTACCTCTTTGCCTACCCTGTGGTTATGTTGGTGCTCGTTGCCACCCTCAATGGATCATCGATTGAGACGCTCGACACGATCTGGCCGGTGATTAATGTCACCATCGCGCCCTTGGAATGGTTGGTTGATACGGTGCCTTTTTACGACGCGTATATCGATTTCTTGGGGGATCGTCTCCTTCGCCTTCGTTGATTGGATCATGAACGACAATGAATCCAACCGTTTTACCGACCCTGCTGTGTGGCTGGTGGTTTTTGTATTCGGCCTGTTGTTGTACGTCTTCGCCTACCCGGTGATTTTGGCCATGCTGCACCCAATAGCTCCTCGCGGTGAGAAGCTGTTACGCATCTCAGCCTTGCCCTTGACTTGGTTGGTCCACAATTTTCCCGCCTACGAGACCTATATAAGATTTCTCCATCGCTTGATTTTGAGATGATGAACGAGAGCTTCTTGTGCGCTTCACACGCGGCGGAACCTTGCGTTTCCGATTTATGTTCGCGGCGGATTGGCCTAGGCTGGGCGCATGAAAATGTTGATCGTGAAATACGCGGTGACCGCCGCCATTGTGGTGTTGGTGTCCGAGGTGGCGAAGCGCAGCGACAAACTGGGCGCCTTGATCGCCTCCCTCCCGTTCGTGACCCTCCTCGTGCTGATCTGGATGTTCGTGGAGAAGGAGCCGACGCCCAAGTTGGCGAACCACGCGTACTACACCTTTTGGTATGTGTTGCCGACCCTGCCCATGTTTCTGTTGCTGCCGTGGATGTTGCGACGCGGTATAAATTTCTGGCTGACCTTACTCGCGTCGGCTGGCCTGACCTTTGTTTGTTTTCTGCTGACGGCGGTGGTGTTGAAACGTTTCGGGATTGAGTTGATGTAAGGCGCGGGGAGGTGCTAGGGTCCCGGCGGATTCCCCCGGGCGTCCGATCGCTGTCCGGCGAGGCTTCGGCCGAACCGGAGGGAGGAAAGTCCGGACTCCACAGGACAGGACGCCTTCGTGTTAAACGGTGGATCTCTTCGCTATATCGTTGAGAATGGAAAGTGCCGCAGAAAATATACCGCCTCGTTTCCCTCGGGTTTCGGGGTAAGGGTGAAATGGTGGAGTAAGAGCCCACCGCGCCGTCTCGAAAGGGCGGTGGCAGGGTAAACCCCGTCCGGAGCAAGACCAACTAGGGAACGAGAGGCGGTCCGTCTCGCTTGAGTTCCGGGTAGGTCGCATAGATAAATGATCGGGCCCCGCTTCGCGGGGTGACAAAATCCGGCTTACGGCGTCCGGGGGAATCCACCTTGTCCGAAAGTGACCGATCCTTTGGTTTGTCCTTCCCCGAACGCGGCCGGCTTGGTTCAAACGCCGTATGAGGAAATGGATCGTTCGTTTGTCTTTCGGCTGCCTGCTGCCGTTCTTGCTTTTGGCCTGCATCGCTATCGGCGTGGTCAAATATCTCACCCGTCACCAGCCTGAGTGGCCGGATCCGGTGCCGGGAATGTCGCTGGTTCCGGAGCGCCCGCTGCTATTCGAACTCACCGAGGACAACGGCGTCTACCATCTCCAGCAACTGGCGGACCGTACGAACCAAGGAAACATTCCGCTCAACGACGTCATCAAGAAAGGCCGCGAGGAGAAGCTCGCGTTCGGCGTGGAACGGCCCGAATGGGATCAGTTGACCGTGGACTACCCCGAACTCCTCGGCTTGTTCGAACGCGCCACCGATTGTCCGTTCTGGCAGGCGAAAAGCCCGGAGAGCTACGACGAGTTGGCGACGACGGTGACGCCGATGCTCGATCTCGCCCGGCTAAATGCCTACCGCATGGAACAGGCGGCGGTCGGAGGGCACTGGGATGAGATGGAAGAGATCTTCCGCCGGCAGCTCGACGCCAGTCGCAAATTCGCACAGGGCGGCGCGATCATCCATTGCCTCGTGAGCATCGCCTGCGAGAGCATCACCTTCACAGCTTGGACCGAGATTCTCGCCCACAGCGACCCGCCGCCGGCCACGCTCGAGCGGATCGGCGGATTCGTCGCCGCCAGCGCCGCCGAACGTGTGCCCATGGAGGAAGTGTTCAAAGTCGAATGGATCAATATCTCGAACGCTGTCGACGTGGTCTTCGATGGCGATTCTCGCGACCTCGGCTTCACCCTTCCCAAGGGCATGAAGCCGTTGATGAGTCCAGAGCGGACGCGCGACAATTTGCACGCGCTTTGGACGCATGAAATCGACGGCCTACTGCCCTTCGCAGGCCACAGCGTCACGGATTCGTTCGTAGAGGACCTCGAAGCTGGACGACCCGCGTTGATGTTCCTAGCAGACGACCCGCTCGGCCGCACCTTCGTGGCGATTCTATTTCCCGCGACCGCGAAGATCGTGGACGATGACCGGCTTTCCACCTTGCGTTACGAACTGATTCCGGTCCTCCACGCGCTTGAGCGGCACCAACAGGCCAAGGGCGGATATCCCGACACCTTGAACGAACTGGTGCCGGATCTGCTGGACACCGTACCCGAGGATCCCTCGTCCCAGGGCGCGCCGATCCGCTACCAGCGTCAAGGCGAACGGTTCCTTCTCTATGCCTTGGGCGGCCGCAATGGGAAGGACAACGGCGGGGTCCACGGTGGCGACGGTCGGTCCTCGAACGAGTCTGATTTCGTCATCCACCCAACCAAACGAATGCTGGAGGAGTAAGTGGCGGCGAACGGCTCTGAACGAACCAAGCCGCCCTCAAGCCCGCACTTTTTTCGGCCAATGATTGAATTTCGCGGGTTCGAAATCTATCCAAGCAGATATGAATCACTTTTGGTTAGTTCTCCACCGATACCGCTGGGTCGGTTGGCTGATGCTCTTGCTGCCGCTGCTAGCCGTGGCCTGGTTGGCCAAAGACTGGCCTGCGTGGAAGATGTCCGAGCCGGTGGCGACGGAACTCGGTGACGGCGAGCGCCTGATCGAGTTTCCGCAGACCGAGGCGATCCCGGACTATCTCTGGTCGGCTTTGGTCCCGCCCAAGCAGACCGTGGTGGTGGCCAAGCGCAACGTGCATGATTTCTACCGTTTTGCCGGCGCGGTGAAGTACGAGGGCGAAGGCGGGGTGGTGTTCGCGCAGGCGATTCTCGACGATTTGAAAAACAAACGCCAAGCGATGGTCGGGCCGGGCAAAGTCGTGAACGGCGAACTCAAAGTGATCGAGGTGCAGGACGACATGGCGGTGGTCGAGTTCGACGGGCAGCGGCTGAATCTGTCGATGCGCTACGCCGAACTGGCGGCGGCGGCG
>Ga0114956_1001591_pt1 | contig 17945 bp, 8 predicted proteins | sample MaitaG_FD_87304 | JGI IMG/M metagenome (GOLD analysis project Ga0114956, IMG submission 87304) | Marine algal microbial communities from Maine, USA - Maine_Asex2 metaG | ecosystem: Host-associated > Algae > Red algae > Unclassified | place: Maine, USA | collected 2015-01-05 | reverse complement strand
TTATAGCGAGGCTGAAAACAATGCTCCACTTTTAGAAAATAGATTAGTAGAAGGTAAAACCTTAGGATTACTTGAACAATGAGGTTTGTATATATTTATAGTTATTCTTTTATCGGATTTAGCTTAAAAGAATATGTATAACTATCTGGTTTTAACAAATATTCTTCATGTGGTTCTGCCCTAAATGACCATGTATTATCCCCTCCAACACCCATTTGAATGAGGTCAATATTTACTGTTAACACATCACGCTCAATAAGTACATTAGTATGTTTTGCTTCTTCAATATTATATGTACTATATGGTAATACACTAAAATTTAAAGGTTGCTTCCCTTTTATCAATAGTCCTTTTCCTGTATTATCCTGAATTTTTATCCATCGTGTATCCATACGGTTTCCATATTCTTCAGGTACGGCATAACCATAGTTTAAGGAATTGGCATCTTCCTTGTATATGCCTACAAAAGCTCCCGTTTGTCTGTCTTGATAATTAGCTTGTGGACCTTTGCCAAAATAAGTGACATCTTTATATTGATTAGACACATCGAACTGCATTCCTATTTTTGGAATATTTGGTGCATTTTCATCAATATCGCTGGTGTAATCCACTTGGATTTCTCCATTACCTAAAATGGTATAGACTAAGGTCAAGGCTGTTTTTGGATTTTCAATAATCCCATCAACTTTTATAATCACTTTTCCTTTTTCCACAGAATTTATAACAAAATCCTCAACTTTAAACCGATCTCCAGCTTTTAACCAATCACGTTCGTTGGTTTGCTGTTTTGCTTTTCTATATGCGGCATCATTCTCCGTTTCTGGTCTCCAAAAGTTGAGCTTAATAGAGCTTTTTAAAAATTCGCGTTTGTTGAATTTATATGAAGATATTAAACCTGTATTTTTGTCCATTTCGACATAAAGCAATTTGTTGTTTACCGTAACCTTTTCTGAAGTTTCATTAACAACCAAAGCTTCTAATTTTATATTTTTTTCTTCTGATTCTTTAAGTTGAAGCGGTAACTTAAATTGCTCTTCAAAAACCACAAATCCTTTATTTGCCCATAAGGTTTCCAATTTGAGTTTTCCTTTAATATTAATGAAGAATTCGTCATCAGATGTTCCTCTAGGCGAATTAAAAGGAATTTTTACTTTTTCAGATTGAAAGGGTTGCGTAACCAATGTCTCTAAGTTTGCTGATTGAACAATTACTCCATTTTTCGAAAGTTCCCAGACCAAATCATATTGTGATAAATCGATGGCATGATGACGGTTTAGTAGTTCAAACTCACCATTCAAACTATTAATTTCTGAGATAACAACAGGTTGATTGACCTTTTTACATTCAAAAATCTCTGGTTTTGGTGTTCTGTCTGAAGCAATAATGCCATTTAAACAGAAGCTTCCAGAATTCGGAGTATCTCCAAAATCTCCTCCATAGGCTAAAAATTCTGTGCCATTTTTGTCTTTCTTCAATAAACCTTGATCTATCCAATCCCAAATATAACCACCTAATGCACGATCGTTTTTATAGATAACATCCCAGTAGGTTTGCATGTTTCCTAAGGAATTTCCCATAGCATGAGCATACTCGCACATTAAAACCGGTCGGTTATCAAAACTTGTATCGTCTATTAAATCTTGTAACTCTTGTGGCTGAGGATACATTCGGCTTAGCATATCTACCCATTTGGGATCGGTTGGATTGCCCTTTCCGTGCTGAAAAAAGTTTCTTTTATATCTGGTGTCCGTTGCGTCACCTTGTGCACCTTCATAATGTATATATCTTGTAGGATCCATTTCTTTAATCCAACCTGCCATAGCCGCATGGTTCGGCCCCATACCAGATTCGTTACCCAATGACCAAAAAACAATACTCGGATGGTTTTTATCGCGCTCAACCATCCGTACACCTCTTTCCAGAAACGCATTGGACCATTCTGGCACATTAGATAATTGACCTCTAATGCCATGGGTTTCCAAGTTAGCTTCGTCCATAACATAGATTCCGTACTTATCGCACAAATCATAAAAATAAGGGTCGTTAGGATAGTGAGCTGTTCTAACCGCATTAAAATTGAATTGTTTCATAAGTTTAACATCAGCTTCCATATCTGCTCTCGATACCGTTTTTCCATTTTTATAATGATGATCGTGACGATTCACTCCAATCATTTTCACAGGATTTCCATTGACCAAAAAACGTCCGCGTTTATCAATTTTCAATTCTCTAAACCCAACTTTAGTACTTGTATATTGTATAGCTTTTCCGGTATCATCTTTAAGGGTAAACAATAAAGTGTATAAATAAGGACTATCTGCTGACCATTTTTTGGGCGACTTAACCTCGGTTTCAATCATTGCAAAAGCCACATTATCACGTTGTGGATAGAATTCACCAAAATATTTTTTAAGTTTTGTTTTGGTTGCAGTTCCTACTTCATTTTCTTCAGCATCCAACAATTGTGTTGTTAACGTCCAATCATCAACAGTTGTATTTAGAGGTGCATCTCCAAAATGCCCAACCTGTTCAATAAATTTGTCTGTGAGGTTTGCTATAAACTCAGGACGTATTTGTAATAAGGCATCTTCGTAGTTGTCAGCCAGCTCAGTTCTTATGGTAAAATCCCATAATCTTACTTTTGGGACGGCTTGCAAATAGACTTCGCGCTCTATACCGCTCATTCGCCAATGGTCTTGAGCTTCTAAATAGCTTCCATCGCTCCAACGGTACACTTTTACAGCTATTTTGTTATTACCTTCTTTGATGTATTTTGTTATATCGAATTCAGATGGTAATCTGGTATCTTCACTATAACCCACAAATTCGCCATTTACCCATACATAGAATGCAGAAGACACGCCTCCAAAATAAAGAATTATGTCTTTATCGTTCCATGACTTATCAACTTGAAATGATTTTATGTAATGACCAACAGGATTGTCATTATGGTTAATCTTGGGGAAGTTGCTAAAGAACGGATATGTAGAATTAGTATAGATGGGTGTACCATAACCACGCATTTCCCAATTTGAAGGTACATCAATAACATCCCAATTAGAGGTGTCAAAATCTAATTTCTGAAATTCATCTGAAGCTTCACCTGGTTTTGCGACCCAATTAAATTTCCAATCGCCATCTAAGGATTTATAGCATGCCGATTGCTCTCTAATATTATCCTTAGCATTTTCGAATCTTTCATAAGAATAAAAAGTAGTATGCGCAGGTAATCTGTTTATTTGATTGACTTGTGGATTCTCCCAATTGTTTTGTTGTGCAAAAAACAAAACTGGCATTAGCAAAAACACAATAAAACAATAGTTTTTCATATCTTATAGTTCAAAAAAATTAACTACTACCAAAATTTAATATTTAATAATGGTTATTTAACTACAAATGATTTATTTAAGAATACATATATCCCAAATTGTTAATATAAAATCTAAGCTATTCTTAAAAAATATTAATTTAACTTTTTTTTAATAAAAAAATCATTTGTATTCTCAAATAAATCATTTGTTATGTTGCTTTGCACTATTTAATATCACATTTGTAACTCAAAATGTAAATACCATTAATATGAAATTCCACTTATTCAAAAACCTTAAAACTACAACATTTGCGATTGTAATACTTAGTTTATTATGTTTTAGTTTTTCCAATGGCCAATCTAAGGTTGTTACTGGAAACGTTATCGTTGATGGAGCTCCTTTGCCAGGTGTGTCTATTTTAGTGAAAAATACTTCGAGAGGTATTTATACTGATTTTGACGGTAATTATGAGATTGAAGCATCTCCAACTGACATTTTAGTCTTTAGTTATATCGGTTTTCTGACAAAAGAAGTTCTTGTTGCAGACCAAACAACTATAAATATTACTATGGTGGAAGACGCCTCAAGTTTAGATGAAGTTGTGGTTATTGGTTACGGCACTGTAAAAAGAAAGGATTTAACAGGGTCTGTTTCTTCTATAAAAGCGGATGAAATAGAGAAGGTGCAAACGGTATCTTTTGAAAATGCCCTAGCGGGTCGAGCTACAGGTTTACAGGTAGTTTCTAGTGAGGGAGGTCCTGGTTCATCTTCAAAAATTAGAGTTCGTGGTGGTACTTCCATTAATGCCAGTAACGACCCTCTGTATGTTATCGATGGTTTCGCAATAGATGGCGGTGCACAAGGCACAAGTGTTGGTATCGGAAATAGTTCTACAAGTCCACTGAATTCAATAGATCCAAGTACTATAGAATCTATTGAGGTTTTGAAGGATGCCTCCGCAACAGCTATTTATGGATCTAGGGGAGCAAATGGTGTTATAATCATTACAACGAAAAAAGGTAAGAAAGGTAGAGCAGATTTTAATTATGAAACGTACTTAGGTGTATCCTCGCTCTCAAGAAAAATAGATTTATTGTCAGCGCAAGAGTTTGTAGATTGGAGAAACGAATTTACGCCATGGGATCCAGATGATCCTAACGATCCATTTGTTGGTGCTTTTAGAGACGAATTTGGAAATAATATAGACCTGAGAGATCCAAGAGTTGTACTAACAGATTGGCAAGATGAAATTACAAGAGACGCCGTAATCACTAATCACAAATTGTCTGTGATAGGTGGATCGGATAAGTCATCATATGCAGCGTCTTTTTCTAAATTAGATCAAGAGGGAATTATTAATACATCAAAATTTGAACGTTATGCTGGTAATTTGAGAATAGATCAGACTATAACTGACCGTTTAAAGGCAGGTATGAATTTAAATGTTGGTTTTAACCAAACAGGAGGAGTTATAAGCGCAGCATCAGAAAATGCAAATGGTCGTTCTGGTATTGTCACTAATGCTACATTATTTAGTCCTGTTCAAGGGATAACAAGATTGCCTGGAGCTGAATATGATGCAGACGGACGCTTATTAACATTAAGAGATGGTGATGTTGCCAATCCAAATGCGATTTTAGAAAATGATATAAATAATGGTACAGCGCAAAATATATTCGGTAATGTGTATGTGCAATATAAAATTGCTGATGGATTAACGTTTAAATCTTCCTTAAGACTGAATACTTTTGGTGGAAAAAACAAAAGATATTTTTCGGAAAAATTTGGATGGGGAGGAACTGCTAATGGTAGAGCATTTGTTAATACTTATCAAGGCAGAGGAATTGTGACAGAACAAAATTTAAATTACTTCAAATCTTTTGGCGCACATGCAATTAATGTTACTGCGGTTTATGAACAGCAAGCAACTTCTTTCGAAAATTTAACAGCAGCAGCTACTGGTTTTGATTTACCGAATGTTAATTTAGATAATCTAGCTAGTGCAACAGTAACCTTACCAACTCAATCTACATTTTCTGAAAATTCTTTAAGATCTTATTTAGCGAGAGTGCAATATGATTATGATGATAGATTTGTGTTAAATGTAAGTGCACGTTACGACGGCTCCTCACGATTTGCCGACGATAATCAATGGGGATTTTTCCCATCTGCAGGGTTTGCGTGGAAAGTTAAAAATGAACAATTCTTGAAAGATGTATCATGGTTAAATAGTTTGAAACTTAAAGTGAGTTATGGAGAAACTGGTAATACGGCTATAGGATCATACCGATCGTTAGCTTCTGCAGGCTTAGCAAGTTCGATCTTTAATGGTAATAATATTACCACAGGCGTAGCTATAGAAAGATTATCAAATAAAGATTTAACTTGGGAAACCACATCTCAGATAGATACAGGTATTTCATTATCACTATTCAATAACCGTTTAAGCATCGAGGCAGATTATTATGAAAAAGAAACAACTGATCTTTTGTTAGAAAGACCATTACCTTCTACATCAGGTTATACAACGGCCTTTCAAAATATAGGTGCTTTATCTAATAAAGGTTTTGAGTTCGCTTTAAGTACGATCAATGTGCAATCAGATAACTTTAGTTGGACATCAGATTTTAATATTAGTTTTAATGAAAATGAAGTATTGGATTTAGGTGGTGCCAATGAGTTTTTTGTGAGAGCGATTGGTGATAATCAAATTCAGGATGATTATGTTGTTAGAGTGGGCGAATCTCTTGGTTCTATTTTTGGTTTACAAGTTGATGGTGTCTATAATTACAGTGATTTCCCTGCTTTTGATGGACTTACTAATGCTGAAGCTGCAGCAATGATTTATGCTGATGCAGCAGCGCAAGGTGTCCCATATTATGATGTAGTTTACACATTAAGAGACGATGTTGTACTATCTTCAGGACAACCGAACAGAGATGCCTATCGTCCTGGTATGCCTAAATTTGAAGATCAAAATGGTGACGGTATCATAAATTCAGAAGATAGAACCATTATAGGTAACACAGTACCTGATCATTTTGGTGGTTTTACTAATAATTTCAAATACAAAAACTTTGACTTTTCTGTTTTAACCACTTGGTCTTATGGTAATGATGTTTATAATAAGAGTTTGAGACGAGGAACAACTCAGGAAATACCATATTTTAATAAATATGGTAGCGTTAGAGATCGATGGACGCCTGATAATCCTAATACTGATGTTCCTGTAATTTGGGGAGATGGTGATGCAGGTATTGCAGGGAATGCATACTCCTCTTATGTTGAAGATGGTTCCTTTATAAGGCTGGCTAATATTACTTTAGGATATAAATTAAGTAATGATGTAGCAAAAAGTATTGGGATTAAAAGTCTTAGACTATATGTTGCAGTAGATAATTTATACGTTTGGACCAAGTATTCTGGTTACGATCCAGACGTAAGTGTTGGTAACAACCAATTGACTCCAGGATTAGATGTAGATTCTTACCCAAGAGCTAGAACATTTAGAATGGGCTTAAATGTTGGATTTTAATAAAAAAAATGCTATTTTTAAATAAAAAAGAAAATTATGAAAAATTTAAGTAATCTATTTTTATTATCATTTTTGGTAATATCAATGACGTCGTGTGATGATGACTATTTAACTGAGGATCCTACAAATTTTGTAGACCCAAGTGCTTTGTTAGTTGATAGAGCTGGCGCAGAAACCTATTTAGTAGGAGCCTATGATGCAGTACAAGGAACAATAAGTTCTGGTGTGCCCGCAAATGGGAGTGGTAACAGTGGTTGGGCAAATCACTGGGGAACTTTAGGAACGGATGAAGTTGTTGTTCCACCATGGGGTGGAGATCGAAAACTCATCTATTTACAACAAATAACACCTACAAACGCTACCGTACGAGAAATGTGGGAAAATATGTTTGTAGCCTTAAACAGAGTGAATAGTGTGGTCGATAGGATTGGTGCAATGACACCTAATCAAATTGATATAGAAGATAGAGATAATTTTGTAGCACAAGCCAGATTTTTAAGGTCTACAATAAATTTTGCTCTTGTTAGCACATGGGAAAATGTGCCACTTATTAAAAACGAAACAACAAGTTTAGATAATCTGGAAGTTTCTCAAGCTTCAACACAAGAAGTCTATGACTTTATAATTGAAGATCTTCAATATGCTGAATCAATATTACCTGCAGAGCAAGGAGGTGGAAGAGCAACAAAAGGTGCGGCTCAAGCATTGTTAGGAAAAGTATATTTACAAATGACAGGTTTTCCATTAAACCAAACAGACAAATTTGCTTTAGCAGGATCCAAATTATTAGAAGTGATTAATAGTGGCGTTTATGACATATTACCAAACTATCCACAGGTTTTTGAATTAGATTTTGAGCAAAACAATGAAATGGTATATTCAATTGGTATGGATGGTCCAGGGAAAAATGAAGGAGGTCTTCTAAGTACTTTTTATGGTCCTAACGGAAATGTAAATAATGGTGGAGGCTGGGGAACTTGTTTCATTAACCAAGGTTTTGAAGCAAGCTATGATAGAGAAGACATTCGTTTACTAAATAATGTGGCTAAGCACAACGCTAATGCTTGGTCTCCAGAAGATGGAATGAACAATCCGGATGCGTGGACAGTTAATATAAACCAATGGAGAGGTTGGAAATGGCATGCATCTCAAGATGGTGCTTATCCAAACGACACACCATTCGATAACCCATACATCCGTTATGCAGACGTGTTGCTCATGTATGCAGAAGCGCTTAACGGCCAAAATATGTTAACGCAAGCTGCAGCAGATATGACTATTAATAGGTTAAGAAGCCGTGCAAGGATGACACCTAATGCGGTTCCGGCCATGGTAGTAGGCTCTCAAAGTCAAAATTCTGATGAAATATTAGATGAAAGACGTAAAGAGCTTTGTTTTGAAGGTTGGAGACGCAACGATTTAATACGATTTGGAAAATACCAAGAAGCTATTACTGGTATTACTCAAGGAGGTCCTAACGCTGGTGATCCAGGTACCGAGTATCAGGATTTTGAAATCAGATGGCCAATACCGAATTCAGAAATTCAAATCAATCCTAATTTAGACCAAAATCCAGGATATTAATAATTAAAGTATAATATTTATTATGAAAAAAAATAAAATCAATAGGATACTTGGCTTTGCTTCTATACTATTTGCAATAGCATTTATTGCTTCTAGCTGCGAAACAGATTCTAACGTATTAGATGGTATAAGAGAGGTTTCTTTTAAAGCTACCGCCAATAAATTGTTAATAACAGAAGGTGATGCTATTACCTACAAAGATTCTTCATTAAGTGTAGAGTCAAGACTTTGGACTTTTGAAGGGGGAGATATAACTGCTTCCGAACAAGAAGAAATCTCCGTGACTTATAATGACCCTTCTCCCTCTACAGGTACAGGTAGTAATAGAATCAATCAAGGATTTTCGACCAATTTAGAAATTATGCATCCAGATGGTTCTGTAGAAAGTAATTTATTCAAGGTAAAGGTGTTTAAGATAGTTGAGCCAGAATTTATTGCTGATAGAACATCAGACATGTTTGGAAGTACCATTCAATTTTTTGATCAAACACTAGATGGTCAGTCAACATTTGATGAAGCTAGATTAGACGATACTGTATTTTGGGAATTTGAAGGTGGTTCACCTGCAACAAGTACAGAAAGAAATCCATTTGTAACTTATGATACTCCTGGTACGTACGATGTCAAATTAACAGTTGGAAGAAGTGTACCTGAAAGTATGGGTACAACAACAGTTGAGGATTTTATAAACATTACACTTTTACCGCCATGCGATAATTCTGTTAATTTAGTAGATTGTGGAGATAATGATGGTGAAGGCGATTCAATTGTAGATTGGCAGGCATTGTTAACATCTGGTCCTGATAGGACAGATAGGCTTTCCCTATCGACAGAGAGAGCATCAGATGGAAACGGTAGTATTAAGTTTAATTATAATGAAGTTGGCTCACCTGCATTTAGTAGTAATGATCTTCTTTTTAAAGAAGAATTTGTGGTTGACGAAGCAGGAAACTATTCAACTACGTTTGATGTATACGGTGAATTAATGAGTTCTTCAAATCCAGATTTTGTAATAATCCTTTCTTATAGAAATGCAAATGCACCACTTACTCATATAGGTAGTACTGAAACATTTTATAGATTAGTTGGAGGGCAATGGCATAATCTAGAAAATAATAAAATGTTAAATCCAGGCACTTATTTTGTGTCGATGAGAATGTGGAATCCACCATGGCATCAAGATTTAGATGCAAATTTATTTTTTGACGAAATTAGTGTGGTTAGAAATTAATTTTGATATCTAAGTTTTAAATTAAATAATATCTTAAAGCCTGTTTGTATACACAAACAGGCTTTTTTAAATTAGAAGCAAAAATGAGGAAAATTTATATTATGCTTTTTATTCTGACTTTATGCAACTGCAATAAAAAAGTAGAATCCCAACTAATTGAAGATAACAGCATAAAGGAAAAACCGCTTTTCAATTTAATCTCTTCTTCAGAAAGTGGAGTTACTTTCAATAATCACATAGAAGAGAACTTTGATAATTTCTTCGCAATATTTAATTATGTCTATAATGGAGCAGGAGTTGCAGTTGGAGATATTAATAATGATGGCTTATCCGATATTTACTTTACGGGTAATGAAGTTCCCAATAAGTTATATCTGAATAAAGGCGCTTTTAAGTTTGAAGACATTACCGAATCCGCTCTGGTTTCTGGTAAAAAAGGCTGGCATAATGGTGTTGTAATGGCAGATGTAAATGCAGATGGATTATTGGATATTTATATCTGTAGAGGTGGCAAACCAGACATATCTAGAAACCGAGCTAACTTATTATACATTAATCAAGGAAATTCAACATTCAAAGAACAAGCAAAAGCTTATGGCTTAGACGATACAGGTTACTCAATAATGGCATCATTTTTTGATGCTGATAACGATGGAGATTTAGATATGTATTTAACCAATAGACCTAATAAGTTTTTTATGGGTTATGAGGAGGTTTTAAAAGGAAAAGAATTACAGAACGACCAATTTAGGGACAAACTTTATATCAATTCTGATGGTTTTTTTAATGACATAGGAATTAATTCTGGTATAAAAAACAATTTCGGTTACGGTTTAGGTCTTGCAACAACAGATCTTAATAGCGACGGAAAAACGGATATCTATGTATCCAATGATTATTTAGAACGCGATTATCTCTATATCAATAAAGGAAATAATACTTTTCAAGATGAATTACCACAACGCTTAAACCATGTACCTTTTTATGCCATGGGAGTTGATGTGGTAGATTTCAATAACGATGGATTTGAAGATATAATGCAATTGGAAATGCTACCAGAAGATTACGAACGCTCTAAAACCACTATGGCATCCATGAATACCAAATTATTTAGTGATATGACTTCAAACGGGTTTCATTATCAATACATGCACAATATGCTACAATTGAATAGAGGTAATGGTATTTTTAGTGATATTAGTCAATTATCAGGACTGTCTAAAACGGATTGGAGCTGGTCTTGTTTGGGCAGTGATTTTGATAATGACGGGTTTCGAGATCTTTATATTACCAACGGTTTTAAACGGGATATTTGGGATAAAGACACCAATGCTAAATTTCAGAAATATATGGCGAGTTTACAAGCTAGAAAGAGCACCAATGAACAAAATGCAAAACACATCATCAATTTATTTGCCGAAAACAAAATTCCAAATTACATTTTTAAAAATAATGGCGATTTAACCTTTACCAAAAAAATTAAAGATTGGGGAACAGATCAAATGAGTTTTTCTAGCGGAGCTGCCGTTGCCGATTTAGACAATGATGGTGATTTAGAAATTATAGTAAATAACATGAATGCCGAAGCATTTATTTACGAAAACACCTCAGAAAAACTTCAGAACAATTATTTAAAGATTAAGCTAAAGGGTTCAGAAAAAAACACTTCAGGTTTGGGCGCAAAAGTAACTATTCATTATGACGATAAAATTCAGTATCACGAATTTAAAACTGTAAGAGGTTATTTGTCTTCTGTAGAACCTTTAGTTCATTTTGGATTGGGAAAAACTACGCGATTAGATTCTGTAACCGTTATGTGGTACGATGGCAAAAAAAATGTTTTAAAACAAGTAATGACCAATCAGCAATTAGAAGTAAATTACAATACCTCAATTTTAGATACCAATACAAAGGTGGAATCAAAACCACTTTTAGCAGAAGCCACTTCTAAAGTATTTCAAAATCCATTTATTCATAAAGAAAATGTTTATGATGATTTTAAAGATCAACTATTACTTCCTCATAAATTATCTCAAAATGGCCCATGTATAACTGTCGGTGATGTTAACAATGATGGTTTGGATGACTTTTTTGTAGGAGGAGCGAGCGAACAAGCTGGTGCAATTTATCTCCAAACTGAAATGGGAACTTTTGTGCCTAAAAAACAAAATGAACTCATCAAGGATGTACTTCATGAAGATGTTGGAGCGACTTTTATAGATGTTGATAACGATTTAGATTTAGATTTATACGTGGTTAGTGGTGGCAACGAATTTGAAGCGCACTCTCCTACTCTACAAGATCGATTATATATAAACGACGGCAAAGGAAACTTTACAAAGACTAATAACCTTCCGGAATTGACCGAAAGCGGTTCTTGCGTTGTTCCAATGGATTTTGATGACGACGGTGATTTAGATTTGTTTGTTGGAGGCCGACTCATTCCTAAAACCTATCCTTATGCACCAAAGAGTTTTTTATTAGAAAATAACAATGGTGTTTTTAAAGACGTTACAGAAACTCTAGCACCAGAACTTTCAAGAATTGGCATGGTAACCTCAGCGGTTTGGAGTGATATTGACGGAGATAAACAAAATGAACTTATTGTGGTTGGTGAATGGATGCCTATTACAATTTTTAAAAAAGAGAATAAGACATTTAAAAACGTAACTAAAAACTATAATTTAGAAAAAACAAGTGGTTGGTGGAATACCATTAAAGCTCACGATCTAGATGGAGATGGTGACACCGATTATATAGTGGGAAATTTAGGTTTAAATTATAAATTCAATGCCAGCACTGAAAAACCATTTATTATTTATGCTAACGATTTTGACCATAACGGTACCAACGATGTGTTTTTGGCAAAACATTATAAAGACAGGGTTGTACCGATAAGGGGAAAACAATGTTCTTCTCAACAAATGCCAAATATTTCTGAGAAATTTAAAACCTACAACGATTTTGCCCAAGCAGATATAATTCAAATCATAGGCAATAACGCTGATGAGGCCTTAAAATATGAAGTCCAAGAATTTGCCAGCTTGATTTTAGAAAATGATAATGGAAGATTAAAACCAAAGAAACTTCCAACTGAAGCTCAGTTTTCAGTCGTCAATGGCATCGTAGTTCTAGACATTAACTCTGACAATATACTAGATATTGTTTTGTCAGGAAATAGGTTTGAAGCAGAAGTTGAAACCACTAGAGCAGATCAATCGGTTGGCTTGGTTTTATTGGGAACGAAATCAGGAAATTTTAAAGTTTTAAATCATCTTGAAAGTGGTTTTTTTGAACCTTATAATAGTAGAGTACTTCAAAAAATAGACGTTAAAGGCGCAACCTCGGTTCTTTCAGCAGTTAATAATGGCAGCCTAAAACTCTATACAATCAACTGATATTAAAATGGATTAAGAGACACAAACCATATGTTATTCTAAAAAAAACATACGGTTCATTCAATAGCAAAAGACATTTTTATATTTACATTATATAATTAATCTAAAAACATTATTATGATGAAAAAATTACTCTTATTATTTGCAATTTTTATGAGTCTTGGGGCAATTGCTCAAGATGAACTTCTTTTCGATGGTTCTGGAACAGCACCAGCACAACAACTTTTTCGCCAAGGGCCATCTTGGAATCCAGTTGGATCAGCTGTAGGCGCAATTGACGATGGTACTGGAAATATGGTAATTGAAATCAATAGAACTACTAATGCAGGTGCAGTTTGGCATGTTCTCCCTCTAGTAGATGGAGCAGGACAAGGTACTGCCAGAAACTTTGGTAGTGGTGGTACTTTTGAAGGACTTATAGTAAAAGTTAGAACTAACAAAGTTGGTGACGCTTCATTGTCTGCAAGATTACAAAATGGATCGGTTCGTACTCCAGATGTTATTGTAACTGGTAGTACAGATGGAGGAACTAGTTTTGGTCCATGGCAAACTATAATATTAGATTTTAGTAGTATTACTGCTGACACTCAAAGACCAGAATTTTATGTTGATGCTTTTGACTCAGCAACCAATACACCAGCTGCTGGATATCAAATCCAATTTGACGATATTATAGCATCTGTCAGTAAAACATTAAGTGTGGAAGATAATTCTCTCGCGACTTTATCTGTATTTCCCAATCCAACAACAAATAAAATAACGATTAATACAAACCAAGAGTTTAACTCAGTTACAGTTTATGATATTACTGGTAAAAGAGTGAAATCATATCAAAATACTAATGAATTAGACGTTGCCGATATAGCTACTGGTATGTATTTCTTAAAAACAGACACAGGCTTACAAGCTAAGTTTTTAAAAAAGTGATTAATAGCAGATAATCAACTTCAATTTAAAAAAACACTAGTAAACTAATTTACTGGTGTTTTTTTTAGCTCTATAAAGCGCTTAATCCATTTTGAAAGAAAAAAACCTAGTACCTACTATCTAAAATTATTCGACTAAAATCTTAAATACAAAACATCCTTTCCCTAAGACTATTTTGGTAAGTAAATGTAAAGTCCATCTTTTTTTCATATTAAACTTCAAATCATCTTTATAGCCTAACAATTTAATACTTGAAATTGATTTTATTATAAAGTTCACTTTCTAGATATAAAGTTCCATTAACTTTTCATTCATTTCTGGCCAATCTAAAACAGTCGCATATATGACATTTTCTTTTGTGGTAAACCAAAAATAATTCGACGTATTATCGGCATTTTTGCTTTTTACTTAAATGCTCTTCAACAACCTGTGCTTTACCTTCGCTATAAGTTGTAAATGGCCGTGTGCCATAAATAGCTTTACCATTTATCTTTAAAGATGCCCACATTTTTAATAAACGTTCCTTTACGGGCTTCGGAATTTCTCTTTTAGCCTTTAGTATAATATTCAATAAAACGGCTCCGTTTTTGCTAACCACATCTACTAAAAAATCGATGAGTCTATTCGTAGATTTATAATTTAGATTACTAATGTGCGACCATGATTTTCAATCTATAGAATCGTCCGTTAACCATTTAAAATCTTGTTTTTTGCTTATTCTAGGACGTTCTAAATATAAAACTATTGTGCCTTTAGCAAAATCATAAAACTTATATGTAGAGACAACCTCTTAATTGTTGTTTGTTGCATGATTGTAATAATAACTCAGAAGATCTTTGCGGTACTCCTCTCCTATTACATCCATTTTATTATCAAACCATACCGAACCTAGATTGTATTTATCCACGGTTTCTTTTAATCTGTCTAACCATTCTTTATTCAGTTATTAATCTGCAAAAGGATAATATTTTTTATGTCCTTGGCTATTTGATGTGGATTTATAGGATATTGAAAGTCTCCTTTTTTTATTTTCGGACCATATAAATTGTATATGATAGGTTATTGCATCTGTTGTTTCATCCCAATTAGGAAACCAGCCCAATAACATTGTTAATGATACGTGACGATGAATTTCATATCGCGCTTTCTATTTTCGGTTACGAGTTCACCCATTATATCACACTTTGGTCCCATGCCTTTAGAATCCCATCTTGTTAATTTACTGCTCCAAATGGCAAATCCATCTGCATGCTCAGAAACTAAACCTGCAAATTTTGCGCCTCCATTTTTAATTAGTTCCGCCCACTTTGCAACATCAAATTTTTCGGCTGTGAACATGGAGATAAAGTCTTTGCAACCAAATTAATCTAAAGTTCGATAGGGTTTTACATGACACGCATAAAACTTGCTCGCTTTTCCGCCTTTAGCTTCTGGAATATCTTTGTTAACACAAATCCAATGTGCATACCATTAGCTTTCGTGCTCAGAAACGGAAAATGGTCCACAATGACTATAGATTCCTAATTTTACATCTAATAACCATTCTGGTGTTTCATGCTTTTTTAAGGATTCCCAATTGGTTTCGAAAATTGGTAATATTTCAACTATTTTATTGTCTTTGTTCTCTATACAACAAAAGAACAAGAATATAATTGTTGAGAATAATAAGTCCTTTACATCTTGGCATATGTATTCAATAATTTATGAATTTTCAACTTACAAATCAAGACACCTAATTTTTAAATATACTTTTACTCCATCATAAAATATGATGTGGAACTACTTCTATTTTTTTATAAATTTCCCGCTGTAAGCACCTCGTTGGGATATTACTTTTATCAAATAGATACCAGATGAAAAGTTCTGTACAGGGATACTTATATTTCTTGTTGTTTGATCAACAGACATAGATTTTAATAGATTACCCAATACAGAATATATTTCTACTGCCGTTATATTAAGACTTTCATTATCTCTAAATCCAATATTTAAAAAAGTAGATGAAGGATTCGGGTACAAATTGAGGCCTGTTTCAATTTTAAACTCGGAAACGCTAAGTGGTTCACCTGTATCTTCGATGGCATTTGGACCTGCTGTCCACGGCGTACCGCCATTTTCATAAGCACCTATGTCTGGCCCACTTCCTTTATAAAGTTTAGGAAATCCAGAGATAACCATAGCTTGATCTACTACAGCACTACTTACTACTGGCATAAAATCTTGATTATTGGCATCTTCAAAAGGCGATACAGCAGTTATTAAATTATCTTGTATATCAAATTCAGCTGGACCGTTTCCGGCAAACCAACTTCCGGTATTCGCAAAATTATTATATATCTTGTTGTTTTGTTGGGAATAGCCATTTACCCAAGAATCCATAGCCGAAGAAGCATTCCAAATGGTGTTATGGAAGAAGTCTAAATCGGTATTGTTCCAATTCACTTGATAACCCGTCCAAGACACGTTCCAAACTACGTTATGGTGCACAACATAACCCTTACTGTTATTGTCTAAATAAATACCCGCAGCTTTTCCTGGTTCGTCATCAGCATGAGAATAACTTGGCGCCGTAGCATCATGGAACCAGTTATGGTGTATTTCCGTGTTTTTTAAGGAGGCATTACCTACTGTATAAAACACACCTGAATCGCTATTGATTTTTTGTGAAGCTGATACATCGTTATAGGCAATTTCACAATTATTGCCTGCAATATACATACCATCTCTACCAGAATTGATAATCGTATTTTTTAATATTTTAATGCCATCAGCAGCTGTCCTGATAGGTGAAGCATGTATGCCCAAATAATCTGTATTACTTATATAATTGCCTTCAATTATTACGTTGTCTGCACCCGCCCATCTTTTAATATCTATACCACTACTAGCACTATGATTTATTGTACATCCCATAATTACAGTATTTGCTCCTAGCACTTCAATAGAAGCATTTCCGACTTGGGCATCAGTATTATCTAATTCATCAAGCCCTTCGCTTCCATGGATTATGGTACAATTAAGAATCTCATTATTATCGGCATTATTATGAACTTTTATACTTCCTCCAAAAAAATTTAAATCTTCCATTTTAATGTAGTCTCCAGTTAATTCAGCTACGAATTTCCGCGTAGCATATTCAACAGTGCCATCAACGGGCATATTTCCATCTACTGTCTGAAGATACAGCATTTGGGTTGCGCTATCATAATACCATTCTCTGGCATAGTCTAGTGCTTCCAATTTATTGAATAAGTACATTTGCCCTCTATTATTACCTGGATAGTTTCTCCAAACACCAGGATTATGCGGATTAAATGGCCAACTATTTGTGTTTACTCCTGTATGGTCTATTCTTGAAGTGGTACTGTTAGTAATTGTTCGTGTCCAACTTGTTCCAGAATGTGCACCTAAATAATAAACTAAACCACCAGCCCAATCTATATTAGGAATACCATTGGCAAGAAAATGAGTACCATCACCGCCTGTAACAGGTGTACAGTTAACAGTCCAACGGTCATTATCTACATTGTTTGGCCATCTGGCTAAATCCATAAATTCATCATTGTGATACACTGTGCGATATCTGCTCTCAATACTCATATTTACATTAGCTTTATAAATATTACCAGTATGTACTTGCCAACCATTTACCGTTGAAGTAGCTCTTATTTCTACATTTTCGCCATTATAGGCTTTCAGAGTTAAGTAATTGCTAGCTGTTCCGTTTTTATTTACTAACAAAGCTTCTTCGTAAATACCTTCTCTAATGAAGCATGTATCTCCTGCAGACATTTCTGAAATGGCTTTACTAAACGTCTTATATGGACTATTAATAGTGCCATTATTAGCATCATTTCCATCAGTTGCCACGTATACATCTTGGGCATATAGTACGGGAGTTAGTGGTAAAATTAGGATGCCTAAAAATTGTAAAAATCTATTCATAGCAAAGGTTTTAG
>Ga0114956_1001589_pt1 | contig 17954 bp, 16 predicted proteins | sample MaitaG_FD_87304 | JGI IMG/M metagenome (GOLD analysis project Ga0114956, IMG submission 87304) | Marine algal microbial communities from Maine, USA - Maine_Asex2 metaG | ecosystem: Host-associated > Algae > Red algae > Unclassified | place: Maine, USA | collected 2015-01-05 | reverse complement strand
TTACTAGAAATAAATTTTCCAGTAAGGCTATATTGGGTGATCATGAAATATCGATCAGATGGATTATCGAATTCATAGGGATTGCATACGGTTGTAAGAAATAAATTGTCTGCCTTGCTCTGGAGGGCCATTGAAATATAAGCCGAAGAATGCTCTAGGTCCAAACTTGCATTTTCCGTTCCCATAATCTCCGTCATAAAGGAGAAATATTTCTGATCTTTTTGTAAGGAGCCAACGGCATAGTAGGCGTTTTCGAACTTAAGAATTTTAAATAAATTGATATTAGCAAAGCTGTAGTTTTCAGATTTTGTGAATTCGGATGTTGCCAAGTTGAGTTTTACAACCTTCAAGGTGCTCAAATAACTGACATAGCTAATGATGACAAAATTCTCATCAATCAGTAATTTTGTGTGTGGACTTCCAGCTTCATCAAAAATATAGACACATTCTTCTTCCTTGTTTTTTGAAAGAAGGATCAGTTTGAAATCATCCCTACGCTGATTAATTGAAGACTTCTTTCCATGACGTGTCAGCATGAAAATCCGGTCACTATCAAACTGGATGTTGATAATGCTGTTGTAGATATCATCATTTAAATCGTAACTCCAGATAATATTTAATTCATCATCTGTTTTTACAAGATGGCTTGTTTCAGCTCTATTGGGTTCAGTCAATTCTTTTATAACACGATGGTAGAAATAACCATCATTGTAAATGGTTTCAAATATTTCTTCTGTGTGAAGTTGAGTGTTATCTTGTCCTTGAAGAAAGATTGAAAAAAGGGTCAGACCTAAGGTTAAAATAAATTTCATAAGATTTACACGCTAAACTAGCTATAGTACTATTTTTTAATGCAACAAAAGCTTCTTAGTTGTTAATATTTGAGCATTAGATTTTAGTTGAACTAGATAAAGGCCATCTGGTAAATTTTGTCTGTTCAATTCTAATTTGCCTCCCTTTATATTATGAATTATTTTTACAACCTTGCCATGATTATCATACATCATTAAGGTAGGTGTTTCAATATTTAGATTATTTAATTCGATGGTAGTAACCTCTGTAAAAGGATTAGGGTAGATGTTGAGTGCAATTGAAGGGAGCACAACTTTGGTACCTGTAGTGCAATCCACAGAAGTGTTTGAGTAGTCGTAAAAGTCTATGAAATTCGGTAGTGCTAAACTGCAAGATTTGCCATCGAGCGAAATTGCATCATCCATTAGATTACAACTTGTTCCAGCTGCATTCGGATTGTCGATTACAGCGATTGAATTTTGATTTCTTATAGCAATGTAAATCTTGCCGTCAGGTCCCAGTTGCATGCCCATAAACCAAGGTCCTCCACTATGATCCCCAACAATCGTTTTTGAATTGACGATGGTCTCAGGAATCCCCAAGGACAAATCATACTGATAGACCTTATCGCTATTTACCCAACTTGAAATGTATAGTTTAGAATTATCGGGAGAAAATGATGCTCCATACAAACCAATAGCCAAGATATCTGTTTGCAGATCCAGAACGTTAGTAACGATTCCTGTAGTTTGGTCAAAATCAAATAATTCAGAGATGTTTTTACAACCTTGGCCGTTTACACAAACAAGTTTACTTCCATCGGGAGATGCTTTCAATTGCCCAAGGGCTGCCTTTTCTTTAGCCGTACTTCCTGGACAGTAATCTTTATGAATTGAGCCTATCCTTGTAATTACTGAATCAACTATTCCTTCGCTTGAAAGTAAATAGGCATGAAAAGCATCAGAATTATATTTGTGAGTTATTACCCAATAATCTATTCCATTGGAATGTCGTACAGCAGTTAATTTTTCAGCAACTTTTTCTGTAATCAAAATATTTTTCTTGTTGTCCATTACATCACCATTTCCATTGTCTAAACAAATATCGATCACAGAATACCTTAGCCCATTTTCTAAATTGCTTTCAAAAAAGCCATCGGTAGTAAAGAGATAATACAGTTGACTGCTTCCAGGTTGAGGAACAATCAAGGTCTGAGTAGAAGATAAATTGCCTAATAAGCCATCACCGTTGGGCATTATTTCATGGTTGCCATTCCAGACTTTTTCTCCATTGGAATAGAATAGAAGTGATCCGGTGTTGTCACAAATCACGGTGGTACCTTCAGAATGAGCTGTCTCAGAATCATTGTATGTTTGTCCGTCTGTTATAGCTATAGGTGCGCCATTATTAAAATCTAGACCAGCCTGATCTCCAAAATACCAGATGTTCCCTTGATTCTGAGAGAAGGCATGAATTGTGGTTAATGTAATTATGAAAAGTAGGTGAAATAATTTCATTCTTAAACAATTATAAATTTTAATATTGAGTGGGTGCAATGTGCGGGTTTGAAAGCAGGGGTGAGTGGGCAGGCCTATCTAAACAAAGTTAAGTTAAACGATAATCATCTGCAAATTAGAGCATGGAAGTAGCACATGAATGCTAGGAATGTTACAAAATTAGGATATCTAAGCTTTACCTTCAAGAAGAGTATACTATAGTTTTAGTTGAGTTCAAAAACCACCATGCCTCTAATAAAGGTTTGCATAATTTAAATCTCTATTCCAACTTCCTTAGGGTCATCATTTTATAATTGGTCACTGAGCTATGATTTGATTCTTTATCTGTAAAGGTGTATTTAAAGTCCTCACTGTGCATGATTTCAAGTATTTTCGTATTAGAAATTATCGAATTTAATATTTGTAATTTCTTTCCAGTATTCTGAATACAAATGGTGATCAGTGTATTGGGTTTGGCACTATTGAAAATCTTTTGTAATAATTTGGTTTCCTTTTCTAGGTCTCTTTTGCCGAAATGAAACATACTATCTAGAAGGATGAATTCAAATTGATCAAACTTGAAGTACTCATAGATATTCCCGACAATTCCATTTATGACAAGTCCATTTTTCTGCGCGATTTGATTTAATTGATCTATCCCAACTTTTGAATGATCAATCCCAGTAACCTCGAATCCTAGATTGGCCAATGCGAGTGCATCCCTTCCTTGACCACAACCTAAATCTAGTAGTTTTCCTTTTTGCAAAAGCGAAGCATAAAACTTCAATAGCTCAGGATATGGTTCCCCAAATAAATTTTCAGTCTGATAATATGTATCATATTCAATGTTCAATTGCTAAGTATCTGGATGGTTTGAAAAAGCAAATTAGTGATATCTCATGTATAATTCGCCAATAGTTTACTTAAGGCTTTCCCATACTCCTTTTATTTTTTGCATCTTTGGTAGATAAGGAATGAGTATAAGTAGTTCTAGTCTTATATTGAAGCCAAACCCATTTTCTTGAGGCGCTGCGGGTAGTACTAGCATGACAAGAACGCAGACAAGAATGCCGATAAAAGCATCTAGCATCGCTAGATTAATCGCCCAGTCTTTCTCAGTCCAAAGACCAAATGAGACAGCACCTTTTAAAGCAAACAAAGAAATTATAATTAACCCATTGGTTGACAATGCATTGGCTGTTGCTAAACCATATAAAGATAAATTAATATTCATGCCTAGTAATCCAATGATTAAGCCAACAGGAGCAATAACTCCAAAGACCATGAATATCCATAAGAATATTTTAATCCAAAGAGGTAGTAGTTCTCTTCTTCTCGGTTCTCTTGATATTCTACTATCTAAAATTTCTTGTTCTTCCATAATCTTTAATATTAATATGGTATTTCTGTGTCAATTATTGATCAATCACTATAAACAAAGTTGTTGATGGAACTTCTAGATTGGCGTTAGATTCAACGGTCAATTCTTTTATTTTGACATAAGTATTGGGTTCAACTTGGACAGTAGCCCCAGATGGAATAATGACGGTTTGGCATTGGATGGGGCAGAATCCTGAAGACCAATTAAGTGGGTCCTGCCAATTACTATTATTACTTCCAATCCAATGATTAACTGCAAAAGTAGTGCAGCTGACGTACGGGTGAATGGCAGTCTCACTGACGATTGCATCATCAAAATAAACCGTAGCCTTTCCAGGCATTGGGTCTCCATCAATGTGATCGGTATAATTTCCAATTCCCCAAACAACCACTCCATCGTCGAGTGTTGTAACTACATCTGGTACATTTAAAATCTCTATTCCATCTTGCCAAATGATAATTTGACCATCAGCAACGTTGGGTGTAGAAGCATGATAAAAGGCTTCAAGATGGACCCATTTTCCGACGGGAATGGGCATCGGTGTTGTTTGACTGTTAGAATGCGGAATATTTTCATTTGAGTATAGGTATATGGACATTTCTTGAGTCACATCATCATGTTCTACATTCAATGTCCAGACGGGTTGACTCACGCCATTTGCATCATGAGATTTAAACTGGAAAATGTTCCACCAGCCACCATCTCCAGGATCCCAAGGCTGATATTTATTTGGATTGTAGGTTATAGGGAAATAATAGTATGCGCTATAGTAGGACTCAGTAGGGAAGTACATACCCCCATTATCCCAAGCAGTATCTGTCCATCGCATGAGCCGAACGGCACGCGGGCCATTTTGAGCTTGCCACGCATTTGTGATGATTGATTCTGCTGAATAACTGCCAGAATGAGCAAAAATATCGCTCGCCATTGCAAAAACATCTGCTCCACCTGTATTGAAAATTCCACCGCCAGGAAAAGTATATTGATCTAGGGTCCAATCATTCATATTGCCTTCCTCATGATCTGCGGACCAAAGGATTTCACTTTGGATATTAGCTGGTAAGGTTTCTATCCACTGGGAATGCAATGCTATGCTGGGCAATAAAATGGTAAATAAAATAAATATACTCTTTGACATTATACCCTATTGTTTCTGAAAAAAGCTTATTGAATATATGCTAGAGCCTCCTCCATCGTAAAATACGTATAAAATCGAATATTGTAAACAGTGGGATTATAAAATGGACTTTGGCATAAGCACGCAGGCATGGAAGAATATATAAGTAGGGTTTCTTGCCTTTAAGAATTAAAGTATTCTTATATAATTTAGAGAATGCCTTTATCAGCAATGGTTATAATTCCTGTTCTTTTATTAATGTCAAGTTCAACCCAAGCTAATTGAAGGTCAGAATCATTTACCAGTTTCAATCCTAAGAAATAAGTTGAATGATTGCTATCAGAATGTATGTCCCATTTTTCTGGGCCAATCGCCTTCTGCATTCGTCGTCGTAATTGTAACTATGGAAGTAGAAAATGAACTTCTCCAATTAAGAGGCTCCGCTACATTTTCCTTTATGTCGTTTAAATTTCTTAAAAATAAATGTCCTTTATCTCTGTGGCGTAATATCTCGTTTTTACCTAGTGGACGTATATGGCCTTCTATCCCATAGGCACCTCCATCTGTTGATATAGGATCTATGTCTACACCAGTATAATTTATATTGTAATCTACAAATCCATCTTCATCTAAATCAATTTCAATAGAATCATGAATTACTGCTGCGTCATCCGAGTTCAAACTGTTAGAACAACTCGCAAAAATTATAAAGGATATTCCGACCAATACTAGTAAATAATTTTTCATAGTATTCTTGTTGTTTTGTAAAATGATTCGCTTTTTATTTGACATCATAATAAAAATAAAATCTTTAGATTTCATTTACTACTTATAAATGTATTTTATCCATTTTTTGAGGCTAGAAGACAATATGTGATTATGTTCCTCAGCCTTCAGGGGTGGATAAGATACAAAAGTCATTTTTCTTTCTGAAGGGTTTTGATATCAATGATTAATTGACTGACTGACGATTTGTTAAGCCCATTGTAAATACCTCTGATGTGTCTATTTTTGTCCATCAATACAAAATTTTCAGTGTGTAAGAATTCATCCACCTCTTTTGTCAAGCCCAAATTTTCTTCTACGAAATAATCTTTCCTACCCAATTTATAAATTTCTTCTTGTGTTCCAGTGACTAGGTGCCATTTTCTCGATAGAATGCCTTTATCTTCCGCATATCGTTTTAGGACTGGAACGGAGTCCATTTCAGGAGTGACTGAATGTGACATCAACATAACATCATCATCGTTTATAAATTCATCTTGTAATTGCATCATATTGGCAGTCATTTTTGGGCAGATCCCTGGACAAATCGTAAAGAAGAAATCAACGACATAAATTTTATCTTTGAAATTTTTCTCTGTTATTGTTTCGCCATTTTGATTGGTAAGTTTAAAAGAAGATATACGATGAAAGGTATCTAAGGTCTGATCATTTGGCGAAAGCCAACGCGGAGTAAAAGTCGCCTCATTGTAAAAAGGAAGGTATTCAACTCTACTTTCATTTGGCCGTGATTCCTTGCAAGCAAATAATCCCACCATTAATAATAGAACAAGCTTACTAATTTTCATATTGAATGGTTTCATCGTCTAAGCCAAAGCACAGTGCTGCTTTCTTTAAACCGAAGATTCTTCCTTCTTTTGCTTCGTAGTTGCTATACAAAGCACCGTTCTTTCTGTAGGCTTTTTGAATGCCTTCTTCTTTGCCCATTTTTAATTGTAGCTTTTTATATAACTCTCCGGTAGGGTACCAAATCTTTTGTTCGCCATGCGCTTTTCCTAAATAGTAATGTAAATGAGAGATTAAGATGTGTCTACTATCTGAAGTCCATTTCTTTTTTTCCCCATGAAGTTTTCCTTTATGATACATAGCTACTTGCTTGAAATGTCCATCGGGATACCATATGGTAGACTGATTTTGTTTTTTTCCATTCAAAAGGTTGATCTTTTCTTTGAGAATGCTGTCTTGGTAGAAACTTACAGCATGGCCAGAAAAGAGTTGGTCATTCAAGGTCCAGCGGGATGTCTGTTTGTTGTAATGAAGTTCTGAAAGCTCAACAGTTGTATTCGGTATTTCCAATGTTTTGATTATTGGATCAGAAGCAATTGTGTACTTTAATTCTGTCTTTTTAGAACAACCAACAAGATGCACACTTAGTGCCAATAGGATCAAAAATTTATACTTCATCTAGCAAGTTGAAGGAATTAGGAATCTCCATGAATTAGTTATATTTCCCAATTATGATTCTCTTAAATTAGAAATGATATTTTTTCAACTACATGATTGTATTCGGTGTTCCTTGTAGATCAACGCCAAATAAAAGAATGTATTCACCAATATAAAATTCATTAATAATGTGATAGTGGTAGAATTCCTCTCCATCACTATGCTGAGTTGAAGAAGTATGCCCTCCAGATTCATCTAAATCTGTGGGATGGTCCCCTGAAGAATTGCATCTTCTACCATAGATTAAAAAGCCATCTTGAAGTATGCCAACCAATTTCTCATCATCATAAGATAGAATGGTGTTTTCATCTACATTCGCAGCTTCGAGATGATAATGATAGCCCGTAGGTCCCATATGTGCGCCTGCATAATCAAAACCTGAAGCGACATTTTCTGATAAAGCATTGTTAGGACCCTCTTCGTCGTTAAAGATAGGCACGCCAGTTACAGATATTCCAATGGCAGCCAATCCAGTAGCCGAAGTATTTGCCGCCTTTTCTGGAGAAGCAGGAACAGTAACTGTGTAACTACCTTCGCTAATTTTTCCAGGGGACATTTGAGATTCTACTGCGACAACAGGATCAATGTAAAGAATGTTGTCAGTATCCCAGTAAGGGGAGGTATGATTTGGTAAAGCATTGGATTCAATGGTTATTTCATTTCCATCAAAGGATACGGTTACTGCCTCTGGATTAAATTCGTCAAATGCAGACACGGGTGTAGCGCCTGTAGCGCTTGTACTACCCCCAGTATCATCTGGGTCCGTATTGTCAGCCACAAATCCAGTTGGCTGATCGCAAGCTGATTGGCTTACATCTGGATTACCTAATCCATCACCATCTGCATCTTCATACCAAGTTTTTCTCAGTGTATGGATCTTCATCATCACAAGATGAAAGGATTACAGATACTCCTATTAGGAGTATTATTGAAAATTTTAAATACTTCATTTTGTGCTTATTTATTGGTCTAGATTAATTTTTCTTCCTGTTTTTATATAAATATAGAATCATTGCTATAAGTGTATTATATATTAAGACATCCTTAGGAGCCAATATTCTACGTTTTTTTAAGTTATTTTTTCGTATTTACACTTTATAGGTAGATTTTGAAAGTTTGCTAAGTACATCCTTCACTTAAATTTGCTATTTTAATTTTTCATTTATCAATTTACTCAGCTCTTTTGCCTTATCCACAATCATAAAGTGACCTCCATTTTTTATCTCTATCGCGTGACCTTTTAAAGGAATCAGTTTATCGTTTGTTCCATGTATTCTTACTGGCTTTATCGGATTTGCTGAATTTGACCAATGTATTATTGTATTTAATGCCCATCGAATGAAGGTGGGATCTGTGTCATTAATTATTTGATGAAGTAAAGCTTTGTTCTCTGCTCCAAACAGAAATCCTAGGAGTAGCTTTGGTGGCTTTATAAGAAAGTTAGGAAGCAGGTTCAATATTCTAGTTTTACCGATTGAAACATATTTCCTTGGTAGTTGATCGCTTGTTTCTACACTTGAGATTAATATCAGCAGCTCAGGCTTAACGAGTTTTGATATTTCTAAAGCTACAATTCCCCCAAAGCTAACGCCTAAAATTCCAAATGCTTCTTCTTGATTTATTTGATCAAGAAGTCTAGTGGCATATGAACTCAATTCTTCTTTTGCAGTAGGCTTTATCCATTGTAATATATGAGTGTCGGTATTCACTTTCAAATATTGAAATACTCTTTCATCTGCTCCTAGTCCGCCAATCAAATACAATTTCATCGTTAAAGCTTATTCTACCTGATTGCAAATATATGTTCCAGTGGTTTAAATTATGTTAATGAAATTTCGAGTCTATTAAACCATTGTAAAACCTAGGCTTAAGACATATCAACTAATAGATTAGTTATATACTTGTGTTATAATTGATAATTATGAAGAAATTAGCACAACGAGAAGAACAGATTATGCATGTTCTTTGGGACAATGGTCCAAGCTTTGTCAAGGAAATCATCGAGAAACTTCCTGAGCCCAAGCCTCATTATAATTCAGTTTCTACCATGGTGCGCATACTGGAAACGAAGGGCGTTATCGGGCATGAAGCTTTTGGGAAGTCACATAGATACCATGCTGCAGTTAAAAAAGAGGATTACCAAGTGAAAGCAGTTAAAGATGTACTTGGCAGTTATTTCAATAATTCCTTTTCTGATATGGTTGCCTTTTTTGCCAAGAGCGAAAATGTAAATGAAGATGAATTGAAGGAAATTATGAAAATGATAAAAAATAAAAAATCATGATCAACTATCTATTGCATAGCTCCTTATTACTTGGTACCATTTATTTATTTTATTGGTTATTGCTTAGGAAAGAAACCTTTTACAAACTGAATCGTCATTTCCTGATTGGGTCTGTCATCTTAGCGATGATATTGCCGTTGATTAGTATTCCTTCGTGGATGTCGATTAAGGATGACCTGTTCAAGCAAGAAGCAATTTTGGTAACGGAAATTCTACCTCCGCCCACCACAATAACAACCGAGACATCTGAGGAAGCTAAAGTTTCTAGCGATGATGTTATTTTGTCATCAAGGGAAAGCGTTATACCAAGCGCAGAGACAAAAACGGGTGCCACATCGATATTTAGCCAGTTGAATTATACAAAACTATTTTGGGTACTATACCTTATCGGTGTCTGTGTTTTTATTCTCACCTTTCTTATTCAGTTTATAATGATCATTTTGACTAGAAGCAAGTTGCAATTTATTCAAGATGAGGAATACAGAATATATGAAATGGAAACAGAGACACCACCATTTTCATTTCTAAAATGGATTTTCATCAATCCCACCATGTACGAATTCGAAACCTATGACCAAATTTTAAATCATGAAAAAATACATGTAAGTCAGGCACACTATCTTGATAAACTCATCGCAGAGCTTATTGTTATGGCCCTATGGTTTAATCCCTTTGCTTGGTTGATACGCCGAGAGATCACCAATAATCTAGAATTCTTAACGGATGATACCATGTTGGAAAAGGGTACAGAAAAAGAATCCTATCAAATGAATTTACTTAAGGTTTCAGTACCACAACATGCACTAAGCCTCACAACTAATTACAATCAATCCATTCTTAAAACGCGTATAATTATGATGAACTCAAAAAAATCATCTGCCAGTTCGAGTTGGAAGTACCTATTCATATTGCCTTTATTTGCTTTATCTGTTGTCACGCTCAATGCTGTCAATGATAGAGGGGAAGGATTTATCGCAGACACCTTATCCACAGATGTAGTAGAAGGAAGTGAGACTTTATTTGATGAAGAGCAAAAAATGACTGAAAAACAACAACTGGTAATAAAGCCTAAAGAAGGAATTGATAATTCTGGACAACCCGCGGTCAAAATTGAGGAAGAGCAATCAACGGATTTTATAATTCAGAAGGATGCCGAAATAACTTCAGTAAATAATACGGTCGAAAAAACGGCAGCGTCCATTTTTTCAGAGAAGTTTAAAAACATTAATCCATCCAAAGTGAAGCCTGGTTTTTGGCAGGCAAGTGTAGAGCCAAAAGAAGTTTGCTTTCACCTCAATAATTCTGTGGGAAGAAATCAAGGAAGTTGGACCATGAACGAATGTTTTAGTAAAAATGAGATTGAGAACTTTAATAAAAACAAACAAGGTGTTTTCAATATTGATCGAGAAGCTGGAACACTTATTCTCAACGGAGAATTTGAAAATGGATATGGTCACGGGAAATTCAATTTTAAAGCTAATGATGATTACTCAAAATTCCTAAGAGATTTAGGAGTGGAAGAGGTAGATGATAAATTGCTTCTGCAACTTTTTATAAGCAATTCATCTAAATCATTTATTAGAAAAGTACACAATGAAAATAATTCCTTAGATAAACAAGACCTAATTCAGTTGGCCATTTTTGTAAATAATGAAAGCAAATATGAAAATCTAAAAGACGTTTTTGACATTGCTGGGGAATCACTGGATTTCAACCTAATGATTCAATTATCCATTCATGGCGTTGATAAAAAATATGCCAATGAAATTCTAGAAATATCGCCAGACGGATATTCTGTGAAAGAACTTATCTCCTGTAAAATTCATGGGGTGGATCAAGAGTTGATCGTGGGGCTAGAAGATTATGGATACACTAATTTGACGCTGAATGAACTGACCTCACTAAAGATTCATGGAGTGAATATGGATGAGATGAAAGAAATACAAAAATTAGGCTATGATGAATTGACTGTACAAGAAATGGTCAATCTAAAAATCCATGGCGTATCAAAGAGATACATTGAAGAACTAATAAGTTTTGGCTATGATGATTTGTCCCCAAATATGATAAAGCAGTTTGCCATTCATAATGTGGATAAGAAACATATTGAAGGGATAAGATCCTTGGGATTTTCTGACCTTTCGGCAAATGAAATGGTACAGACAAAAATTCATGGGCTCAATCCGTCAAAGGTAAAAGAAATTGAGTCTATGGGATTTGATGATTTAAGTTTCGATGACTTAATGAAATTCGCCATTCATAATGTGAATAAATCATTTGTGGAAGGCATAAGATCACAGGGTTATACTGACTTGGGTCCAAGTGATTTTGTTAATGCGAAAATCCATAGTATAACTGGTCGATATATTGAAGACCTAAAATCGACTGGAGTCAATGGGATTGATTTTCCAAATATAAAACGAGCGAAAATCCACGGCGTGTCTGGTAGATATATTGAAAAAGTTAGGTCGCAAGGATATGAAATGCCTTCACTAGATGACTATATCAAACATAAAATTCATCATTAAGCAAGGCTTTTTCTAAGCGATACAAAACCATACTTCATTTAATTTAATCTCCTCTATTATGAAATGTACATTAATAGTCTGGGCTTGCTATGTCCTAAGTTTAACTGCTGTATTTGCGCAAAGCAGTGACACCATTCCACAGAGATCCGCTCACACCGTTATGATGTCCGCATCTGACATTCCAGTGATTGATGGAGTTTTAGATGAAGACATCTGGTCTGAGGTAGTATGGGAATCTAATTTTAAGCAAGATTTTCCAGAGTCAGGTGCCGAACCGAAACAACAGACCGCATTTAAAGTCTTGTGCGATGAGAAGTATATCTATGTTGGTTTTAAATGTTTTGATACAGAACCATTAAAAATTGTAGATCGGTTGTCTCGAAGAGATGGCTTTGAAGGAGATAGAATTTCCATTGGCTTTGATAGTTATAATGATAAGCAAACTGCATTCATGTTTACTATTTCAGCAGCAGGTGTAAAAGGGGATGAGTTGATCAGCAGTGACGGCATGGGCTGGGACGATAGTTGGAATCCAATATGGCTAGCAAAGTCGGTGATCAATACAGAACGCTGGACCTCTGAATTACGAATTCCGTTGAGCCAACTTCGATTTTCTAAGGCTTCGGAACAGAATTGGGGTTTACAGGTACGCCGATATCTTTTTAGAGCGCAAGAAGGGTCGATGTGGCAGTATGTGCCTAGGGAAGCACCGGGACTGGTAAGTCAGTTTGGTACCTTGATAGGGATAAAAAACTTAGAACCCCAAAAACAAATAGAGATACAACCCTATGGTGTTGTAAAATCAGAAGTAGATAATAGGCCGAGCGATCATCCTTTCAAAAAAGATAAGTTGCAATTTGCAGCAGGAATTGATGCAAAGATTGGAGTCACAAACGATATGACCTTAGACCTGACGGTGAACCCTGATTTTGGCCAGGTAGAAGCAGATCCAGCGGCTATTAATTTGGACGGATTTCAGATATTCTTTCAAGAGCAACGACCTTTCTTTGTAGAAAATAACAACATCTTCGACTATGGTTTGTCTAGATCGCAAGCAGGAAATACTTTCTGGAGTGATAATCTATTTTACTCCCGACGTATAGGAAGAAGTCCTTCAGCATATCCTTCTACGGTAGCTGGCGACGTTGTAGATCAACCTATTAATACCACCATTTTAGGCGCTGCAAAACTGAGTGGAAAAACAAAAAATGGATGGTCTGTAGGAATTCTCGAAAGTGTTACGGATAATGAGTATGCGCTCATTGACAACAATGGAATTCAATCGACACAACTTGTCGAACCATTGACGAATTATTTTGTCGGGCGATTAAAAAAAGATTTTAATAATCGAAACAGCCAGATCGGAGGTATCCTGACCTCTACTCAACGAAAATTGGATGGTAGCTTAGATTTTTTGCATTCTTCTGCGATGACTGGGGCTATAGACTTTGAACACCGCTGGAAAGAAAGATCTTGGTATGTATCTGGTAATTTTATCGCCAGCCAGGTCAATGGATCAAAACAAGCCATAGAAAATACGCAACGATCCTTTACCCATTTGTTTCATCGGGAAGAAGCAGACCACCTGACTTTTGATGGTACGAAAACTAGTTTGACGGGCACCGGAGGACATATTAAATTGGGTAGATCTGGAAACGGTGCATTGGTTGGTGAAGGTGGAATCACTTGGCGTTCTCCAGAATTAGAATTGAACGATATAGGTTTTCAACGACAGTCTGATGACATCCGTCAATTTTACTGGATAGGATATCGATGGCTTAAACCATTTTCTATCTTTAACAGAGTCCAAGTAAACGTTAATGAATGGTTGGCTTATGACTTTGGCGGGAATAGGACGCTAACTGCCTTTAATACAAATTCACATTTTAACTTTAAGAACTTTTGGTACGCTGGTTTTAATATTAATTACACACCAGTATCTTATTCATACTCAGAACTACGAGGTGGTCCACGTTTTCGATTTATGCCGAAAATTGGATTTAACTACTTCGGGCAATCAGATGGTCGGAAAAATGTAGTGGTCAACTGGGGAGTAAGTTATGACAAGTCAAAAAACAAAACACAAACTTACCAGGAGGCATGGTTGGGTATAAGTCTCCAACCAATGAATGCTTTAAGTCTTAGATTGCAAGCTTCATATTCTAAGGAATTCAATCAACTACAGTATGTCACGCAGCAAACGGTTCTTGATAAACGAGCATACATTTTGGGTAGTCTAGATCGAGAAACAATCAACCTGTCTCTACGCATCAATTATACGATAAATCCAAATTTGAGTATCCAATATTATGGACAGCCATATGTAACCAGTGGAGCCTACGCTGAATACAAACATGTAATTAATGCATCGTCCATCGAGCTAAGAGAAAAAGTGCAAGTATACGATCCATCGACCGTTTCTTGCAATTTTGAAAACAATAATTATATCGTTGATCACGACGGCAATGGAAGCTCTGATTTCGAATTTTCTAACCCAGATTTTTCCTACCTACAGTTCAGATCCAACCTAGTATTGAGATGGGAATATACACCAGGCTCTGAATTTTTTCTAGTGTGGACAATGAATAACTCCACGTTTGGTCATCGTGCAGAAAATGTTTTCAATGCGCTCTCGGATCAGGTTTTTGATGCAAATACTTCTCAGATTTTTTTACTCAAAACGACCTATAGATTTGTTAGGTAATTTATTCATTTAAGATTTAAAAATAAGTAAGATGAAATTTAGTCAATTGTTATTGCTCTCCGTTATTACCTACCTTGTTCCGAATCTAATGATAGGACAAGTCAGTAATGTGCAAAAAAATGTACATAATAAATTGCACTCCAAATCCTTCAATAAATATTTGCCAGGAGCAGTGGTAGATTCAGGATATTTTAATTCAAAACAGGAAAACGAAAGGATTTGTTTTGAGTTGATGGATCAAGTGAATAGAAAGAAACAACATTACATCATTGAGAATTGCTTTGCTCTAAGTGAGGTGAATGTGACGAGTGAAAGTGAAATAAGCATTGTAAGAAGTTCAGGAGCACTCATGCTCAACAAGAATGCGGGGAATTCGGGTGACTTTACTTTTGTCAAAAATCCTGAATTTGTAGAATTTTTAAAGGATGAAGGAATAGCCTTGGATAATGATCTCTATTACTTTAAAATATTCTTAGGCGACTTAGATAAAAGTTACATCCTTGATATCAAGAAACTTGATTACCAACCAACGATTACAGAGTTGGGAAGGCTGGTATGGCATGATACGAGCATACGCTACATCCAAGAAATGAATGAATTGATTCCTAATGTAGACTTAGGTGAGATTTCAATTTTGAGCGCAAAAAATATATCCGTCGCGAAGGTGCAGGAAATAATTGACGCTGGAGTAGAGCATATCGATTTTCATACGTTAAAGAGAATGGCTAATCAGTTTAATTAGTCTGATGCTATTCGTCAAATAGTCTGATTCCCTTTATCAAAATTTAAATAGCGAGCTGCCGCTTTCTGTATCTTGAACTAATAATAAATTATATGAAAACTTTGAAAATTGTACTTTGCTTTTTCACGTATCTTTTAATCATAAGCTGCAATTCGGATGATTCTGAACAGATAAAATTTGGGGATACCATCTCTAAAGTGGCCATAGCGAAACATGCAAATAGTTTATTAAAAGACCCAATGATCCATTCCCTAAGTATTGCTGTAACTTATAATGGACAAGACTATATTGAACATTTTGGCGAACTGGATAAAGGTGAGAATAACAGACCTACGGATCATACCATTTACGAAATTGCATCTGTTACAAAAACCTTATTAGGTACAATAATCTCTCAGGCAGTACTTGATGGAAAATTAAACTTGGATGATGATATTAGAGAATATTTGGATGGGGATTATCGTAATCTTCAATTCAATGGTCAGCCTATTCTAATCAGACATTTATTGACACATACTACTTCATTACCAGCCCGCATCCCTGGTCTTGATGATTTATTTACGGATATAAATGCACAATTACCATATCGAGTACATGAAGTTGAAAGCAATTATTCTAAAGAACAATTTTTTGCTGATCTTGGCGAAGTAGAACTAGACATCATGCCAGGTACTCGCTTTAATTATTCAAGTATTGGAACTGAACTTACTGCATACATTATTGAAAAAGTATACAATAGGTCCTTCGATGAACTTATTGCAGAGAAAATTGGCGATAAAATTCAAATTCCTGATACCGGAATACATCTTGATGAAGATCAATTGACCAGACGAGCCAATGGTCATGGGATGGATGGAGAAAAAACGCTGCATATGGAATCTAAGCTGTGGGGCGGCTCTGGAGCTGGAAAATCAACTCCCGCTGATATCCTGAATTATATGAAGTATTTGCTCGACGAAAAGAATACAGATGCTACAAATACATTTACCACTTTGTATAATCAGGAGGCCATTTATGGAGAGAGTGATAATACGGTTGGATACTTTTGGATAATGAATGAGGAAGATGATTTCGGTAAATCTGTAGCTCATCATGGTGGAGCCTTCGGGATGCAGAACTGGTTGAATATATTTCCTGATTCTAATTTAGGAATTTGGATCATTACAAACCAAAGTGGGATGGATACAGCTGGAAAATTGCATGATTTGAAGGAAAATATTTTAAATGAACTTCGAAAAGTAAATAGAAAGTAATGGGTGTCGGTGATTCTAACGCAAAACAATCTTCTCAATAATAACTTGATCCTCAACTTCTATCATCATAAAATAGAGTCCAGTATTTTCATTTTTTAAATTCCATTGATAGGGTATGAAAATATCGGTCGCTAAACGCTCAGATGCGATTAGTTTTCCATCCATGGAGAAAAGCGATAAGTTTGCGTCAGAGGAATTCTCATTTAAGAAATTAATATAAAAGGTTCCTGTACTTGGGTTTGGGTAAATTTCAATCTGTTGATTGTTGTCCAAATTATTGATCGACGTTATCTCACCGCATTCGGACTCGTCCATGACAAGATCTTTATTTAAGGCCAAATTAGTCCTCATCGTTTTCGTTTGATCTGGAGTAAACATTTGTTGACAGGCATAGCCCATTATATTTGATGCATTGTCGGGGAGGCCACCCGTGATGGAATCAATACATGCGTTTACTAAAAGTTCATAAAGCTCATCTCCAAGACAATAAGTGTGAATTCTACAGTTGGGAGTATCTTCCATGAAATCATCAGTGTCACAGAAGTTGATACCAATTTCCGGGAGAGGACCGAAAGTATGCATTAGACCAAAGGCATGACCATATTCATGTGCAAAAATACTTGATGCTGAATTAAATAAATCTTCTTCCGTAATTGTTTTAGTGTCTATAACTGCTCCTGGAATTGCAGCTACCGCATAATTGCCCAAAGGAAAGTAATCACTAAATGGTGTTCCATAATTAAGAGCTACTTCCTCACTTACCATAGGTGCAATCCAAACATTAAAATAACGACTAACATCCCATGGAGATGTTCCTTGCAAAAGATCCATTTTCACCGCTTCAGGACTTATTATTTCTCCGCCAATAACATGAGGAAAATACCTGTCTTCATCAACAGATTTATGAGTAATGCCAGTAGTAGGCTCGCCATCCGGATCTATATTGGCTAAACAGAATTTGATTTTAGAATCATGTATTAACGGCAGATGCACCGGATTAACGAAAGTTGAATCTACTTCCCCTTGAAATATTGCGTTGATTTCATCTACTAATTCTAGTATTTGTTCATCCCTAAAATTTGCGGAAGGCGTGTTGTATAGGACATGAATAACCGTCCGAATATTCAATACCTTTCCTTCAGGAAAAAACTGGACATTTTCAACATCCATTTTAGGAGAATCAATCACAGATGTTTTATATAGATTATCAATCTCACAGAAACTTGATTGCTGTGCCCAAAGACCATTTAGGAAAATGGCGGAAACTATATAAAGAATAACTAAGCGGTTGAGTTTAACCATGTGCTTTAATTTACGAATAAATTCTTAAAAAATATTCAATGTATTTGACCACAAAGAGAAAATTCTCACTGCAATTTTCTTTCATCAATTATAAAGGATAACCTCTATGAGTTTTGCACAGAGTTATTT
>Ga0114956_1001587_pt1 | contig 17981 bp, 11 predicted proteins | sample MaitaG_FD_87304 | JGI IMG/M metagenome (GOLD analysis project Ga0114956, IMG submission 87304) | Marine algal microbial communities from Maine, USA - Maine_Asex2 metaG | ecosystem: Host-associated > Algae > Red algae > Unclassified | place: Maine, USA | collected 2015-01-05 | reverse complement strand
TTGATCGACCAGTTGGTCGTTGCAAGTGTATAGTTTTACCGTTACTCCGTCGATGCCTGCTTCGCCATTGTCTTGCTGACCGTTGGCATTGTCGTCGCTCCATACGAAGCTTCCGATGCTGGCGGCACAATCTTCAACAGTCACCTCATACTCAGTAAATGGTTGGCAATCTGCAGTAGACGGATCTGGCTTTAAACAGGCGTAGACATAATATGTCTTTGAACTTCCAATGAGTGGAAAGTTATCAGATACGTGGCAATCAGATGATCCGTTTGTCCCGTTGTTAAACTCACCCAACCACACTTTAGGATCTGATGAAGTATACGGATTTGATTGTGGGCTTTCGAAGCGCACAAATTCTACATAGGTATAGGGATTAGAAGGTGCAGTTGTTGCGGCACAAAGTGCTACATCGTCTCCCTCACAAATAATGAAGGAACTTGCACTTCCTGCAGGAATTGTCATTTCTCCGCAAGCAATTTCTTCTTGCAAACAGTATGCATCCATTTTCAAGTAGTCTCCGGTAGCTGTACCTCGTACTCGTACGTGTGTCGTATTTGGAGGAGCAATCTTGTCGCTAATGGAATAGGTTTGCATTGGTACAGAGCAAGAAAAACCATCAACATCGTAATCTACTTCTTCACTATACGAATCAATCACAGTAGATCCGTTCATAAATTCCAGATATACTGTGTGATCGAAACTTGGATCGTGAGTACCTCCACCAAATACAAATGAGTAAGAGGCTCCCGGCTCAGCAGCAACCTTTTGACTTATTTCAGCAGTTGCTCCAGACCCTGATTTTGCGATCCATAAAGATTGCGAACCGTCTATCTGAGCGCATGCCCAATTGTTATGTGATGTGTTTTGTCCAATCGTCCAGCCAGTGGATCCATTTTCAAAACTCCAATTTGTGAGGAGACCTTCAGCACATTGTGCGATCAGGTTTTGGTTAAATGAGGTCGTTAAAATTAGGCATAGCAATGCTAAGGCCTTAGTCAATGAATTTGTCATAATAAGGATTAAAAACTATTCTATAATGGGCTCAAACGGTTACGGTTCTGTCAAAGCCATTTCCAAAATGTTGGGAAGAAAGATACTCGGTTAAAAAGCTTGAGTTAGCTTCTGATCGGGTCTTGAGTATTTTTTCAACCAAACTCACAACAATGACGCTACAAAGTGTCTACACCCACAAAATTGACTTGAAAAATATCTACAAACCCTCTACAAGTTTGCACGCATACCCTACAGGAGCATACACCTAATTAAACCATTTAGAATAACAAAGCATGTATTGTTAATTAATCAGAATTATATTCTTTATATAGAGAAATATATAAAATATTATTTGTAGTGGATTTTCCCTTAAACTTTTCACAAAATTCTGGCTTCCGTCGCTACTTATACCAGATTCATAAGATCATATTGAGTCATGTAGCTCGAATTTCGGCTGAAACGGAAACTCATGGAGTCACAAGGATTCATTTTCGAAACGAAAAAAGGCCACTGAGAAAATCCCAGTGACCTTTATAACTAAGTCTGAAAACTCCTTATTCCTACACAGCTTAGCCGAGAGCGACTTGACACTCAAGCTATTTTGATCTGAGCACGCTCTACAGCTTTACAAGGCGTCTACTTTCCATGCTATTGCCAGATCGCACATTCAAGATGTACATACCCGCTTTTAGCTCCGTCAAATTCCAATCCATAACCTGGTATGGATCGTCAGATAGATTCCATTCCTTTATCAGATTTCCATTGATGCTGAACAAACTCACCGTCGTACGCTCACCAGTGTTGACTTGTATAGCGCCTTCCAGGAAAGCTCGCACAGGATTTACAAATTCGATCTCAATGGCTTCGGCTACTTGTTCAAAAGCATCATCGATTGAAATTGCCTGCTGATCAAGACTCAATGCCTCTCGATTGACTTGAATAAAGTTATCTGAGAGATCAAAGCACTCGTCACTAAGATCTGTGGTAGGAGCATGATCTCCTACAACTGCAGTTATTGTACCCGTATACGAGAGGCCCCAAACTAGGCAGATACCTGCTCCCGCACCCTCAAAATCTTGTGAATTGCCACCCGGTAATCCCAGGATGTTGCCATCCGTATCGGTAATCACGTACGTAAACTTCGAATTTGAAGTCCCAGAACTGGCAAACTCGATTACATCTGCCTCGCCATCTCCGGCCGTCGTCATAACGGCAGTGTCACCATCCATCGTTGTCACCATACCTCCATCCGGAGTGGCGCGATTTATCGTAATGAAGTTATCTGAAAGATCACTATCTCCATCTGAGAGCGGACCAGCTGTCGCGGTATCTCCTACCATCGCGGTAAGCGTTCCCGTATAGGTCAATCCCCATACGAGGCACACTCCTTCGCCAGCTCCTTCAAAATTTTGCATGTCTCCTGGCAAACCGAGGATCACTCCATTCTCATCCGTAATTACATAGGCAAATTCACCCTCAGCAGAGCCAAGGCTATTTTCAAACATCACGATATCGTCCAAGCTATCTCCTGGGCACGTATAGCGAGTGGTCGCTCCGCTCGGCATCACTACAACCCCTCCATTCACACCTTCCTGGCGGCTGATCGAGACAAAGTTGTCCGATAAATCGAAACACCCGTCACTGATGACCGCCGTATTCAGGTCATCGCCCATGCTCAGTGCAAGGCTGCCTGTGTAGGCCACGCCCCATACTCTGCAAACACCAAGGCCTGCACCCTCAAAGTCTTGGGCATTGGCTCCAGGCAATCCTAGAATCATACCAATGGTATCCGTCACGATGTAGGCGTAGTTTGAATTACTCGCTCCCGTGGCCATAAACTCGACCACATCTGCCTGACCATCACCGGGAGTAGTGGTCACCTCAGTAAGGCCAAGTGACGTCATCACCATACCAGCATCTGGAGTGGCACGATTGACAACCACAAAATTATCCGATAGGGCAAATTCTCCCAAAGAAAGCGTATCCTCATTGATGTTATCACCCGGCACTGCAACCAGACTATCCAGGTATGCAAGACCATAGACATAGCAGATACCTTCTCCTGCTCCTTCAAAATTCTGAGTATTTCCTTCCGGAATTCCCAAAACTATGCCTTGAGGGTCAGTAATTATAAAGGTAAATCCTACACTATCTGTGGCATTTGTGCTTTCGAACATCAGCACATCATCGGTACCATCACCAGGACAGGTATAGGCTACTGTTGTGCCGCTTGGCATGGCGACCATCCCTCCATTCAAGGTCGTGTCTTCAGCTTCGGGTGCAACCCGGGTTACCGCGATAAAATTGTCGGAGAGATCATAGCACTCATCGCTCAAGCCTCCAAGACCCGCTGTATCTCCAACCATTGCGATAAGGCTTCCCGTATAAGAAAGTCCCCATACATAGCAGACACCCACTCCTGCTCCTTCAAAGTCTTGCGTAGTTGAATCGGGCACACCCAGTATGACCCCAAGCGTGTCCGTGATGACGTAGGTGAAGTGGGCAGCAGACGCACTATCCACTTGGAAAGTGATCACATCCGCAATGCTATCACCAGCAGTGATCGTTACCTCGGTTACGCCATCGCTAGTCGATACGATTCCACCATCTGCCATCGCACGTGTCACCGTGATATAATTTTCAGAGATGGCGTATTCGCCACTGGCCAGGACATCTGTACCGGCATTACTGCCCATCATAGCAAGCAGACTGTCGGTGTAGGCGAGGCCCCAAACTAAGCACACTCCTTCGCCAGCTCCTTCAAAATTTTGAGAGCTTCCTTCTGGAATGCCGATGATATTACTATCCAGATCGGTGATGAAAAATGTAAACAAAGCAGATTCGGTCGCACCCATGCTTTCAAACATCACGATGTCGTCGAGACTGTCTCCAACACAGGTAAGTCGCTCGGTCAGTCCATTGGGCATGGCCACGGTACCTCCACTGATCGTGTCTTCTGCGGAAGGCGCGACTCTGGTCACTGCAATAAAATTGTCGGAGAGATCATAGCACTCATCGCTCAATCCACCCAGACCCGCTGTATCTCCCACCATGGCAGTAATGCTTCCGGTATAGGATAGTCCCCATACATAGCAGACGCCCTCGCCCGCTCCTTCAAAATCTTGACTATTTGATTCCGGCACTCCTAAGATGACTCCCAATGTATCGGTAATCACATAGGTGAAGTTTGCTGCTGATGCTCCTTCCACTTGAAAAGTGATTACATCCGCAATGCTGTCTCCAGCAGTGATCATTACCTCTGTCTCACCGTCACTTGTCGACACCATGCCGCCATCTGCCATCACACGTGTGACTGTGATGAAATTTTCTGAAATGGCGTATTCGCCACTGGCCAGGACATCTGTACCGGCATTGCTGCCCATCATAGCAAGCAGACTGTCGGTGTAGGCGAGGCCCCAAACTAAGCACACTCCTTCGCCAGCTCCTTCAAAATTTTGAGAATTGCCTTCTGGTATACCAATGATATTGCTATCCAGATCAGTGATGAAAAAGGTAAATAGAGCAGAATCAGTGGCCCCCATGCTTTCAAACATCACGATGTCGTCAAGACTGTCTCCCGCGCAGGTAAGTCGCTCGGTGAGACCATTGGGCATGGCCACTGTACCACCGCTGATCGTATCTTCGACAACTGACCCGAGTCGTGTCACTGATACGAAATTGTCTGAAAGATCATAGCACTCATCGCTCAGGTCACCAAAGCCCGCTGTGTCACCGATCATGGCCGTAAGATTTCCCGTATAGGACAAGCCCCACACGTAGCAGAGACCGGGCCCTGCTCCTTCAAAGTCCTGAGTGGTTGAATCTGGTATACCGAGAATGACTCCAAGCGTATCGGTAATCACATACGTGAAATTTGCCGGAGATGCACCATTGACTTGAAAGGTGATGACATTGGGAATGCCGTCGCCAGCCGTGATCGCTATCGAAGTTCCACCAGAACTCGTCGATACAGTACCGCCCTCAGCCGTAGTGCGAGTGACCGTGATAAAATTTGTGGAGATGGCATATTCACCGCTCGCAAGTGGATCGGTCCCAGCCTTGTCTCCAACTTCAGCCAATAAGTCTTCTGTATATGCCAAGCCCCAGACCAGGCACACCCCTTCGCCGGCTCCCTCAAAATTTTGAGAATTGCCGTCAGGAATACCGATGATATTGCTATCAAGATCGGTGATGAAAAAAGTAAAAAGCGCTGTTGGAGTAGCCCCAATGCTTTCGAACATCACGATGTCATCCAGACTATCACCCACACATGTGATTCGTTCGGTGAGTCCGTTTGGCATCGCAACCGTACCGCCTCTCACACCATCTGCCACTCGGTTCACTCTGATACGATTATCAGAGAGGTCATAGCAATCATCACTTAACGCAACGTCATTGATGTTGTCTGTAACAACCACGGTAAGCACTCCGGTATATGAAAGACCATAAACATGACAGACACCAACAGCGGCACGATCAAAATCTTGCTCATTGCCTTCAGGAATAGCCAAAACGATACCGAAAGAATCTGTGACGATGTATGTAAAAGTAGCATCAGATGCGCCTTCGCTCGCAAATGTGATCACATCTGCCAAGTCATCTCCAACAATGACTTCGACATCTGTCTGGCCATCGGTCGTTGAGACGGTCCCGGCTTCTGCTTCCTTGCGAACCACTGTGATGGGATTTGACAATCCAAAGCAACCTCTTATCTGAGATACATTGTTGCCTACCGCAAGGCCTTCAATGCGGTCTTCATGTACAATATGCCAGATCAAACAGACACCCGGTCCAGCTGGATCTAGATCAAAGACGTTGCTTTCGGAAAGTGCCAGGATATTCTGCTCTTCATCGGTAACCACAAATCCAGTTGTACCGCCCGAACCCCCTGTGACATCGACAGTGATGGGATCTGGTACTCCATCGATGCAGATTTCAGTCGGATCATCGGTAGAAATCATCGCAGCCTGAATGGAGGTAGAGCGATTTACCGTGATGTAATTTGATGAGACTTGGTAACACAACCCCGTGAATTCAGTCTCATCAATCGCCTGGCCAGCTAAATCGGGCTCAACGAAGCCCCAATATGAGACAAGGTATATCCGACACACTCCCGCAGGTGCATTTGCGAAGCTCACAGACCGATCAAATTGGGTCTCTAGAATGATGCCTGCATCATCTGTGATGACAACCAGCTGGTGTCCGGCATTTGTGTTCGCCTTGACATCCACGATCGCAACAGGACTGCCGGCACATACCGTGACCTCGCTCTCGTCATCAGATGCGAAGACTTCAAGCTCAATGCACTGCCCAAATAGAGAGCCGCTTGCAAATAAAAAAGTAAATAGAAAGAGTGTGGTTAGATAAATTGTTTTCATTAGTTAGGAATTTTCAATTAATATTAATGCTCTTATGTCTCAAGGTCATCACCAAAATCTCACATAAGTATCACGCGTGACGGGGGGAAGACTTTTAAGCCAAAAATTTATGGTCGATAAGCAGGTAAATTAAAACTAAAGGTCGTCCCGATACCTACCTGAGAGATGACGCTGATACTCTGATCGTGTATTTCCAAGATCTTCTTTACGATGGCTAAACCCAAACCTGCTCCCTTGGAAGACTTAGTCCGATCAAACCTGCGATAGCGTTCGAAAATATATGATTGCTCACTATCGGGAATGCCAGGTCCATCGTCTGAAATTTTGACCTCATAATTATCCATATCTCTTCCGGCAATTTGAAGTTTGACATGACCACCTGGTTTACCAAATTTTAGTGAATTATCCAACAGATTTGAGACAGCTCTCTCCACAAGTGCGAGATCTGCAAAAACAATGGACGGCTCAGCAGGAGTCTGAATTTCCATTTTGATTTCCTTGTCTTTAGCTGCTAGGTCAAATTTCATAATAATATCATGCACGAGATCTTTCAGATCAAATGGCTCCTTATGCGGCTTGATTTCTTGTGCCTCGAGTTTCGAGTATTCGAAGAGTTGATCAATGAGACGTGAAAGACTATCTACGCCCTTATGAACAACGTCAAGATACCGCTCTCTTTCCTGGAGAGTCAAGTCCTTTTTCATTTTTAACGTTTCTACGTACCCATGCACGATCGAAAGAGGAGTCCTTAGATCATGAGAAACGTTGCCAATGAGTTCAGTTCTCAGGCGTTCTACTGATCTTATCTGATCAATGTTCGATTTGATCTGATCTGCCATCTGGTTAAAATTGTGTGAGAGCTCTTCAAAATCTCCCTTGCCTGCAGCCCTCGCATTTAGATCTCCTTCTTTAAATCTGCGTACGGCGATCATTACATTTTTTAGGTTGCGCGTTAAATACCGAAATGCCAATATGCCCAAGATGAGAGCGACGAGTAGTGAGATAAGGAAAGTGCGAGCGGCCAATTGGAGCACATAGCTAGCTCGTATGCGGCTTAGCACCGAAACTTGCTCCTGACTCGCCAGAATGATGTACACATAGCCAGTGGTCCGTTCATTTTCCTCAATCCGGGCAGCCGAAAACACTTTGCTCTGACCCGGATTACGTGGATCATCACCTCGCACTACCTGACCCTTCGGGTCTTCTAAGAATGCATGAATGGGGGCCAGTGAAATCCGTTCTAGCTTTACCTCCTTGTAGGGAGCCACGTAGGTAATAATGTTGCCTTCCGTGTCTAGCAAATATACTTCGACGCTGGGATTGATTACCATCATGGAATGCATGATTTCCTGGATCGCATTGGTATCAACATCCCCGTTTACCAGTGGCGAAACTTCCTGCACCGTATGTTCCGCGATATTACTGTTGAGCTGTTGGTTTGCTTCCTCGTAGTAGCGAGCAGAAGAAGACACCGTAAGATATATATATAGCGCCCCAAGCCCCACAATGAGAATGAGGAAAACGAGTGAAACCTTAAAAAAAAATGTGTTCTTTCTCATAACTGCTTCTCCCGATTTGGTCAAATATCTTCACTAAAACGATAGCCGATCCCCCAAGTGGTCAGTATGTACTGAGGAGCAGACATATCTATTTCGATCTTGGCACGCAAGCGATTGATGTGCGAATTGACGGTGTGCTCAAATCCTTCGAAATCATAACCCCAGACCAGATTCAGAAGGCGATTTCGATCGTAACTCACCCCCGGCTTTGAAGCCAAGAGTGCCAGCAGGTCAAATTCTTTGCGGGATAATTCTACCTTTTCAGATCCAATCACCACCTTTCGCTTTTCCATATCAATCGACATTGGGCCGCGCTCCAGCACAACCGACTCTGAGTCTGCCCCAACCGCATTCAATACTGTCCGGCGCAGCAAAGCCTTAATCCTTGCAAGCAGTTCTCGCACACTAAAGGGCTTTACCACATAGTCGTCGGCTCCGATTTCGAGGCCCAGGATGCGATCGATTTCCTCTGACTTGGCTGTAAGCATCAAGATCGGAGTAGTAATGTTGGCTGCTCGAATTTTTTTGCAAATCTCGAGACCATTGAGCGATGGCAGCATAATATCCAAAATGATCAAATCGTAGTCCTGCTCCAGAGCCTTCACAAGTCCTGCTTGACCATCTTGGGCAGTATCCAGTTTGCAATTAATATCAGCCAGGTGAATATTAAGTAGTTCGAGCAGGGTCGCATCATCTTCGACGGCAAGAATCGTATTCATGACCGCAAAATAAGGGAGAAAGTATCACACAGAGATCACGCAGTGCGGTGATCAGCGAATCGAGTTATCTAGATCGGGGGCGGCGCCTTTTACCTCCAGGCTGCATCATTGCTCCTCGATTGCGATGAGCTGCAGCTTTCATGGTACCCCGACTCTTCAGTGCTTTCTCAAATTGACCCAACTGCTCACGAAGTGGAGCTTCGGTAATTTTGCATTGCTTTGCTTCCCGAAAGAGATTTTTTGCCGAAGTCCAGTTGTTTTTGACAGCAGCCATATTGGCAAGTTGCAGATAAACCATCGCCTTCTCGTTGTCAGTCGGGAGGCCGATCTCCTTGGCCCGCAGCAAGAGCTCCTCGGCTTCATCATTGCGTTTCATCTGCATCGCAAGACTCCCTTTGATCATGTAGAAGTACGCTCTATTTCCTTTGTACAAGATATTGGGAAATAGGGTGAGACCTAGTCTCTTTTCAGCTCCAGGAAAATCATTGCTTTGCATTATTTGAGCAGCAGATTGCACGGTCCCCAACAGGAAGTATCCAACGAGCAAAAGTACCCCAATCAGGAGGAATGGAAAGGCATACCAGAACCCAAACATGACCGCCAGGACAACTCCTCCAATGAGGCAGGCTGCAATCAGGGCAAAGCGCAAAAAGATGTTAATGGTATACATATGCGTCTATTGATTTCTACCTCAAAGGTAGGAAGCAACAGTTAATTATGAATGACTCTTTTGATTGTATTGAAAAGAACTACTTTCGCCTGTTCACCAACCGGCTTGGCAATTCATGGATTTACTTAAATACCAACTTCGATCGGTAGAGAAAATTCCCGTACGAATCTGGGAAAGTTCTGCCGAAGCTTCCAAACATGTAGCTCGCTCAATCGCTCTGGCTATAAGACAGCGCCAGCAAGACGGAGAACAGATTGTCTTGGGACTCGCCACCGGATCTACTCCAGTGCAGCTGTACCGAGATTTGATCCGCATACACAAGGAAGAAGATCTTAGCTTTTCCAACGTGATCACCTTCAATCTGGACGAATACTATCCGATGGAAAGTTCTGATCCCCGCAGCTACCATACCTTCATGCAGGAGCAATTGCTCGATCATGTTGACATCGATCCAAAAAACGTGCACATACCAGATGGCACCATTCCCATGGACCAGCTGGGAGTCTACTGCGATGAATACGAAGAAAAAATAGATGCCGTGGGAGGCATTGATATTCAGATTCTCGGGATAGGACGCACCGGGCACATCGGATTTAATGAACCGGGGAGTTGGGAAAAATCGAGTACTCGGTTGGTAAAGCTTGATAACCTGACGCGCCGAGACGCTGTGAAAGACTTTTTGGAGTTTGATCGAGTTCCTTATCGGGCCATAACAATGGGAATCTCCAGCATCATGAAAGCCAAGTCCATCTACCTGATGGCCTATGGGCTGCACAAGGCTGCTGTCATACAAAAAGCAGTCGAAGAAGAAATCAGCAGTACTTGCCCGGCTTCCTTTCTGCAAAATCACGACAATGTCAAATTCATTCTTGACAAAAGCGCATCAGAATCCTTGACCAAAATCTCTACCCCATGGCAGGTTGGGCTTTGCAATTGGAGCGATGATCTGATCTGTCAAGCGGTCATCTGGCTATCCTTGCGCATCGGCAAGCCTATCCTGAAAATCACCGAAGAAGATTACAATGAGCATGGGTTGAGTGACCTACTTGTAGAACAAGACTCAGCCTACAACCTCAATATTCGGATTTTCAATCGCTTACAACATACCATCACCGGATGGCCTGGAGGCAAGCCTGGATCGGACGATAGTCAGCGACCAGAGCGTGCGAAGCCTGCACAAAAGAGAGTCATCATTTTTTCTCCGCATCCCGATGACGATGTCATTTCCATGGGAGGTACTTTCTCAAGGCTTGTTGAGCAGGGGCATGATGTGCATGTTGCGTATCAAACCAGTGGCAACATCGCAGTGCATGATCATGATGCATTGCGCTTTGCAGAATTTATCTACGAATTTGCTCCCACCCTCGACCTCGACGAGGAGCCAGTCAATAAGATGTTTAAGCGCATTAAGAAGCATCTGGAGAAGAAGACACCGGGTGAGAAAGACATCCCGGATCTGCGCAAGATCAAAGGCTTCATCCGTCGCGGCGAAGCACGCAGTGGTGCCAGAGTGGCTGGGCTTCCGGACAAAAACATTCATTTTCTAGATCTGCCCTTTTACGAGACTGGAGTAGCCAAGAAAAAGAACATCAGCGAAGACGACATCAAAGTAGTAAGAGATCTGCTTCTCGAGATCAAGCCGCATCAAGTCTATGCGGCAGGTGATCTTGCAGATCCCCATGGCACACATGAGGTCTGCTTGCAAACCATCATACATTCGATGAAAAGTCTCAAGGGCGAGAAGTGGATCGATGATTGCTGGCTATGGCTCTATCGGGGAGCTTGGCACGAGTGGCGTATTGACCAGATTGAGATGGCCGTACCTCTCAGCCCAAATGAGCTCGATAAAAAACGCAAAGCGATCTTCCGGCATCAGTCCCAAAAGGATAGGCCTCCTTTTCCCGGCAATGATGAGCGTGAGTTTTGGCAACGCAGTGAATCTCGAAACAAGGAGACCGCCGAGGTCTATCACGCGCTAGGCCTGGCAAACTATGAGGCCATGGAAGCTTTTGTGAAGTGGAAATTTGAGAAAAACGGCATCTGACCCAGAGTACACAATGTTAAAGTTGGGCTGAATCGCAGAAAGATTTGGTTCGACCAGATGTTTCACCGTATATTTGACTCGAAAAATAGTTTTGAGTGTGTTCGTAAAAGCCGCAGTTTCAAAAAGTGAGACTGTGGTTTTTTCATTTTAAGCACTCCCGATTAGGATCCAATTTCCATCCACATCAAGGCGATCCGCCTGCTCTCTAAATACCTCGCTGAAATTTCCCTCGTAGAATAATCTGGTCGATTGTTGGTCGTTCTTCGATCTGTATAGCCGATTCCACAGCAGCGTTCCTCCTTCGTTCAGCTTTGCGCGCAATGCATGAATGGCATCTATCGTGCACAGCTCCTCCGGTACAATGTCATCGAGAAAAACATCGACACAAATAAAGTCGAATGTGCGCTGATCGATTTCAAGGAAATGTACGGCATCACTACAGATCACCTCAATGGGAGAGATCAGTTCCTTCAGGCGATACATACTGGCCAGTCGTATGATCTCTTCGTCCAGATCAACGACAACATATTGATACGTTTGCGAAAAGGTGCGCTCCAGCATCCAGGGTATACTCCCCAGGCCCAAGCCAAGTACCAGGCAATCAGCACCTGCCGGTGGTAGAGAGAGTTGAGAAAAAGCCTTATAAAAATTGAGATACAGATCATCAAACGAATAGATGGAATGCTCCGTGCTGAGCTGATAGCGACCCTTGATCAGGTTCACCTGCAGAAAATCATGATGGTCAGAGTCGGTCGTCTCGACGGGCACCTCGATGAGATGGCTCAAGATCTTCTTCCATCTTTTCATACGCTAGAGAAACTGCCCACGTAGCGGTGCAGACAAATCATAGGCCCGGCTGAGGAGTTCAGACTCCTTCGTATCCATCGATTGGTTCTTAAACGAATGCAACGAGCGCCCGGCCTTGATCGCTTTGGGCAAATCATAGATGGCTTTCTCACCCCATACAAAGGACGGAATAAACTTTTTCGGAAATCCGCTCGCCATCACATTTGAAGAAATTCCAACGACGGTGCCTGAGTTGAAGGTGGTATGGATCGCCGACCGAGAGTAGTCTCCCATAAACAAACCACATTTAATCAGGCCTGTCGCTTCAAAGTCTTCGGTTGCGTAGTTCCAGAGCTTAATTTCTCCAAACGAGTTCTTTAAATTGGAATTTGAAGTCAGCGCACCAAGATTGCACCAGCTGCCGATCACTGAGTCTCCCAAGTAGCCTTCATGGCTTTTGTTGCTGGCAGACATGATCAAACTGTTTTTGACTTCACCCGCTACCATCGAATAGGGTCCGACCGTAGTGCCACCATAAATCATACTCCCCATTTTCACCCGTGCACCTGCCCCGATCGATACCGGACCGCTCAGCATCGATCCTGGCAACACTACTGCTTCTGGGCCAATGATGATAGGCCCCTTGCTGGTATCAAGAATCACCCCCGAGAGATCGATCTTGCCCTGCGTAAAGACCTTGTATTCACCACGACTCACTTCCGAAAGGTTTTCTAGCGCATGACCGGCCCGATGTTTTCTCTCCAGATCATTCAGGATCTCATCGCTGTTATGCTCCAGCAAGTGCTGGAGGCTGCTGATTAATGTGAGTTTCTCCGGAGCCAACACCACTCCCTCCAGTTCTTCCAGTTCATTCTGTTTGATGAGACGATCAAACTGCGCACGATCCAGACGAGCAGCAATGAGCTCTTCTCCCGACAAGATCGCTTGATTAAGGCCAAGACCCTTTAGCAAGACGACCACCTTTGCATCCGGAAGCAGAGCGCTATTGATCAGGATATTATCATCCGCAATGGTAATCGGATATTTGGGTTCGAGGTGATCTGCAGTAATGTGAGAAAAATGCGCCTGAGAAAACTCAAGTTGCCACTTCTCTCGAATCGTCATCATTCCAATGCGCAATTCGCTCACTGGCCTCAAAAAGGTAAAAGGCAATAGGTGAGTCCTAATCTCAGAATCGAATAGGATGATATTTTTCATTGGATCAAAAAAAAGCCTCATCGTTTGATGAGGCTATCGGCGTTATATCTTGATGAATTTAACTTAGTTTTCCTCAGCTGGGGCCTCCGCCTCGGCATCCTCAGCGGCCTCCGGATTCTCCTCACTGAATTTGGCAAATTTCTTCTTGAACTTGTCAATCCGACCAGCCGTATCGACAAATTTCATTTTACCGGTAAAGAATGGATGTGACTTGTTGGAGATTTCCAACTTAATCAGTGGGTAGTCTTTACCATCTTCCCATGTAATGGTATCCTTGGTGGGCACACAACTCTTGGTCAAAAAAGCCTCATCGCACGAGAAATCCTTGAAAACCACTAGTCGATAATTATCTGGATGTATATCCGCCTTCATAGCATCTTATTTAAGAGCGCAAATGTAGGGTTCTTTTGCTTAGTGAACAAACCCTCCGCTACTGATCTTAGGAATAGCAAACTCCTTCTTCGGCTTAAACAGCGAGGTGAATGGATGAAACAGCTCGATGAAATGACGCTGAGCAATGCGATCTGACCCTTTATGGTACGTCTCTCCCTGCGACGAAATGGCATAGTTAATCACATTGCCAAGTATCTCACTCGATTCTTCCTTTTTTGCTTCATCCAGCAAGTCGACCAAACGATCGCGATGGTACTTCCCTGATTCCACAAATGGCTCTTTTTCATTGCTGTCATAGCTCTTGCTCACGAAGTGGATTGTATCCTGTTGCAACAGAAGGTCAAAACTCCCGCGATGGTATGGCCCATAGCAACCCTCAAAGGTGTAGCCAATGTGCAAGTCGTCGCCTTCTTGCATCACTGCAATTTCATCGGCCAAGTGCTCAATGACCGATGAGCTCTGAGCGGATGCATGCATGAGGAAAAAACACCCTAGGATCGCAGCTAATATTCGTTTCACGTATCTGTTCTTTCTTCTAAGACGACTCGATGGAGCAAACTAGCGGTATCAGTGAGGTTAATCCTTTGTTAAGGTCACTTTTAGCAAACCTCTTTAGTAGATGAAATTGCGTTGCTGGTCAATTTATCACTATCGCTATCACTTACACAACTATTTTGCGCCCGTTGCGAATATACCTGAGAGTCTCAGTGTTAAAACTTTACCCAGTAAAACACGTTTTACAGCAATAATTTATGAAGAAAATCCTATTCTCGACAACCCTGCTATTCTCCATCCTGGCCATAGTGGCGGCACAGGAAGATGCCACCTTGAGCGGATACATCAAAGATGCCAGCAACGGTGAGACATTGATCGGCGCCACCGTCTTTCTGAAAGAATTGGGAGTCGGAGCCACCAGCAATGAGTATGGTTTCTATTCACTTTCTATTGTGCCCGGTACGTATCAGGCCGAGTATTCCTACTTAGGTTTTGAATCTCAAACCAAGACCATTGACTTGAGTACATCTCAGAAAGTAGATATCGAGCTTGGCGATGCAGCAGCAATTCTCGAGGAAATCGTTGTCACGTCTGAGGCAAAAGATCGCAATGTGACTCGCCTTGAGATGAGTGTAAACAAGCTAGATATTGCCACGATCAAGAGTGTACCTACCCTACTGGGAGAGGTGGAAATAATTCGCTCGCTCCAGCTTCTGCCTGGAGTCACTACAGTGGGCGAGGGAGCCACCGGCTTTAACGTCAGAGGTGGAAGCATCGATCAAAATCTAGTGCTCCTGGATGAAGCACCCGTCTACAATTCTTCTCACCTTTTCGGCTTTTTCTCGGTTTTTAATCCCGATGCTGTCAAGGACGTAAAGCTTTACAAAGGCGGAATACCTGCCCGCTATGGGGGCCGAATATCGTCAATTCTGGATGTGCGGATGAAGGAGGGCAACAGCAAGAAATTTGAGATGAATGGCGGGATTGGGCTGATCTTCAGCAGACTTTCGCTGGAAGCGCCATTGATCAAAGACAAAGCTTCATTTATTGTAGCCGCTAGGCGCTCCTACATTGATGTATTGGCCCAGCCTTTTCTGAACAACGACCTCGAAGGCAGCATTCTCAATTTTTATGACCTTACGCTAAAGGCAAATTACAACATCAATGAAGCCAATCGCATCTATCTCTCAGGATATTTCGGACGCGATAATTTCGGCTTTGGCGAGGCAGCTGGGTTCAACTGGGGCAATAGCACGGGGACATTTCGCTGGAACCACCTTTTTAGCGAAAAACTCTTCAGCAATATTACTTTTTACTACAGTGACTACGACTACAAAATAAGTTTTGGGGAAGAGGCAACAAATTCCTTTGACTGGGATGCAGGAATTGTTAACTACAGCGTAAAACCAGAGCTTAGCTACTACATCAATCCCAGAAATGTAATTCGTTTTGGAGGCCAGGTAATTGCTTATCAATTTGAACCGGGACGGGCCATCGGAATCAGCGAAGGCGAAGAGAGTGATTTTAGCTTACCAAAACGCTATGCACTGGAGGGAGCCCTGTACCTGGAAAACGAACAAGACCTTGGAGAAAAAGTAAGTCTAAATTATGGTTTGCGCTGGTCATATTTTAATTATACGGGAAAAGGCAATGCCTATGAATTTGGGGAAAGCGAGCCTGGGCTCCGCCAACCGGTGACAAGCGTCACCTTTTTTGATCAATGGGAATCAATCAAGACTTACGGTAATTTCGAGCCGCGGTTTTCCATTAAATATCAAATGTCGCCATCGGCATCGCTGAAAGCAAGCTACATGCGCACTGCGCAATATTTGCATCTTATTTCCAACACTACTGCCTCCACCCCCGTCGACGTCTGGCTACCAAGCACAAATAATGTGCGGCCGCAATTAGGTGACCAAATTGCTTTGGGGTATTTCAAAAATTTCCGTGACAATATGTATGAATTTTCCAGTGAAGTTTATTACAAAAAGATGCGGAATTTGGTCGACTATATAGAGGGGGCAGATTTATTGCTCAATACTGCAATAGAGGGTGACTTACTCGCAGGAGAAGGGCGAGCGTATGGTTGGGAATTATTATTTAAGAAAACCGAAGGCAGAGTCAATGGGTGGGTCAGCTATACATTGGCAAAGACTGAACGCCAGGTGATCGGAATCAACAAAGACCAATGGTATCCTTCTCGCTATGACCAAACACACAATTTAAGTCTTACCGGGTTTTTTGAACTCAATAAGAAATGGTCCTTTAGCAGCACCTTTACCTATCTTACCGGGACCCCCACCACATTTCCTACTTCACGTTTTGAACAACAGGGATATGTGATCCCCCACAACGCCAATGAACTGCGCAATAATGTGCGCATTCCAGACTATCATCGCCTCGATCTTTCAGCAACCTGGAAACCCAACCGAAACCCTGACAAGCGCTGGAAAGGAGAAGTTGTTTTTTCGGTATACAATGTATATAGTAGACGCAATGCATTTTCTATTTTCTTTCGCCAGCAAGAAGGGCGCATCGCATCCAGCCAACCCACCACCACCGAGGCCATTCGACTATCTGTCATAGGCAGTGCAATACCTTCCATCTCTTACAACTTCAAATTTTAGTCATGAAAGATTTAGCATTTTTTGCACTGGGCTCTACACTTTTTATGATTGTGTCTTGTACCGATGTCATAGACATTCAGCCAGACGACGCACCGGCTTTGCTGGTGGTGGATGCCTGGCTTGATAACCAGTCGCATGTTCAAACGATTGCGCTCTCTGAGACCATCACATATTTTGACAGCGAATCGAAGCGCGCCGTGACCGACGCATCCGTTTCGGTCCAAAGCGATCAGGGCCGTACGTTTGTATTTGAACATCAGGGTCAAGGATCATACCAGTGGCAGCCAAGTGACTCGGCAGATGTATTGGGAATGACCGGTCATGGCTTCCTCTTGCAAATTGATCGTCAAGAAATGCGATATGAGGCTTCTTCTACCATGTTACCATCGCCGCAGATTGAAGAGATTCGGCAAGAGCTGCGAGAAAACGAGCTCGGCAGAGCAGATGGCATCTGGGCCGAGTTTATTGCTCGCGATCTAGAAGGTGCCGGCAATACCTACTGGATAAAAACGTACAAAAACGAGAGGCTATTAAATAAGCCCGAAGAAATAAATTTGGCATTTGATGCAGCCTTTGATGCAGGTTCACAGATCGATGGATTAATTTTCATTCCACCTATTCGAGAACTGATTAATCCTATTCCCGACGCAACGAGCGATGGGCAGGAGACACCCGCCCCCTGGTCCGTCTTTGACGAAATCCGAGTGGAAATTCACTCTATTAGCCTCCCTGCATTTGAATTTATGAGTTTGGCTCGGGATCAAATCCTAAATGGGAACAACACCATCTTTGCCACCCCCATCGCAAATACTCAAGGCAATGTCATTGCAGACGATGTCAGTGAAGTACTTGGAATATTTAATGTAGCTGAAATTTCGGCTATGAGCACACGGATCAATTAATTTATTTATTAACTCAAGGCTCTGTACTTCGAAGCTCGTAGTTGGACAATTATTCTAATATTATTTCATGGCTCCGCCGGCAAAGAATTAATTAATTATTGACACTGTCAGCATTTGGAAGCAGATTCTTGTAGGAATCCTCCAGGTTTCGATCCACAGTGAAATAAAAAGTACTGCCAAATCCCGGGATCGAA
>Ga0114956_1001585_pt1 | contig 17986 bp, 7 predicted proteins | sample MaitaG_FD_87304 | JGI IMG/M metagenome (GOLD analysis project Ga0114956, IMG submission 87304) | Marine algal microbial communities from Maine, USA - Maine_Asex2 metaG | ecosystem: Host-associated > Algae > Red algae > Unclassified | place: Maine, USA | collected 2015-01-05 | reverse complement strand
CTTCCCTTTCCGAACAGAGCAGTTAAGCCCCTTCGCGCCGATGGTACTGGGTTTCCGGGAGAGTAGGTCGTTGCCAGTTTTTCTATAAAACCGTTTCACTGAATAAGTGGAACGGTTTTTTTGGTTGACAAACCCACCAAGCCAATCACGGAGCGGTGAAGTAATTCACGCGATTTTCTCTGCATAAACCGTTTCGTTTACCTGTCCCCTGACCGATGAGCGGACAAGTAATTCACGCGATTTTCTCAAGCCAAGCCACCGCCGGAGCGGTGAAGTAATTCACGCGATTTTATCAAGTGATCTGCTTCGATTTGGACTGTCTGAGGGGAGAAGTAATTCACGCGATTTTATCAAGTGATCTGCTTCGATTTGGACTGTCTAAGCGGAGAAGTAATTCACGCGATTTTCTCAAGCCAAGCCACCGCCGGAGCGGAGAAGTAATTCACGCGATTTTATCAAGTGATCTGCTTCAATTTGGACCCAAGGTCGAAAAGTCCTTGCTTCATTTTCGACCTCACCACACCGTATTCCACCATTTCAGAATATTCCACACTAAGTTCGATTTGTAGAATCCTAACAACCTACAACACAAGTGCAGCGAACCGCTAAGAGTTTAAACTTATGGCTTAGAACTTACTCGCGATCTTAATGGATTATCTTTGAAGCGCTCATGAATATCCAACAAGAAATCGCCCAACAGCTCAACGTAAACAGCAATCAAGTAAAAGCTGTTTTGGAATTATTTACCGACGGTTGTACCATTCCGTTTATCGCCAGATACCGCAAAGAGCAAACGGGTAGCCTCGATGAATTACAGATTCAACAGATCAGAGATTCTAACAAGAGATTGGTCGATTTTCAACAAAGAAAGGAATACATCATAAGCACCATTCGAGAACTTGGGAAATTGAGCGATGAGCTCCTGAAAAAGATCAACGCAACTTCGAAAATCACCGAACTCGAGGATCTCTACCGCCCATTTAAGAAGAAGAAGCTTTCTAGAGCAGAAATTGCCCGCAATAACGGCCTGTTAGATCTCGCAAAACTCCTCTCCAGACAAGAAGATCGCAATTATTGGAAGGATGCGAAGAAATTCATTAACAAAAACTGCCCAGACGAAGAGGCTTGCTTACAGGGAGCACGGGATATTTTCGCGCAATGGATTGCCGATGATTCCGACATTCGAAAATCATTGCGACGAGTATTTAAAGAGAAGTCCCTATTCCATTCCAAAGTAGTAGGAACGCGTAAAACCAAGGAAGGGGCGGACCGCTTCCGTGATTACTTTGAGTACAGTGAGCCCATCAATCGAATCGCCGCACATCGCTTTTTAGCGATCATGCGTGGAAATGCAGAAGGGTTTTTACGCATTAAGCTTCGACCTGATGAAGAGGATGCCATTCGATTGCTGAATTCAAGGGTCATTCGTCAGCGCAATAAATCTACGCAGCAGACAAGTATGGTAATTGAAGATGCCTATCAACGTCTCATGTTACCCTCCTTAGAGAAAGAGTTTTTGGCTGATTTAAAGGCTAAGGCCGACGAAAAGAGCATTGAGGTTTTTTCCAAGAACATCCGCGAGTTACTGATGACCGCTCCATATGGAGAACAACCTTTGTTGGGCATTGATCCAGGCTTTAGAACCGGTTGCAAAGTTGTTGCTTTGAGCGCGACGGGGCAACTACTTGATTACTTTACCATTTTTCCGTTTCTTGAAAGCAAGCAAGAAGGAGATATTTTGCGCTTGAAAAAGCTGGTGCGAAAATACCAAGCAAAAGCCATTGCAGTAGGTAATGGAACTGCTGGAAAAGAGACGCAGAATTTTCTTAAAAAGATAGACTTCGAAAGCAGCCTACAGGTGGTGATGGTCAACGAAAGTGGGGCTTCTATTTATTCCGCTTCAGCTATTGCTCGGGAGGAGTTTCCCGATCTTGATCTCACCTATCGAGGATCCGTTTCCATTGCGAGACGTTTGATGGATCCTTTGGCGGAATTGGTGAAGATTGATCCAAAATCTATTGGAGTTGGTCAATACCAACACGATGTTAATCAAAAGCAGCTGAAGGGATCACTTTCTGATGTAGTAATGAGTTGTGTGAATGCCGTAGGGGTAGAGTTAAATACTGCCAGCCCGCAGTTGCTATCTTATGTTTCTGGTCTCGGGCCGGCTTTGGCGAAAAACATTGTGGAGTATCGTCAAGAAAATGGGGCATTTACTTCTCGCAAGCAGTTATCGAAAGTCAAACGACTTGGTGCAAAAGCTTTTGAGCAAGCTTCCGGTTTTCTGCGAATTAGAAATGCCGCGAACCCGCTCGACAGTTCGGCGGTTCATCCTGAGCGGTACAATTTGCTGACTAAAATTGCCCGCGATAAATCTTGTACAATTAAAGAGCTCATCGAGAAGAAAGCGCTTCGAGACACGGTGGTCTGGAAGAATTACCGCACAAAGGAAGTGGGCTTACCCACATTACAAGACATCAAAGAAGAGCTCGAAAAACCTGGTAGAGACCCCAGGGGCACATTCGAGAATACGAACTTCCGTGAAGACCTTAATTCCATCGAGGATTTAAACACTGGAATGGTCTTGCAGGGAATTGTTACCAACGTTACCAACTTCGGTGCTTTCGTAGACATTGGCGTACACCAAGATGGATTGGTCCATGTGAGTCAACTCAAAAACGGATTTGTGAGAGACCCTTTGGAAGTAGTACAGGTCAATCAAAAAGTAAAAGTCTTGGTGACTGAAATCGATATTGCACGGAAGCGTATTTCTTTGAGCATGAAAGACGCACAATAGACCACTATAAATTCGCCCAGTGAATACAAAATTTGAAAACATTCCTGAATTAAGAACCGATCGAATGATTCTTCGGGAACTAAGAGCTCAAGACTATCAAACAGTTTTTAAGCTGAGATCTGATCCTCTAATTTTTAAGTATCTACCTTTCGCACCCGCAAAAAATGCAGATGAAATGCACGAGTACATTTCCTGCATGAACAACAATGCCCGAGAAGGTAAGTCGGTGAATTGGGGCATAACAGAAAAAAGAGAACCTAATAATTTGGTGGGCTATACCTGTCTTTTTAATTACGAAGAAGAAGCGAGAAATGTGGAAATCGGATATGCTTTGCTTCCAAAATACCAAGGTCAAGGCTTGATGAATGAAGCGGCTAGAAAGGTTTGCGATTTCGCTTTTCACATTATAGGAGCCAGACAAATTACAGCGATAATTCATCGAGAAAACAAAGCTTCGATCCAACTTGTGGAGCTACTGGATTTTAAAATTAATGCATCTCAGAAAGAATATGAACGGCAGAGAAACGAATTAGAAGATCCAGAAAATCAAGAAGTTTATTCTTTGAGAAATGAAGGCTACGACGAATTGCCAACATTTAAATACGCCCCGAATGCTGTAGCGCAAGATCAAATAAATCGATGGCCGGGCATTTGTGATGTTTGTCAAATGTCGAGAAACTACTTCTACGCAGGGCCTTATCAAAGTGCGCATCCAGATTCGAAGAATGGTACCGTAGAACGCTATTGCCCATGGTGTTTGGCCAATGGCTCACTGTTTGATGCAATCCAGGGTCATACAGTTAATCCTGAACTTTGTGAATCGGTTGATGTTGAAGGGGCAATAGCAGAGTTAACGCAAAGAACTCCTTCATACAACGCTTGGAGGCATGAAAATTGGCCGAGTCACTGTGGTGATTTTTGCGCCTTTGAATCCTACTTCGATTACAATTCTATGAAAGACATCATTCCAGAGATACAGGAAGAATGGGATGCGGCAAAAAAAGAATGGAATTTGGTCGAAGAGGACATGGTTCAAATGTGTGGAAGGGAAGGGCGGACAAGAGGCTATTTGTTTTCCTGCCTTCATTGTGACAAGAAGAGATTTAGTGCAGATGTGTGTTGAACTGCTAATTAATTAGGGGCAGAATTAATCTTCAAAAATGAACAGTAGTAAAGAAGAATTAATAAGAAATTTCGATTCAAGTGGAGTGGGTAGTAGCAACTCTGGAATATTTGGATTGCCTTTTCTCTACGAGCATGCAGAAGTGGTTATTATACCAGTACCTTGGGATTTGACCGTTTCATATTTAGCAGGAACGGCCAATGGTCCGGAAGCCATTCGACAATACGCATCCCAAATAGATCTTTTCGATTGGGAAATTGCGCAAGCTTGGCAATTAGGCATTTTTATGCAAGATCCAATTGCCGGCATGAAAGAAAGAGGGCAGGAGTTGAGAAAGAAAGTAGCGCGCTACATCCAATATCTAGAAACATCAGGGGAGCAGAAAGATTTACCAGATTGGGCGCGGGAGATTTTAGCAAAAGCAAATAAGGCTGGTGAATTCAGCAAGCAACAAGTATTTGCTCAAGCCAATGCAATATTGAATGACGGGAAATTACCCATTGTGCTCGGAGGAGATCACAGCTCACCCTTGGGTTTGATAGAGGCATTGGCTCAACAATACAGTGCATTCGGAATCCTTCAAATCGACGCACACTTAGATTTGCGAAAGGCCTATGAGGGCTTTGAAAACAGCCATGCCTCCATCATGTATAATGCTATGAAACTGCCACAAGTCTCAGCTTTGGTAAGCGTAGGTATTCGTGATTTTTGTGAAGATGAAGTCCGGTTGATCGAAGAGCAAAACGGAAGGATCGTTTGTCACTACGATCAAGAGTACAAAAATGAGCACTTAGCAGGAACACTCAATTGGAGCGACAAATGCAGTCAAATCATATCAGAATTACCAGAGAACGTGTATGTGAGTTTTGACATAGACGGCCTTCAGCCATTTCTTTGTCCCGATACCGGAACACCAGTCCCGGGAGGGCTTACATTCGAAGAAGCATCAATGTTACTTTCAAAATTGGCCGCTAGTGGCAAAAAGATCATAGGGGCCGATCTTTGCGAAGTATCACTCGGTGAGAAGTACCCGCTAAGTGATAGCGCAAAGGAATGGAATGCAAATGTTGGGGCTCGTATTTTGTACAAACTGTGCAATTACATGGGGCGATCGAACGAACTCATTTAGTCTCATATCGTCTCACATCGTCTCAGGAATGGCATTAAATTAACTTACGGTCAATCCTTCGGTCTAAGGTTTGGACAATTCCGTAAATCCCCTTTTCTTACAAAGACTAACAGAAGAAAATCATCAACAATGATCAGAAGAACACTTTTTGCCCTTTGTCTTTTTTGCATTGCTACGATAGCAATGAGTGCACAGACAGTCATCGGAAAATGGAAAACCATTGATGACGATGGAGTAACAGAGAAATCAATCGTTGAGATTTTCGAGAAGGATGGAAAGATCTACGGAAGGGTTTTGGAAGTGTATCCGGATCCAGGAGAGCCAGATGATCCCGTATGTCAGAAATGTGAGGGCGATCGAAAAGGCGAGAAGATCAGAGGTTTGGAAGTTATTCGCGAAATGGAGTTGGGTGCTGATGGAACAACGTACGAAGGCGGTAAGATTCTCGATCCAGAGAATGGCAAAGAATACACCTGTAAAATGTGGATAGAAGATGGAGATCTGAAAGTGCGTGGATACATCTCATTCTTTTATCGAACACAAACTTGGCTACCCGCTGACTAAGAGTTGGTGCATTGGTGAATTGGCATAAGAGTTAGTGAGTTGGCGAATTGGCGAATTTTTTTGGAACTCCTTCTATTCCTTTTGTTGGAAAGTTACTGAGGAACTGTAATAGTTTAGTTGGCGAATTGGCGAATTGGTGAATTTTTTGGAGCTCCTTCTATTCCTTTTGTCGGAAAGTTACTGAGTTACAGGAATTACTGAATTAGCGAGTTTCTTGCGATGCTTTATGTATTAATTCTTGTTTGTGAAGGACCCGAAGATTAAATTCTGCCAACTGCCAACTGCCAACTGCCAACTGCCAACTGCCAACTGCCAACTGCTAGAATATGTCATCAGCATCAGCCATCGGTTTTCTCTTAGTTTCTGTCATCTTCCATTTTATCACGATTCGTTTTTACGAACGTTTTTCGGCGGAAAGGCAAGAACAGTTGGCGCCTATCATGAAAGGACTTCGCATCATTCTAATTGTTTGCGCACTGATCATTGTTTCCAGTGCCCTTCGACAGTCTTTAACGTCGCCATAATTGAAGATGAATTACTTTAATGTGTAAGCGCTTGTTTTGAAGTGAGTCAAAGTGTGAAAGCTACACTCTGCTAGGCAAGAATTCGGGCAAATCATATACTATTTCTGTGTTCGGGCTGAGTTTTCAGTTAGCTTTGCAGCCTGTAAACAAAAAAAGCACATGCTCGAAGTTAAGACTCCACTTACCGTTAAGGGTTATCCCACACCAGAAGCCGATCTCAGTAAATATGGCCTTACAGAAGGAACCATTCACTGGAATTTGACGCCCGCTGAGCTCACGGAAATTACGCTCAACAATGGCATGGGCCAATTGTCTGCCAACGGAACCTTAGCCGTAGATACGGGTGAGTTCACAGGTCGATCTCCCAAAGATCGTTTCATTGTAAAAGACGACATCACTTCAGAGCGAGTTGATTGGGGAAATGTTAATCTCCCAATTGCTCCCGAATATTTCGATGGTTTGTATGACAAGGTGATTGCTTACTTGAACGGCAAAGAGATGTACGTACGTGATGCATTCGCATGTTCGAATCCAGACTATCGTCTCAAGGTTCGAGTGATCAATGAGTTGCCATGGCAAAATGCATTTGCCCACAACATGTTCATTCGACCAAAGGGCAATGACCTGAAAGGTTTCGAACCTGATTGGACAGTAATTGCAGCCCCAGGCCTAATGGCAGATCCAACGGTTGACGGAACCCGTCAGCACAATTTTGCCATCATCAACTTCAGCAAGCAAATCATCATCATTGGTGGAACCGCTTACACTGGTGAGATTAAGAAAGGTATTTTTTCAGTATTGAACTTCCTTTTGCCGACGACAAAGAATGTGCTTTCGATGCACTGTTCGGCGAATGTAGGACCGAAGGAAGACACAGCGATTTTCTTTGGTTTGTCTGGAACAGGAAAGACCACTTTGAGTGCTGATCCTGAGCGTCGTTTGATTGGTGACGATGAGCACGGTTGGGCGAATGGCAATGTCTTTAACTTCGAGGGAGGTTGTTATGCGAAATGTGTGAACCTCGATCCGGAGAGTGAGCCAGAAATTTACAGCGCCATCCGTTTTGGAGCGATGTTGGAAAACATCAATTTCAAAGAAGGAGGAAGAGAAGTCGATTTTGAAGACACTTCCAAAACACAAAATACACGAGTCAGTTACCCGATTCACCACTTACCTAATACGGTACATTCTCAGATGGGAGGAAATCCGAGGAATATTTTCTTCCTTACCTGCGATGCTTTTGGAGTGTTGCCTCCGATCTCGAAATTATCAGAGGCACAAGCCAAATACCACTTCATTTCTGGCTACACGGCTAAGATTGCTGGTACAGAGGAAGGAATCACTGAACCACAGGTAGTGTTTTCTGCCTGTTTTGGAGCTCCTTTCTTGCCATTACACCCAGCGGAATATGCGGATATGTTGGGCGAGAAATTGTCTTCGGGCAATGTGAATGTATGGTTGGTGAACACCGGCTGGAGTGGCGGACCTTACGGTGTAGGATCACGCATCAAGTTGAAGTACACACGTGCAATGATCAATGCGGCACTGGATGGCGTCTTAGAAAACGTGGCATATCACACCGATCCGGTATTCGGATTACGCGTACCGGTAAAGTGCCCGGGCACACCTTCGGCATTGCTAAATCCACCGAGCACTTGGGACGATGAGGAGGCTTACTACGTGAAAGCGAAAGATTTGGCGGCAAAATTCAACGCCAACTTCGAGCAGTTCAAAGAGCAAACCTCTGAAGACACGAGAATGGCTGCTCCAAAGGGGGAGTAGTTCTTAGGAGCATTTCAGCAATCTCTAGGATTTCTGGACAACTTTTTGAGGAACTTTGGGTGTGTTATTAAACATATGGCCTCTATGGCCTTCAAACATGCGGACTTAGTGACTTTAGGATGCAAATGAGGTTTGCGCTCTACATCAAGATCAAAAAAACAAAGAAACCATGAGGAACATACTATTATGCTCATTGATGCTTGTCATCTTTGCCAGCTGCACCAGTACTCAATTCCAACAAGTACTCGATACTTTGAGCGACTCTCCATTGACCAATGCCCAAATCAGCAGTGGGTTGAAGGAAGCATTGACACAAGGCATTTCTTCGGGAGTAAGTTTGACTTCGAAGAAAGATGGCTTTTTCAAAAATCCCCAAATTAAGATACCTTGGCCAGCGAACGTACGTAAAGTTGAATCGGCATTGAGAGGCATAGGCCTTGGAGGTGAAGTTGATAAAGTGGTGCTTTCATTGAATCGTGCAGCAGAAGATGCTGCAGTTGCTTCGAAGCCTATATTCGTAAGTGCCATTAAATCACTGACATTCGATGATGTCATGGGCATTTTGAAAGGTGATAAAAATGCGGCTACGAATTACCTACGACGAACAACCTCTGATCAATTGGTGAAGCAATTTCGTCCTTCGATAAGTAAATCACTTGACAAGGTGGATGGAACGAAGTACTGGGGAGATGCAATTGGGCAGTACAACAAAATTCCATTGGTGAAGAAAGTAAATTCTGATTTGCCAGATTACGTAACTGGTGAGGCAATCAGCGGATTGTTTACAATGGTAGAAAAAGAGGAAGCTCGAATTCGAGAAAATCCTGTAGCAAGAGGTACTGACTTGTTGAAGAAAGTATTCAAGCTTCAAGACTAATTATAGACCACAAAAGCGGTTTGGTACGACCAAACAACTAACTACTATGAAAGCCCGGTTCGCCGGGCTTTTTTATGTGCATAGCTGGACACCATCCAGTTTAAGATCAAGCCAACCCAAACCTAAGCGACCGAGTAACTGGCGCTATTAAGGTCACCGCGACGTTGATCGCGTGACTGAAAGTTTACTCAGACACTATTTTACAAGCCTATTGGGCTTAGATTAGCGCTCGAAAAATTCACCAAATAAAAAAGCAGGCAACGGGATTTACGCAAAACCCGTTACCTGCACATTCACAATTCTAAAACGTCCTCAACAGATGTGTTTTTCTTCATAATCTTCATAAAGAAAAACACGTCGGAAGATTCGGTTTACTTATATGAATTTAATTTTGAACCAGGAATATATCATTCATGTATTGTATTCCGGTTAATTTGCCATTTTCAACAATGAGTTTGAAGAAGTCTCCATTCTTAGTGTCTTTGTATGGATTGTTTTCTGAGGTAACTTGCATAATATTGGATTTGAAATCTGGTTCCAATTCCCATTTAACACCTGCATCATTCACCCACTGGATCTTGCCGTTATCTAATTTATTGAAGGATCCACCATGGTAAGCATTCTGGTAATCGGATTTTTTGAATTTGTTATTGACCAATGCTGCCATAATCGATCGGCTACCATCTTTCGCCTTGTATAGCTCATCCATGTACATAAAGCCAACCAGCTGATTGTCTTCAACTACAATTTTGTGCTCTTTACCGCTTGGCGAATCTTTGTATGGGCTGGTTCCTGCGGTGGCGTCTAATATGCTATTAGTCCAATCAGGAGTTGTGTTCCATCCGGTTCCACTGTCATTGTTCCATCGGATATCTCCATTGGCCAATTCAACAAAATATCCTCCATGCCATGAGTTGTCATAAGGTTCACGCTCGAAGTCGTGACTTAATAGAGCACTTTTCAAAGCTTCGGCGGTCATGCTTTCCGCGCTTCCTCCGGCATTGTTTCCACCTGAAGATTTAGTGCCGCCATTCGTATCAACAGGTGCTGAGCCCAATGCCAGTGAGTATTTCTCGAACTCGCTTTCCGTTAGATTACCTAATTCCAGCGGTGTAGTTGAAATGTTATCAACCAAGGCCACTTCTTTTGTACTTCCGGCGCCTGTTGATCGATTGTTGCTCATTAATTGATCCATAGAATCGCTTCCGGGTATCTGCACTACTTTAATTACTACATCGGCTTCAAACCATCCTACATTAGCACCCAGCACTTTTTCTTCAGAATAAAATTCTACTTTTAATCGCTGAATCATTTCCTTACCAATGGTAAAATTGGATGTTCCTCTAGGTGAAGCATTGTCCCATTCGCTTAAATTATCATGATCTCTCAAATTGCCTATTACTTGAAGTGTTAGAGGTGTAAAAGTTCCATCAGGCTCAGCCCGCTGGGTGATATGGTGCCAGGTACGTGTGGCAGGATCTCTGTCAACGCCCACGGGAAAAACCTGATTATCTTTGTTAATTCCTTGATGAGCTTCAGCTTCAGAAACAGAAAATAGAGTCGCTACTCCTCCTATACTTGGCTGGTCTTGATAGGAAATAATATTCTTTCCATTTACAAAAGCTGTAATTGTTCCATCCATCCCTTTGTTGGGGTCGTCACGATGTTCTCTGATGAGTATTTCTTCCAGTTGAAAACTTATCGTTCTGGTTGCATCATCAAATGACGGACTCGGTAGAGTATCTAGATTAGCAGTCAGAGCAACAGTTAGTAGCTTTTTAATCTCAACTACTTGATCTACTGTAAGTCTGGATTTTAAAATCTTTGCATCGATGAGTTCGGTGATGGGAATTAATTCCACTTTAATGGGAGTTTGATCAGATTCATCTACCGTATAGTTGCCTCCACTAATTGTTCCACCAACAGCGCGATAGTATGTTTTGCTGTTAGTCAAAATATCTCGGGTCTCTTTCTTATCCACCAAGGCAAAACTTCCCTCTACGCTTCCAGCTTCCGAAGATTCCGGTGAACCTGTTGTGAGAGATTCGCTCGCTTCATCATCACCAATTTTTCTTGTTGTTTGCTTACCAGGTGACATTTTTGAAACTCCCAATTTTAAATCCAAACTTTTAGTTTGAGATTTTAAGTAATCACTCTTAGTTACAACTGTGTATTGAGAATACATACCACCATAAGTCACTTTTTTCGCATAATGCGTTCCATAGGTTTTAATAAAATGGATTGCTTCTTCAGCCTTGTTGTTTGGGGCGTTTATTAGAATCCCTTCCAGTCCATCAATGAATTCAGGATGAAAAAATACATTCTCTTTGTTAAGAAGAACGTCAGTAATCTGGCCCTCTTTTTCGACTAAGTAATAGGCATTTTCTGTTCTTGACTTTGATATGTTCGATTCACCGTAGCCGATACTTGGCTTTGCCATGACCGATCCATCTTGCGAAACGGGAAATGATGCGCTCAAACCGGCATTCCACTTATTAGAAAAGTCACGTGTACCGACATATTTTTGGACATTACTTTTTCCTGTGTTGGTAACGGCGGCTGGTGATGTTTTGAATCCTTTTGGCATTATTTTTCCTGCCTTTCGATGGTAAGTAACTGACTGTTCTGATACATCCTGAAAAATTGGATTTTCAATTCTGAAGGCCATAGTTACATCTCGGGCATTAAATTTGTGAGCATCCACTCCATAAAAATTTGGCTCTATATCGTAATATCTTTCTAGTTTTCCATCTTGTTTCATGTTCTCTGTGATATCCTTGAAAGTTATTTTGGGATCTAATTGCACAATGTTTTCAAGCGGCCTGCTTGATTGGTTCTCAGAGCCATTGATGTATATTTTGTGAGTAGTTGCATTTGAGCCAATCAATTCACCATATACAAAATTGCCCACCTCCAACTCTAGAGTTCTTGTTCCATTTTTGGGAATGGTTTCTTCTTGTAGAAGTAACTCGTTGCCATTGGCATCTTCAGAGTACGCCTTTAGAAGTAAAGGCTGATTTGTGATTTTGCTCTTGAAAGTGACAGATATTGGATCGCCCTTTTTTTGAGCATTTAATTGAGAGCAAAAACCAGTCATTAAGAATAGGATTAATGAAATGCCTATGGCTGTTAGTGCTTTAATAATCGATTTCTTTCGATTTGAAATTAGTTGACCGTGTTTCATGATTGAAGTTTTAGAAATTGTTAAAGAGTATTGTTTGTGATAATTTATTTTGTCTGTTTGAGTTCTTTTATTTGCGTTCATTTTTGGTAGTCAATAAAAAAGGCAATTCTTTTTCGTTCAGGCATGAGTTTACCTGTTAACCCCAGAAGAACTGGCAGTAAAAAATGGTTGTCAGAAAAGTATTAGTACTTGATGTGTTTCCTTTGAAGTGCTGAGAGTTTTTTCAGACTACTTAATCAAAGAGAAACGATTAATGAACAGCTCTGATAAAGATGACACTGCTTGAAACCCTGAAAATGATTTTTGCTGATTGCCCATCAGATTTTGCCCGTGAATTTGATCTTTCCATGAGAGGTGATTTTTAAACTTAGATTCATTTCCATGTTACTTAGCGAAAGAGTTCGAATACTAGATTATCTCCTCTCGCTTTGTTAATTCAAAAATATTTGTGAAAGAAGTATCTGGCATGTTTAAAATGGTCCACCATCATGATGAATATCTTTCATTTCTTCTCGCTGCTCTTACTCAAATTTACAAGGATCTCAAGCGCAAAACGTGTCCATATTGGTCAAAAACGTGTCCATATCGGTCATTTTCGTATTTGCTGAGCTCTAAATTCAAATAAGGGGTAGAAATTTATATTCCTAAAACAAAGATTTCTTTTCTTACAGGGATGAAAAATATGGGAATAGTTGTCTTACCATCCGAATGGCTTGATTGTCATTCAGCTTAGAAGTAAAGATTCCTTGAGGGGATGGTGGAAAAGACAAATGAAAACTGAATCGAGATCTGCAATTGTAACCAAAGGAAATCATAGAAGTGATTTCGAATCACTTCAACCTTAAAGATGTAGTACATAAAAAAGCAGCCCCGGCGCGGCTAATCTTAATCTGCTCGTTTAAGATTTAGCCACCGAGGCTGCTATACTATTGCATCCAATTTTTTCAAGGAATTAGGTCTTTTCTTGACCAATTCACCTTACATGAGGTTTGTCATTCCTTCTTCTGAAAAATATTTTGCATTAGTTTGAGCATACTTTGTAGTTAAATAATAATTATTTATTTGATTGTAATTATTTAGTACTAGGAGAAATTAAATCTGTTTTGAAAAAGCGGGCAATGAGAACGCTTCGAAACTCATCACCCGCAAAAAATCAATTGATTCACACAACGAGCTCTCAATTGCCGAGTGCCCTTTTCAATGGAAAAGAAGCACTCGGTATTGGATTACTTTCGAATAAATTTGCTGTGCACTGATTTGTTATCAGTAGTCAGTTGAATCAAATACGTTCCTGGAAGAATGTGCTCGGTATTTTCCGTTATCGTATTGATGCCCTTTGCAGCTTCGATCGTTTGAAGCTTAATCAGTCTCCCTGCTGCGTCGAAGATGGATAGTTTCACTAACTCAACTTCATCGCTTAGGAATTCGATGTTCAAAATATTCTCGGTTGGATTCGGGTAAACATTTATTCCCGCTTCAGAAGCTCTGTAGAGAGATACGGTATTCGAGAAAGATTCCATTCCATTCCAATCCGTTTCGCCCAATCGATAAATCGACCAACCGTCTGGCGCATCCACATCCAAGAAGTCGTATTGCAAGAAGCTGTTGCTCATTCCAGCGGCATCCAGTTTGGCGATCTTCTCATAAGTCGAACCATCTCTTGATCGATACAAGTGGAAGTAATCACTTTGATCTTCCGTGGCCGTTGACCAGAACAAGAAGTTGCCTTCTCGCTCAGCTACTCCATCGAAAACCAGTAACTCAACAGCAGTCGTGGTACACTCCACCATACTCATAGAGAATTCCTCTGCGCAATCAGGTGCACCTTGAGGAGCAACTGAATACGAGAACGAAGCTCCAGCTGGGAACGGACCATACGTAACCGTGCTGCCTTCAATGATGTCGATGGCTCCAGTAGAGTTATCGGTAATCACGATGGTCTCAGCGCCTAGCGTAGCTATGATCACTGCATAAGTTCCGTCATCTCCGCAAACGGCATCGGCAAATGCAGTGAACTGATCACACTCTATAAATAGACCCGCAACAAATTCTAGGCTGGTTTCTCCATTGTAGAAGAAGCTAAGCGTGAAGCCCGTTTCTGGATTGAAATCACTGTCCATTCCGTCAACCGTTAACAGGTAGCCTTCTGGAACAATGAGTTGCAGTGTGTACTCGCCAACAGCAAGACCTCCGAAACTGATGGTTCCATCTTGGTCGCTTGTCGCAACTTGTTCTCCATCTTCATTCAGAAGAATCATCTCCACGTCAGGTATTCCAGGCTCATCGCTATCTTGAATTCCGTCCATGTTCAAATCTTCCCAAACGAAACCACCGATGTCGGTGCTGTTGCAATCATCTACAAACACTTCGATTTCGGCACTGCTTGGGCAATCACCATCGATGCGATAAGTCAATGTATGTGCACCAACTCCCGCAGTAGCCGGATCAAACATGCCATTATTGCTCACGCCATTTCCCAGCCAAAAACCGGTCGAAGGATTCGCTGAAAGCAATGATGGAGCATCACTCAAGCACCAATCAATGGCAATGTCAGACAGGTCAATTTCTGCCGCATCCGTTACTGCGATAACAGTACCAATCGATTCAGTACATCCATTCTCGTCGCTGTATGTATAGCTGATTTGATGCGCTCCAGTTCCCCATAAACTCGGGTCAAATAAGCCGTTAACATCAACATCACCTGACCAAGTTCCGCCAGAAGGTTCGGCGCTGAGTTGCACGGACTCCCCCCCTAAACATAAAACGTCTGGAATGCCATTGAAGGCAAGTGTTGGAGCTTGGTTCACCTGCACCATCTGGCTACTGCTCGATGCACAACCGGCATCGTTGGTGTAGCTGTAAGTGATTTCATAGGATCCTGGCAGTAAGTCTGCAGTAAACCATGAATTGCCCGACACGCCGTCACCAGAGAAGGTGCCGCCAGCTGGGATGGCGGTCAACTCCAGTGTGCTTCCATCGAAGCATAAGTCAGTAATTTCTGCAAAATCGATTGAGCTGGAAGTGTTGAGAGCAACATCGTAGGTCAAGTTGCTGCTGCAGCCCGCGTCGTTGGAAATTTGCACGCTGTATTCACCGGAGTTTGTAACCTCCAAGCTCTGATCGCTGCTGCCATTGTCCCACGCATAAGTGAAACCAACAGGAGCAGTAAGAACGACAGCTGCTTGATCGCAGACCGAGATCATTTCTGGGTCTTCGGTATCTGGTGCATCAGCGGTGATAACGAAATACTCCAAAGTCTGTGAGCACCCGTTTTCATTGCTGATAACTAGGCTGTACAAACCGCTGGTCTGAACCGCTAAGGACTGAATCGTTGATCCGTTCTCCCATAGGTAATCGTAACCGAAAGGACCGACTAGCAAGGCTTCATCGGATGCACAATTGACGATGGCTTCTGGTTGCGGCTCATTCGGTGTTTCGAATAGCGAGACCACATAGTTGCTGGTGGCCGAACATCCGAATTCTGAACTGAGCGTTACTTGATAATCCCCTGCTTCCTCTACCAGCAAGGTAGAAAGTGAGGAGCCATCAGACCATTCGTAAGAGTAGCCCATTGGCGCCTGCAAAGTGGTAGGGAAATCACTTATGCAAGCAGCAATTTCATTTGATTCAGCTACAATGATTGAGGGAGCTAATTCAATCTCGTAATTCAACAATTGCGCGCAACCTGCATTGTTGAAGATCTCGACTTCGTAGTTTCCCACTTCATTGACGAACTGTACTTGCGCCGTATTACCATCTGCCCATAGGTAAGAAAAACCAGCTGGTGCGTATAGTGATAGGGGCCAATTTTCTTCACACAAAACAAGCGTTTCTGGCTGCTCTTCTGTTGGTACATCTTCCATATTTACTTGGTAAATCAATTCCTGCGTACAAGCTCCACCGGAGAGTGTGACACTGTAGTTGCCACTTTCTGAAATTAGAATCGTTGCATCTTCAGAACCGTTGAACCAATAGTAATCGTAACCCGCTGGAGCAGTTAATTCGAGGTAGTCCTCACAGCTGGTGATGGCAATCGGTTGCATTTCCTCAGGGCTTTCCAAAACCGTCATGCTATATTCAATCTCTTGCGGACAACCATTGCTGTTGAGGAAAGTGAGGAAGTAACTTCCTGCTGAACCGACTTCGAAAGTGCTTGCAGTAGAACCATCTGTCCACTCGTAGTTGCTTCCCTCAGGAGCCTCTAATGTGAGCGGAAGATCACCACCACAACTTACATAGCTGACGGTATTTTGCGGAGAGAAATCATCAACCAAATTGATCTGGTAGATGAGACTTTGCGAACATGTACCAGAGCTGATCGTCAATTGAACAGTTCCAGCTTCTGTTGCCAAGTAGGTGTTTTCAGTGCTTCCGTCAGCCCATACATAATCGTAACCAGTAGGAGCTGTGAGTAGCGTGGGAAGATCGGCTGCACAAATACTCAAAGGAGCAGGATCGGTAAGGGTTGGCGTTGTGCCCACCGTTACTTGGTAGTCCAAGGTTTGCTGACAACCAGCTGCATTGCTGATTTCCAAGCTGTACAAACCCGATGCGCTCACGCGAATACTTTGGCTGGTAGAATCGTTGCTCCATAAGTAATTGTAATCGCCGACAGGACCGTAAATGATTATCATACCAGAAGGATCACAATCGGAAATTGGAGCAGGTTGCGCTTCGTTGATGGAAGCCAAGTCGACAGTTATTGTGGCGCTTGATCCAGGGCAAGATGGGGTAGGAGCGATGCTATAAATGTAATCACCCGCTGCATCGGTATCCGAGTTGAACACACCCGAGAACGGGTTGCCCGACGGATCAGTCCATGTACCATTACTGCTAGCATCATTGCCTAGAGCTGCGAATAAGTCTACGCTTTCGTTGTCTGCACAAATCGTAACAGTTCCACTGACTCCTGCAGAGAGTGCATCGCTGTTAGTTATCTCGACGGTTGCTGTTGTTTCGCAATCTCCGATGGCCGCGGTGTAGCTGTAAACTCCCGATGGGTCAGTCGTGGGATCGAAGATTCCATCGAAAGGATCGGTTGTTGGTCCTTCCCAGTTTCCACCTGTGGTGGCATTTTCACCTAAGAAAGTAGCCAAGTCGATTACGTCCGTTTGGTCATCACATAGTGCTACAACCGCACTTTCTGCTATTGGAGTTGCGAGTAAGCTAACAGTAACTGTCGCAGAAGCCGCATCGCATTCGCCGTTAGCAGCGATGGTATAGGTGTAATCTCCTGCAGTGTCTTGAGTGGGATCGAAGGTTCCGTTACCTGAGCTCCAGCTACCGCCAGTTGTTCCACCTAGGGCGGACAAGAGGTCAATCGGCGAAGCATTTTCGCATATTTCAATGGACGTGGAAGCTCCAGCAAGTGGTTCGAGTTCAATCGACAGACTGCCATTGGCTGTGCAGCCATTGACATCGCTGAATGCATAGCTGTAGGTTTCTCCTATTGATACCGTAAAGGCAGTTGGGTTGATGGTCAATCCTGATACGTCTGTCCATGTTCCGCCTTCTTGTCCGCTTGGTTCGTAGACAGTCAGATCAAAATCTGTTGCGCTTACTCCACAAATTTGTGGGTTATTCAGCGCAAGAGATACAACCGTGTTTTCTGAGAACGTAATATCGGATTGCGCCGTACAACCTTGTTCGTTGGTGAAGCTGATGCATACTTGATCACCATCTGTTGGCGTGAAATCGACAGGATCGATTGGCAGTCCTGTAGCATCGCAAGTCAGGTAAATGTATGTTCCTTCAAGGCTCTCATAGTCCAACAAGTTCAGTATACTACTTGGGCAGAATTCCACTGTTTGAGCTGGGAGAACCGGAGGATTTCCTTCGCAATCGCAATCCACCACCGATACAATTACTTGTACGCTTGTGTTACAATCGGAATTGTTGATGCTGTATTGGTAGGTTCCTGTTGAAGAACTTCCAATAGTGAAAGTGCCATCAGATGCACCGTCGGGACCTTCCCAAGAACCACCATTTGTTGCACCTTCATCGAGG
>Ga0114956_1001580_pt1 | contig 18004 bp, 14 predicted proteins | sample MaitaG_FD_87304 | JGI IMG/M metagenome (GOLD analysis project Ga0114956, IMG submission 87304) | Marine algal microbial communities from Maine, USA - Maine_Asex2 metaG | ecosystem: Host-associated > Algae > Red algae > Unclassified | place: Maine, USA | collected 2015-01-05 | reverse complement strand
GCATGAGCACACTGATTTCGCGAACCGCAACAGGTCGTATGCCTGTGCCTTCACAGCATTCATACAACGGCGCTGCGCAGACGCAATTCTCTGATCACGCGCTACTGATAGCCATTTTGCTGCTGGCGCTGTTTGGTGCCGCGATGATTGGTTCAGCATCAATTGCCGTTGCCGACAAGAGCTACGCTACGCCCTTTTATTTTCTCAAGCGTCAGTTGTTCTTTCTGGCATTGGGATTTGTGATAGGTGTGGTTACGTTCCGTATCCCGCTAAGCGCCTGGGAGAAATACGGACCGCATCTGATTTTGACGTCCCTCGTATTTCTTGTGCTGGTGCTGATCCCGGGTATTGGCAAGGAGGTAAATGGCAGTCGACGCTGGATAGATCTTGGTTTATTCACCGTGCAGGTGTCGGAGACCGTCAAGCTGTTTGCCATTGTGTATCTTGCTGGCTATCTCGTGCGTCGAGGGCATCTGGTACAGACAACGTTCGGTGGTTTTTTCAGACCACTGATGTTGATCTGTGTTGCCGCAGCACTGCTTCTGATGGAGCCTGACTTTGGCGCGGCAGTGGTTATTGTTGTCACCTCGGTCATCATGTTGCTGGTGGCGGGCGTACGGTTTGTACAATTCATCGCGATCGTTGCAGCGCTGTGTGTTGTGGGCGGTGTGCTGATACTCAGCGAGCCCTATCGTCTGGAACGCTTCTCCAGTTTTCTAGACCCGTTCTCAGACCCTTTCAATTCCGGGTTTCAGTTGACACAGTCATTGATCGCGGTTGGCAGTGGCGGGTTCACGGGAGTCGGATTTGGCAACAGCGTACAAAAACTGCACTACCTGCCCGAAGGCCATACGGATTTCCTGTTTGCGATCCTGTGCGAAGAGCTCGGTCTGATTGGCGCCATAAGTCTGGTGTTGCTCTACGGTTTTATTGTGTGGCGCTGCTTCCGTCTGGCCAGAACAGCCGATGAGCAAGGTAATCGGTTCGCAGGCTTCGTCGCGTTGGGCATTGGCTCATGGATCGGTCTGCAGTCATTTATCAATATGGGCGTTAACCTTGGGCTGCTGCCCACCAAAGGCATAACGCTGCCGCTCATGAGTTACGGTGGCAGTAGTGCATTGGTATTTGCGGTTGCCTTCAGCCTGCTGCTGCGGGTGGAATGGGAACTTCGTCAGAACAATCATCTGGCGTTGCACAGGCGTGAATCCGAGATGTCGGGAGGGGCGCGATGAGTCGTCCTGTCATCATTGCCGCTGGAGGAACGGGTGGGCATGTCATTCCGGCATTGGCTGTTGCTGCCCAGTTGCAACAGCGTGATGTCCCGGTGATCTGGCTGGGTACGCAATCGGGTCTGGAGGCGCGACTGGTTCCTGCCCACGGCATAGACATTCACTGGATTTCAGTAGCCGGGTTGCGCGGCAAGAACATGCTGCAAACAGTTGTGGCGCCGTTCAAGCTGATGAGATCCTGCTTCCAGAGTCTACAAATTGTCAGACGTCTGAAACCCGGTGCTGTGCTCGGAATGGGTGGGTTTGTATCAGGCCCGGTCGGTATTGCTGCACTAGTGCTACGCAAGCCGCTGGTATTGCATGAGCAAAATGCCGTAGCCGGAATGACTAACCGCTGGTTGAGCGGCAAAGCCAGCCGGGTATTCGCTGCATGGCCTGGTGCTTTCGGAAAAGCATCAACTGCCGAGCGGGTTGTTGGAAATCCTGTTAACGCACAGATTGCACGAATGGCGGCTGACAGGCACCCCATAGAACTCGATAGTCAGCAACCACTAAGAATTCTAGTCGTTGGCGGTAGTCGAGGTGCGCGAGTGCTCAATGAGATAGTGCCGGCTGCGATCGCGCAACTGCCCATGGCCGTCAAGGTGAATCACCAGACCGGTACAGCGGATTGCGATGTTGTACGCAAACGGTATGAGTCTGCTTCACTGGCATCGTCCACAGTCACGGAATTCATTGATGATATGGCAGTAGCCTATCGGTCAGCGGATCTGATTATCTGCCGCAGCGGCGCCATGACGGTGACCGAAATCAGTGCGTTGGGCATACCCGGCATTCTGGTTCCGTTTCCATACGCGGTAGATGATCATCAGACACGCAATGCCGATCAACTGTCGCAAGCGGGCGCTGCTATCGTGATGGCGCAGTCTGTTTTTACGGCAGATTCATTGAGTCATGAGATCAGCCAGCTTGCAACGGATCGTGCCCGGTTGAACAGCATGAGCCTTGCGGCACAGAGTTGTTTCCTTCCGATGGCTGCTGAAGCTGTAGCCGATGCTCTGATAGAGGTAGCCCGCTGATGGTCTTCGATGTTTCTCCATTAGTGAAAAGCCAGATGCGACGCGTTCGCGCCATGCACTTCATCGGTATCGGTGGCGTGGGTATGGGCGGCATCGCTGAGGTGATGCATCATCTTGGCTTTCGCGTCAGTGGCTCTGATCTGGGAAGCAATCCACTGACCATGCGCCTGCAAGACTTGGGTATCGTGGTCATGCAGGGGCACTCGGCAGATCATGTAGAAGACGCTGATGTGGTTGTTATCTCCACAGCGGTACCTGAAGACAATCCAGAACTGGTTCGTGCCAGGCAAATGCGACTGCCGGTTGTGAGACGAGCCGAGATGCTCGCAGAGCTCATGCGTTTCCAGCAGGGTATTGCGGTGGCTGGTACTCACGGCAAGACCACCACGACCAGCCTGGTTGCCAGCGTTCTGACTGAAGGCGGTATGGATCCGACCTATGTTATCGGTGGCCGATTGAACAGTTCTTCAGCCAATGCCTATCTGGGTCAGTCGGACTGGTTGGTCGCGGAAGCTGATGAGAGCGATGCGTCATTTCTGTATTTGCAGCCTGTCATGTCTATCGTCACCAATATCGATGCTGATCATCTGTCGACATACGACGGTGACTTTGAGAAGCTCAAGCAGACATTCGTCGATTTCCTGATGCATCTGCCTTTCTATGGCCTTGCCATCGTCTGTATTGATGATGAACATATACGGGATGTATTGCCTCGCGTAGGGCGTCCGGTCCGCACGTATGGATTCAGTGACGAAGCGGATGTTCAGGCACTCAATGTTCGTCAGGAAGGACTGCGCATGTACTTCGATGTGCGGGTTGATGATGGCGGTGATGTCAGCAGCGAAATTCGCGATATCGCCCTCAACATGCCGGGACATCACAATGTTCTGAATGCGCTGGCCGCCATAACGGTAGCACTGGAGCTGGGTGTTCCAGTCAAGTCTAGCAAGCGAGCATTATCCCGTTTTGCCGGTGTCGGTCGTCGTGCCCAGTCACATGGCTTGTTGCATTTCGCAGGTGGTACCGCCGAGCTGCTGGATGACTATGGCCATCACCCTACTGAAGTGACAGCCACTCTCAAGGCCATTCGCGGTGGTTGGCCTGATCGTCGTATGGTGGTCATCTTTCAACCACATCGTTACACCCGTACTCGTGATCTGTTTGAGGACTTTGCAGAAGCCTTGTCATTGACTGATCTGTTGTTACTCACCGAAGTCTATGCCGCCGGTGAAGATCCTATTACCGGTGCAGACGGACGGGCACTGGCCAGAGCGATTCGCAACCGCGGCGCTGTAGATCCGATTTTCGTAGAAGCCATTGCCGATACGCCAGAAGCGTTGGCGCTCGTGCTTGAAGACGGGGATATCGTGCTGACTCTGGGTGCCGGTAATGTCGGTGGACTCGCACTCACGCTACCTGATTATTTTCCGGCCAGTGTTTCTGGACAGATCGTGGAGGAGCAGAATGTCTGATTCTCTGTTTGATCTGCGCACATTCATGCCTGAGCGCTTTGGCAAGGTCGCTGTTGTCATGGGTGGCTGGTCTGCCGAGCGCGAGGTCTCGTTGATGAGTGGTCAGCAGGTGTTTGATTCCCTGACGTCTGCCGGTGTGGATGCTCATGCCGTGGACGCCGGACGTGATATCGCCAATCTGCTGAAAGAGGGTGGGTTCGACCGGGCGTTTCTCATACTGCATGGTCGTGGTGGTGAAGATGGCACGCTACAGGGGGCGCTTGAGCTTGCAGGCATTCCGTACACGGGAACAGGTGTGCTGGGTTCTGCCTTGTGTATGGACAAGTGGCGCTCCAAGAACCTTGTGTCACTGGCTGGCGTGACGACACCTGTTGCCAGAATTGTTCACTCGCTTGCCGAAACACAACAGGCTGCCACGCACATCGGATACCCACTGGTTATCAAACCGACTCTGGAAGGTTCCAGTATTGGTGTGGGTATGGTGGATGACGAGAGTCAGCTTCAAGCGGCATTCGATGAGGCGCAACGCTATGGCCCGGTTCTGGTTGAGCAGCGTATGTCAGGGCTGGAAATTGCGGCCTCTGTGATTGGCAATACCGTACTACCACTGGTCAGCATGACGCCTGCATCTGGCTTCTACGACTACCAGGCGAAATACTTCGCTGATGATACGCAGTATCAGTGCCCGGTTGATCTGCCCTTGTCAACGCAAGAGCGTATTCAAGATATGGCTCTTCAGGCATTCAATGCGTTGAGCTGCAGGACCTGGGCTCGTATCGATTTCATGCTTGATGCTTTAGGTGCACCGAACTTTATCGAGTGCAACACTGCACCGGGCATGACCAGTCACAGTCTGGTCCCCATTGCGGCGCGACAGGCTGGCGTCGAGTTCGATACGGTTTGTTTGCAGATACTGTCCGATACGCTGACTGCACAGGAGATGGCGGCATGAGCGTCGGTGCTGATCAGCTACTCGGCGGTGGTCCGATAATGCCATTCAGTCGTGCGCGAATAACGCCATCGACTCGCTGGACCATTGGTGTCCTTGGACTATGCGTATTGCTGGGTTGCATCGTGGCTGTCATGCAACTGCTACAAGACTCCGAGCGCTTTCCCGTAGAGCACGTGGACGTACAGGGAACAGTGGATTACGAAGACCGGCAGATGCTGAGTGCTGCAATTGAAAAATACACGGGTGAGGGTTTCTATGGTCTGGACATAGATAACATCCGAGTTTCCGTAGAGACACTTCCATGGATAGCGCATGCACGCGTCAGTCGTGTCTGGCCTGATCGTATTGAAGTGCACGTTGAAGAACATGAGCCTGCTGCACGCTGGAACGATGATAGTTTGATCAGCAAACGGTTGGAATTGTTCATGCCGCCACAGTTGCAAACAGACAACTCACAGTACACGCAATGGCGAGAAGTCTTTGCTGAGTTACCGCAATTAAGTGGAGCTCCTGGTAGACACAGCGCGTTGCTGGATAGCTTCAGAGATTATGAGCGCCGACTTTCACGTCTGGGTGTCAGTCTTGATGAATTACGTGAGGACGAACGTCTATCACAAACGTTACAATTGTCCAGTCAGGTCAGTGTTCGGCTTGGGTTGGAAGAGCGTGAGTTTCGCATGAGTCGTTTCCTTGATGTCTATGAAGGTCTACTGGATAAACTGGGTAGTGATGTTCAGGGTGATGGCACAAGTAGGCATGGGTCTGCCACATTCGATATGCGATACAGCAATGGCTTTTCACTGGGTGGCGAAGCAGCTGCAATGCTGACACGTGTGCTGTCAGGCAAGAGGAATGGATCGTAATGGTTGCAACACCTGATAAGCAGATGGTCGTCGGTCTGGATATTGGCACGTCCAAAATTGTTGCACTGGTTGCAGAAGTGGACGACGACGGCAACCTTGATCTGATTGCGCTTGGCACCCACCCCTCACAGGGTCTGAAGAAAGGTGTTGTGATCGACATCGATGCAACGGTGCACGCCATCAGCAAGGCGGTGGAAGAAGCTGAGAAAATGGCTGATGTACAGATACGTTCTGTATTTGCAGGCATCGCAGGTTCACATATAAAGAGTCTGAATTCACACGGCATTGTAGCGATCAAGAATTCAGAGGTTGAGCAGGACGACGTGGACCGTGTAGTCGATGCCGCCAAGGCTGTCGCCATTCCTGCCGATCAGAGAATCCTCCATGTACTGCCTCAGGAATTCATCATAGACAGTCAGGATGGGATTCATCAGCCAGTGGGTATGTCGGGGGTAAGACTCGAAGCCAAGGTGCATCTTGTAACAGGTTCCATTGGCGCTGCACAGAACATCGCAAAGTGTATTCAGCGTTGTAACCTTGAAGTGGAAGACGTCATCCTCGAGCAGTTGGCATCCAGTCATTCTGTGCTCACAGACGATGAACGGGATCTGGGTGTCTTGCTGGTTGACATGGGTGGAGGTACCACTGATATCGCAGTCTTCACTGAGGGCGCTATCAGACATACGGCCGTTATTCCTATAGCCGGTGATCAGGTTACCAATGACATCGCGGTGGCATTTCGCACACCCACCCAGTTTGCCGAAGAAATAAAGGTCAAGTACGCCTGTGCCCTGCGACAACTCGCAAGCCCGGACGACATGATTGAAGTGCCAGGTGTAGGAGATCGCAATGCGCGGCGCCTGGCTAGACAGACTCTCGCGGAAGTTGTAGAGCCGCGTTATGAGGAGCTGCTCGGATTGGTTCAGGGTGAACTGAGACGTAGCGGATTTGAAGACGCCTGTGCAGCTGGAGTGGTATTGACCGGTGGTACATCAAAGATGGAAGGCGTTGTCGAGCTGGCTGAAGAGATATTCCATATGCCAGTGAGATTAGGTGTACCCCAGCATGTTAATGGGCTTTCCGATATGGCTCGGAATCCGATACATGCGACAGGTGTTGGCTTGCTGCTTTATGGGCAGCGTAGTCGAAAGAATCCGCGCAGTGAACCTGTGGATACACGCACTAAAAAGGGCTTGTTGAAACTGATGACTGAATGGATCCGAAAAAATTTTTAACGGTAGTAAACCCGGGCGCGAGAACAGTGCACAAGACACTGATCGCATAGAGAACGTACGACTTAAAACAAACTAGATTAGGAGAAACACAATATGTTTGAACTTGTTGACTCAATAAACGATTCACCCGTAATCAAGCTGATCGGTGTGGGAGGCGGTGGTAGTAACGCCGTTCAACACATGGTTCAGTCTGGTATCGAGGGTGTAGATTTCATCTGTGCCAATACCGATGCTCAGGCCCTGAAAGGTATGCACGCGCAAACTGTGCTGCACATTGGCCAGAGCATCACGAAGGGACTGGGCGCTGGTGCCAACCCTGAGATTGGCCGGCAAGCTGCGATGGAAGACCGTGACCGCATTCAGGACCTGATTGAAGGTACCGATATGCTATTCATTACGGCAGGCATGGGTGGCGGTACAGGTACCGGTGCCATTCCGGTTGTGGCGCAGATAGCGCGTGAAATGGGTGTGCTGACGGTGGCTGTCGTCACCAAGCCTTTTCCTTTTGAGGGTAACAAGCGCATGCGCATGGCAGAAGCGGGTATTGAGGAGCTGCGAGGTCACGTTGACTCACTGATCACCATCCCTAATGAAAAGCTGTTGTCCGTGCTAGGCAAGAACATCAGTCTGCTGGATGCGTTCAAGGCGGCTAACGACGTTCTGCGCGGAGCGGTACAAGGCATTGCAGAATTGATCACCAACCCTGGCCTGATCAACGTTGACTTTGCGGACGTTCGCACGGTCATGAGTGAAATGGGTCTGGCCATGATGGGTTCTGGCGTGGGTCGCGGCGATGAGCGCGCTACAGAAGCTGCCGAAATGGCAATTTCCAGCCCGCTGCTGGAAGACATCGATCTGGCCGGTGCGCGCGGTATCCTCGTGAATATTACCGCTGGTCTGGATATGGCTATCGGTGAATTTGAAGAGGTGGGCAACGTGGTTCGCTCATTTGCAGCTGATGACGCCACAGTGGTTGTTGGTACAGCCATTGACGAGTCGCTCGAAGGCGAGTTGCGCGTTACTGTTGTGGCAACCGGGCTGGGACACCAGCAGCAGGCACAGCAGCTGCGTTCTGTTCAGCAGGCTGTTCAGCAAACTCGTGCTGTTGCCGGTGGTGGTTCTCCGTACAGTCAGCACGGCGGTGGAAATGGTACTCAGCCAGGCAACAGAGCGGCTTCTCCTTACCAGGATTACGACAAGCCCACGGTCATTCGCAAGAGTGCCAGAGGCGTGTCTCAGGGAACAGGTGCTGGGAACGGTGGTCATGACGTGGAATACCTTGATATTCCTGCATTTTTACGGCGTCAAGCTGACTAAACTGTGCATTACACCTATTAAAGGTTAAGGCAGTGAGTCGTATTATCCAGTAACATTCTTCAGGTTGGATGGGGTGTCCCCCGGGACACTCCAGACAGCACTAAACATCACCTGGCTAGCGGACGCTATCAGGCGTGTTATTTCGGGTTGGCTTTTTGTGCAGACTTGTCAATAGTGTTTTCAGGCCTGTTAAAATGGCTAAAGCTGCTATAAATAAGTGGAGCAAGCTTTCCCGGTTGCAGCAGGATTTTATTGTGATACGACAAAGAACACTTAAAAACTCCATCCGTGCGACGGGCATAGGCCTGCACACGGGTAAAAAAATCTACCTGACTCTCAGCCCTGCGCCAATCAACGCGGGCATCGTTTTTCGCCGCACTGATTTTAATCCTCCCGCCATTATCAAGAACGATGCGCTGGGTGTGCGTAATACAGAACTGGCTACCTCCCTGTACAACCCTGACGGCGTTCGGGTATCTACGATCGAACACCTGATGGCGGCACTGGCAGGTCTGGGTGTAGACAACTGCTTTGTCGACCTCAGCGCAGACGAGGTGCCCATCATGGACGGCAGTGCGGCGCCTTTCGTGTTTCTGGTGCAATCAGCGGGAATCCTGGAGCAGGGTGCGCCAAAGCGCTTCATCCGAATCAAGAAGCCGATAGAGGTCAGAGTCGGTGACAAATGGGCTCGCTTTGAACCGTTCAACGGTTTCAAAGTCAAGTTCACTATCGATTTCAACCATCCGGCATTCAAGGCAGATACTCAGACAGCCGAAGTGGATTTTTCAACCACCTCTTTTGTGCGTGAGATTAGCCGTGCCAGAACTTTCGGCTTCATGCGAGATATCGAAGAATTACGCAAACGCGATCTGGTACTGGGTGGCAGCATGGATAACGCGATCGTCATCGACGATTATCGTGTGCTAAACGAAGATGGGCTGCGTTACAAGAACGAATTCGTTCGACACAAGATTCTTGACGCCATTGGCGATCTCTACCTGCTGGGTCGTAGTGTCATCGGCTCATTTGACGGGTACAAGTCAGGCCATGCACTGAACAACCTGCTGGTGCGTGAAATGCTCAAGCAAACTCAGTGCTGGGAAGAAGTCGTTTTCGAAGGCAGCAATCAGGAAGTGTCCCCCATCTCCTACGTGCAGGCCAGCGAAGCAACAGCTTAAGGGGTCTTTCAGAGAACAAACTGATCTGTTGGGAAGGCGATATCGAGCTGCGTACCCGCTTTTATTCGCGCAGTCTGGCTGCCAGCTTCAGCAGTTCTTGACGAAGCCTGTCACTGGCAGGATCGTATTCACCTGCCTTGTCAGACGCAGATTTGTCGTCGCGGGTCATCTCGGCTGCGGCTATCAGCGACCCAGCCGCGCCAGGTGATAACGGATTCGCTTTGCGCTGGGTGGTTCTGGGGCGAGGGGTCTCTTCTGCGGCAACGTGCCAGCTTATGGTATGAACTTCCAGCTTTTCTGCTCTCAGTGCGTTGATCATCTGGCGCTCACCGAAGCGTAATCGGGCTATCCAGGCAGCACTATCGACCGTAATTCTCAGTCTGCCGCCTTCAAGCCTGTAAAACAGGATGTGCGCAAGATTACTCGCTGGCACAATCCGTGAAACCATCTCTCTGATGCGATGGTTTTCTCGTACGGTTGCCTGAGTGGTGGCGCTGATGAGCCTATTCAGCTTTTTCACGAAGACAGACCTGAAGGCGGGTTCATGTTGATTCCGGCTACGAGAACGCCAGGCATGAGTTTGCGGTCACGATCTATGTCTGGAGGGGTCATCAGCTTGCAAAACGGTTGCTTACCCATATCTGTAGAACCATTTATCGCAACAAATAGGCATCTTCGCACAGCGTAAGCGAGGAGATGGTGTCTGAAGCCTTCGTGTGAACAGGCTTAGATGCCATAATAGGGGATGTGCCAGGTTACAGCACACAGATATTTTCGTCGGCACGGTCGATGAGTCACAGCAGCACTAGCTGCAAGCAAGGTCGGTATTCATGTTATCTAAACTGGTCAAGAAATTCGTTGGCAGCAGCAACGATCGTGTCGTCAAACGACTTGGCAAGGACGTTGATGCAATCAATGCACATGAGGCAGCGTGTCAGGCGCTGTCTGATGAGGAACTGGCGGCCAGAACCGAGCTGTTCAAAGCGCGAATAGCTGACGGAGCAACACTCGCCTCCTTGCTGCCAGAAGCATTTGCGGTAGCACGTGAAGCCGGTAATCGCGCTCTGGGCATGCGCCACTTCGATGTCCAGATGATTGGCGGCATGGTGCTGAATAACGGCAAGATCGCCGAGATGCGAACGGGTGAAGGAAAAACGCTTGTCGCCACCGCATCTGTGTACCTCAATGCGCTAGCCGGTAACGGTGTTCACGTCATCACGGTCAACGACTATCTGGCCCAACGCGATGCCCAATGGATGGCCAAGCTGTACAACTTTCTGGGTATGACGGTTGGTGTCATTGTCGGCGGCCTGGGCACCGACGAGCGACGTGCAGCGTATGCCTGCGACATTACCTACGGCACGAATAACGAATTCGGCTTTGACTATCTGCGCGATAACATGGCGCACAGCCCTGACCAGAGAGTTCAAAGAGGTCTTAACTACGCCATTATCGACGAAGTTGATTCTATCCTCATCGATGAAGCCCGCACACCTCTGATTATCTCGGGCCCGGCGGACGGCGACAGTGAGCTTTACACAAAGCTCAATGAGGTAGTGCCGAAGCTTGCGCGGCAGGTAGAGGAAGACGGAGAAGGTGACTATTCAGTCGATGAAAAAGCCAAGCAGGTGCACCTCACTGAGGTGGGCATGGAAACTGTCGAGGACGTGCTCATCGAGCATGGAATTCTGGAGCAGGGCGCAGGCTTGTATGACGCCTCCAACATCGCAGTGCTGCATCATCTGAACGCTGCACTGCGCGCTCACGTCATTTTCAAAAAGGATATTGACTACATCGTCAGCAACGACCAGATCGTTATTGTTGACGAATTCACCGGCCGTACCATGCCCGGACGGCGCTGGTCTGAAGGCCTGCACCAAGCCATTGAAGCAAAGGAAGGTGTCACGATACAGCGCGAGAACCAGACGCTGGCCTCAATCACTTTCCAGAACTACTTCCGTCTCTACGACAAGCTGGCTGGCATGACCGGTACAGCTGACACGGAAGCTTTCGAATTTCAGTCCATATACAACCTTGAAGTGGTAGTAATCCCCACTCACAGGCCCATGGTACGAGACGACAAGGCCGATCTTGTCTTCCTGACACAGCGTGAAAAATACGACGCCATCATCGAAGATATCGAGTCGTGTTCCGAGCGTGCGCAACCTGTTCTTGTCGGTACGACTTCCATCGAGACCTCCGAATATCTCTCAGGTCTGCTCAAGCAAAAGGGCATTGAGCACGAAGTCCTCAACGCCAAGCAGCATGAGCGTGAAGCTAACATCATTGAAAACGCTGGTCAGCCAGGGGCTGTGACCATAGCCACGAACATGGCAGGCCGAGGTACGGATATCGTGCTGGGCGGGAGTCTTGAGGCAGAGCTGGCGGCACTAGTAACAGCCAGTGGCGAACCGGGCGCAGTAGAATCGAGTTCTTCCAGACTGAAAGATGACTGGCAGGTTCGCCACGATGCTGTGTTGAAGTCGGGTGGTTTGCACATCATCGGTACCGAGCGGCACGAGTCCCGTCGTATTGATAACCAACTACGGGGTCGAGCAGGACGTCAGGGCGACACCGGTTCCACACGTTTCTATCTGTCACTTGAAGATAGTCTGATGCGAATCTTCGCCAGTGAACGCGTCAGTAACCTGATGCAGAAGCTGGGTATGGAAGAGGGTGAGGCCATTGAGCATCCATGGGTGACCAAAGCCATTGAGAACGCCCAGCGCAAGGTAGAGAGTCATAACTTCGACCAGCGCAAGAATCTGCTTGAGTACGACGATGTTGCCAACGACCAGCGCAAGGTGGTTTATGAACAGCGCAATGAGCTGATGGAAACCGAAGACATGCGTGATCTGGTGGATGAGCTTCGCGAGGACATCATTCCCAACGTTGTCACGCAATACATACCGCCAGGTTCACTGGAAGAAGCCTGGGATCTGGAGGGCTTGAAAACTGAGCTCAACAGCATGACCAACATGGACTTCGATGTGAAAGCCTGGCTGGAAGCTGAACCTGACTTGCCAGAAGCTGATATCACCAGTCGTATCATGCAGGGCCTGACAGAAAACTACGACAACAAGGAAGCAACAGCTGGCGCTGAAGGCCTGCGCAACTTTGAACGATACGTGGCGTTACAGGCTCTCGACGACAGCTGGAAGGAACACTTGGCGGGTATGGATTACCTGCGCCAGAGCGTGGGGCTCCGGGGTTATGCCCAGAAGAATCCCAAGCAGGAATACAAGCGCGAAGCCTTTGAGTTGTTCACTACCATGCTCGGTGAATACAAGACACAGGTTGTAACGGTACTGAGCAAAGTGCAAGTACGCAGCGCTGAGCAGGTAGAAGAGGCTAAGGCACAAGCCGAGGCTCAAGCGGCTCCGAGGCAGTCTGCCCAGGTCAGTTATGAGCACAAGGAAGTTGCCAGTGCTCTAGCCGACGACCCTGCCAATCCGGCAGGTGGTGCAGACTCTGCAGCAGTGGCCGCGGCCGCAGCCGCTCGCGATGATGCAATGCAGCAAGCTGCTCAAGCCCCTGTCACTCAGCCGGTAAGACGCGACATGCCGAAAGTGGGCCGTAACGAACCTTGCCCCTGTGGCTCCGGCAAGAAGTACAAGACTTGTCACGGAAAGCTTAGCTAGGTGGCTGTTAATCTGAATCTGCCACCGGCTGTTCCGGTTGTGGGTATTGAGTGGGCGACATTGGCCGCAGGGCTGAAGAAAGCAGGCGCCACTGATCTGGTACTGGCGCGACTGGCTGACACGTCCACCACGGCTGCGGTGTTTACCCAAAGCGCATTTGCGGCAGCGCCGGTTGTGTTGTGCCGTCAGCACATGCTGAAGAACGCCGGATCTGTCAGGGCCTTGTTGATCAATTCAGGTAATGCCAACGCTGGCACCGGGCAACCGGGTCTGGAGATGGCTAGTGGTCACTGTGACGCTGTTGCTGATGCACTCGGTATACCGGCACAGTCGGTATTACCTTTTTCCACCGGGGTTATCGGTCAATTGTTGCCTGACGAGATCATGCGACGTGGTATCGAGCGGGCCGGATCTGCACTCAACGAAACATCGGGTGTCACCGCAACCCATTGGACGGATGCTGCTCGCGGCATCATGACCACCGATACGCAGCCCAAGCTGACCTCGCAGCAGGTCGTCATAAACGGCCGCACAGTTACGATTACGGGTATGGCCAAGGGTGCTGGCATGATTCAGCCCAATATGGCTACCATGCTCAGTTACGTGTTCACCGATGCCGCTATTCCTGCTGACGATCTGAATCAGGTACTGGGCGAAGCTGTTGCCGTGTCATTTAATGCCATCACTGTAGATAGCGACACATCAACCAACGATTCATTGGTGCTGGTAGCATCGGGCACCGGCGAACCTGTTGATGCCGCTCACAAGGATTGGGCGTTGTTCAGAGAAGCCCTGACACACGTTTGTCTGGATCTGGCACACGCGATAATCCGGGATGCAGAGGGTGCGACGAAATTCATATCTGTCAATGTTACTGGTGGTCACGATATTGCCGAATGTAAAAACGTAGGTTATGCAGTAGCCAACTCTCCATTGGTAAAAACAGCCATGTTCGCCAGCGACGCCAATGTGGGTCGGCTTTTGATGGCCATCGGCAAGGCAGAAATCGATTCTCTGGATGCGGCGGGAGTCACCGTGAGCCTGGGAGATGTGGTTGCTTTCGAGAAAGGTGGCATAGCGGCGGGCTATTCCGAAGAGCGCGGCGCTGCAGTTATGGTGGAAGAAGAGATAGTGATAACGATTGACTTGGGTCGAGGCGCTGCGCAGGCTTCAATTTATACCAGTGATCTTTCCCACGATTACGTCAGCATTAACGCCGATTATCGATCCTGATGACGCAGATAGATGTTGTGGCTGGCATTATATTCAGCTCCGATGGTGGGCAGGTACTGCTGGCGTTGCGCAAACCCGACCAGCATCAGGGAGATCGCTGGGAGTTCCCCGGTGGCAAGCAAGAGCCCGATGAATCATTGAGAAGTGCCTTGCAGCGAGAGCTGTTCGAAGAGATTGGCATTAACGTGATTGACTGTTCCTCAAGCTCAATCGTGGAACACGAATACCCGGAGAAAAAAGTGCGATTGCACTTCTGGGACGTCACACGTTTCAGTGGAGAGCCGCGAGGTCGTGAGGGTCAGGAGCTACGCTGGGTTGAACTGGCTGAACTGAGCACGCTACGTTTTCCGGATGCCAATCAAAGCACAGTTGATGCGCTGGTGGGTCGGGGCTAGCAGTAGATCTGGAATCCACTGGGGCGCTGCACTGTAAGCCCTGCCGGTAATCCGGCGTACCGAGCTTTGATCGAATGCGCTAGCGTGCTACGTTAGGACAGATACTCGATATCACAACGGGCAAACGAGCGACTTTCAGCGCTTGCAGAGCTAACAGGATTCCTTCTGGAGACTGGATTCATGAATGCAGCACTGAGTGAGCCAAAGCGACACAAGTTGTCCCGAGACCAGTACTACCGCATGGCCGAAACAGGCATCCTTGCACCGGACGCAAGGGTAGAGCTAATCAATGGAGAGATTATCGACATGGTGCCCATAGGGAATTCACATGCTGGTACGGTGGACTACCTTGCCATGAAGCTTACGAAGGCCATTGACGGCAACGGTATTGTCAGAGTGCAAGGCCCCATATCACTGGGAGAGTACTCCGAACCTGAGCCCGACCTATCGGTATTGAAGTTCAGAGAAGATTACTACCGCACAGGCGATGTACATCCTTCATCTGCCGATATCCTGCTGTTGATTGAAGTGGCTGTGTCATCACTGGCGTACGACACGGATATCAAGATGCCACTGTATGCGCAGCATCAGGTAGCAGAGGTGTGGCTCGTAGTTCCAGAGGAGAAAAAACTGGTTGTTTACTCTGATGTTGAAAATGACCGGTATCAGAATGTCCGAACGGCTATCAATCTTGATGATTTGGCCGTGCCAGGGTTGCAGAATTGTGTGATGGACCTGTCCGATATATTTGCCTGACCCATCGGCATCAACAACATGTGCGCTGAGTTGCCCAGAGTTGCACAGAGCTTTCAGATGCGATTGACTTGCCGCTTGAATTGCGACTAGTGAGAAAAGTTAGAAGCTTGTATGAATAACCAGGGGTTAACCTAAAAATCCGTAGTACCAGTTGCTCAGAGACTCACCCCAAAGCATCGCTATCCACCCGGCCGCTGCCAGATACGGACCGAAGGGTATGGGAATGTTCTTGTCCCGACCGGTAACCGCGATGATGGCAACGCCTACTACAGCGCCTACCAGAGAAGAGAGCAGAATAATGATAGGCAACACTTGCCAGCCAAGCAGCGCACCCAGTGCGGCAAGCAGCTTGAAGTCGCCATAGCCCATCCCTTCCTTGCCGGTGATGACCCTGAACAACTGATAAACAGTCCATAGCACCATGTAGCCGGCGGCTGCGCCAATAACCGCTGAGGGCAAATCTGCGAAAACAGGCAGGAAAGCGGCCAGTAGCCCGATCCACATCAACGGCAGTGTCATACTGTCGGGTAATAGCTGATGGTCTATATCGATCATGGACATCGACACCAGAAACCATGTGACCACAATACCCAGGACAGCTTGATGCGTAGGACCAAATTGCCAGGCAACCACGAGAGATAGCAGCATCGTGACGAATTCCACGATGGGGTAGCGCAGGGAGATAGGGTTCTTGCAGTTACCGCATTTGCCACCCAGCATCAAATAGCTGAGAACCGGTATGTTCTGCCAGGCCGAGATCTCTTTCTGGCAACCTGGACAGCGAGAGCGAGGCACGGCCAGGTTGAAAGGCTCAGACGTTTCCTGCGATGCAACGGCTGGTGTTGAAGCGATGTCGTCAGCAGCATCAGATGCCAACGTTTCAGCCGCAGATTCAGTTTTGTTAGATTGGAGTCGCTCTGGTGTTGAGTCATCCACACCAGCAAGCTGAGTGGCATGCTCACTCAGATACTCATCAACACCTTCCTTCCAGCCACGCTCCATCATGATGGGCAAACGATGAATGACAACGTTCAGAAAGCTGCCAACCATCAGGCTGACAAACGCAACAACGCCATAGAAGACCATGGCGTTGTGCTGAAATAAATCTAGGATGGACATGGCAATAGTATGAATCCAAACGCTGGTGAGTGCAAAGTAACGTTAATGCAAGTCCATTGCCTGTTTCGTAAAGCGTTGCCTAGAATGCGTCGCCCATCTTGAAGATCGGCAGATACATACCAACCACGAGACCACCAATGACCACACCCAGGAAAGCCATGATCATAGGCTCCATGAGAGAGGTCATGGCATCTACCGCGTTGTCTACTTCTTCTTCATAGTAGTCGGCAACCTTGGCCAGCATGTCGTCGATAGAGCCTGACTCTTCGCCGATGGATACCATCTGTACGACCATGTTGGAGAAAAGCCCCGAGCTCTCTATAGAGGTTGTCAGACGTTGACCAGTTGCCGCTTCGTCTTTCATTTTTATGATTGCTTTTTCGAATACGGAGTTACCTGCGACGCCGGCAACTGACTCCATAGCTTCAACCAGTGGCACACCGGCCTTGGACATGGTGCCGAGCGTTCGAGCAAAGCGAGCAGTGGCTGCCTTGACTACGATATCGCCAAATACGGGGGCCTTGAGGATCAGTCTATCCAGCAGTTCTGAAAAAGCCTTGGAGCGTTTTTTCGCTTGTGCAAACACCCAGACAGCGAGTCCGACGCCACCAAACAGGACATACCACCATTTTTGCATGAACTCAGATGCGTTCACAATCATTTTGGTAAAAGCAGGCAAATCACCACCCATGCCCACGAAAAGATCTTCAAATTGAGGGACAACGAATACAAGTAGTATTGCGGTGACGATAAAGGCGACAATCAAGACTGCCACCGGATAGAACATGGCCTTCTTGATTTTCTTCTTCAGTGACTCGGATTTTTCCTTGTAACTGGCTATCTCACCCAGCAAGGTCTCAAGGGTACCCGATTGTTCACCAGCCTCTGTCAAGCTGCAAAACAGATCGTCGAACTGATCAGGGTATTTACGTAATGCATTGGTGAGATTACTGCCGGATTCAACTTCCGCCTTTATGCCATTCACCATGTCGCGCATGGACTTGTTATCCATACCGTTGGCAACAATCTCGAAAGATTGCACCATGGGCACACCAGCCCCCATCATTGTCGTCAACTGACGGGCAAAGATAGCGATATCGCCCGCTTCGATCTTTTGTTTACCACCAAACTCACGGCGCTTCTTACGAATCTTGGTTGGAATAATACCCTGACGGCGTAGCTTGGCTTTTACCAGCTCGGCACTTGGGCTGGATATAAAGCCCTTCTGTTTTCCGCCCTTAGCGTTCTTGCCTTCCCACTCAAACAGTATTGCAGCCTTCGCCGCTGACTTTGCCATGATCTAGTCCTTGGTTACGCGGTTGGCTTCTTCAAGACTCATCATGCCCTGAGCAACTTTCTTCAAGGCGGACTCTCTCAGGTCAGGAATATTTTCAGCTTTAGCCTGGTGTGCAATTTCAATAGCGTTACCACCTGCCATGATGATCTTGCCAATCTCTTCACTGATTTTCATAACCTGATAGATACCGACTCGTCCTTTGTATCCTTTGTTGCATTTTCCACAGCCAACGGCTTTG
>Ga0114956_1001577_pt1 | contig 18010 bp, 13 predicted proteins | sample MaitaG_FD_87304 | JGI IMG/M metagenome (GOLD analysis project Ga0114956, IMG submission 87304) | Marine algal microbial communities from Maine, USA - Maine_Asex2 metaG | ecosystem: Host-associated > Algae > Red algae > Unclassified | place: Maine, USA | collected 2015-01-05 | reverse complement strand
TTTATGGGCCAGCGCCGTATCGTCAATACCGGTTCCCCGGCCGGTAACTCTTTGCGCCGATACATTTAAAAGCAGAGCTATAATTGCGGACGCGGAACTGGTGTTAGCAATACCCATTTCACCAAGGCCAACGCATTGTTTATTGTTAGCGAGTGCGCGGGTAATACTCAGACGACCTGCGTCAACAGCGGCATCCCTTTGAGCAACGGTCATAGCAGGAGCTTTAGAAAAATTGCTCGTGCCCTGAGCGACTTTGGCATGCACAATTGAAGGCAAATGACCAAGGTCGTTGTTAACACCTACATCAACAACTTCAATATCCATCGACGTCACCGACCCTAGAGCGCACACCGCTGCACCCCCATTGGCGAAGTTTGTCATCATTTGTGTGGTCACGTCAGTCGGAAACGCGCTTACACCTTCATCGGCAACACCGTGGTCAGCGCCGAATACAACTATTCGACCTTGTTCAAGACTGGGTGTGAGCGAGCCTTGTAGCAGGGCCAATTGGGCTGCCAGTATTTCAATCTGGCCCAGCGATCCCGGCGGCTTGGTTTTCTGGTCAATTGCGTTGCGCACCTGTTCGCTGCTAATCTCCTGAGGTGAGTCGGCGAACCAATTCTCGAGTTGTTTCCACTGGCTTGCCTGTCTGTGAATTGAGGTTGCTATGATCTTGTTCCCTGGAGAGTGCGGCCTGACGAGCTGGGTATTGTAGAGATTTTCTCTGCCGTGGTCCGTTAAGTCGCGTTGGAATAGGGCCAAATGCGAGCTTAACGAGTTATTCTTGCAAGTAGTTGTCGTGTTCAGGTAGAAATTAGCGGTACGAATCAAATTAACGTTCATGCCTATCGTTTCTATACTCTTTGTGAGACGCGCAACAATTAGTAAGACGGTAAACAGTGCCGGCCACAAGCTAACAATATCGGGATGCTTTTTTCTTTTTCCGAATATGGGCTCAATATGGTTGATCGAACAAACCTGCAGGAGAGTACATTTAAATGAACTTCGAATTAACCGAGGAACAACTTGCCATACAGGAAATGGCGCTCAACTTTGGTGAGGCTGAAATAGCGCCACATGCGGCCCGTTGGGAGGAAGAAGGTACTATTCCCAAAGAATTGTTGCGCCAGGTGGGAGAGCTGGGGTTCGCTGGTATCTATGTTTCTGAAGAGCACGGCGGTTCAGGCCTTTCGCGTCTTGATGCTGCGTTGATTTTTGAGGCACTATCGCGAGCCTGTCCTTCAGTCGCAGCGTTTATATCTATACACAATATGTGCGCCTGGATGGTTGACGCATACGGGTCGGATGAAATGCGTTCGCAACTGCTGCCCTCAATGTGCGCATATGAAAAGATCGCATCGTATTGTCTGAGCGAACCCGGATCTGGTTCGGATGCAGCGGCGTTGCGTACCCGTGCAGAAGACGCAGATAATAGTTGGTCGCTGAACGGTACCAAAGCATTTATCTCTGGTGGCGGGTATTCTGACTTGTACTTGGTAATGTGTCGAACGGGTGGTGAAGGTCCGTCAGGCATATCGGCAATGATCGTGGAAGATGGCTCGCAGGGTTTAAGTTTTGGAGCACCAGAAAAAAAGATGGGCTGGCGTTCGCAACCAACAGCACAAGTACAGTTTGATGATTGCCAAATTCCCAAAGCTAATTTGCTCGGCACTGAGGGGGAGGGTTTTCGTTATGCGATGTCTGGCCTGGATGGTGGTCGACTCAATATTTCTGCATGCTCACTGGGCGCGGCACAAAAAGCCTTGGAGAAAAGCATTGTTTATACATCGGAGCGAAAGGCTTTTGGTGAGCCGATAAACAAATTACAGGCATTACAGTTCAAGTTGGCTGATATGGAAATTAATCTTCAGGCCTCACGCAGTTTGTTATACAAGTCAGCATGGAAGCTGGATCAAAAAGCACCGGACGCGTCGAAGTTCTGTGCAATGGCAAAACGCTTCGTGACAGATCATTGCTTCGATGTAGCCAATGATGCTCTGCAGTTGCACGGCGGCTATGGCTATCTTGAAGACTACGGTATTGAGAAAATAGTTCGTGATATCAGAGTGCACCAGATTTTGGAAGGCACAAACGAAATCATGCGTATGGTTACTGCCCGTGCGTTAATATCCGAGTATGCCTGATGGCAACTGAAAAAAATAATAGCAACGACGTAATAGTTCGAATTGAAGGGCGGGCAGGTCGCCTAACGTTAAATCGACCTGATGCATTAAACGCGTTATCGCACAATATGGCGTTAACTATTGAAGCTGCGCTTCTGGACTGGCAAACGAATAACAACGTTGCATTAGTGCTGATTGATGCTAAAGGCGACAAAGCATTTTGTGCCGGTGGAGATGTTGCTGCACTCTATCAACAGGGTAAATCTAATGACTTTGCGAGCGGCCAGCAATTCTGGCGTGATGAGTATCGTCTAAACGCATTGATTGGAAATTATTCGAAACCTTATGTTGCCGTTATGGATGGTATTGCCATGGGCGGCGGTATCGGTATTTCAGCGCATGGTTCGCATCGCATAGTAACTGAGCGCAGCATGCTTGCGATGCCTGAATGCGCTATTGGCCTTGTTCCTGACGTAGGGGGTACGCACTTGCTGTCGCAAGCACCTGGACTTATCGGTGAGTATCTGGCTTTAACTGGCGAACGTTTTAATGCAAGTGATGCATTATTTGCAGGATTTGCAGATTACTTTGTTCAGAGCGATCAACTGACTGCATTGAAAGCTGTATTGTGTAAAACGGGCGACGTTGGTGTCATTAAAGAGTCTCATCAAGAGCCTGAACCATCTGTTCTTGCTAAAAATGAATCGGGAATCAGTTCCGCGTTCGAGGGTGAAACGCTGGATGTCGTTATCGAACAACTCGAGCAACTTGAATATGACTGGGCACGCACAGCGTTAAAAAAAATGAGTCGGTCCTCACCACTGTCTTTATTGCTTGCGTTCGAATTGGTTCGCAAAGCTCGCTCAGAACCTGGTGCTGAACAGGCATTGGTTCGAGAGTTTCGCTTTGTGTCGCGTGTAATGGAGCACGGCGATTTTTTGGAAGGTGTGCGTGCAGCCCTGATTGACAAAGATCGTCAACCTAAATGGAAACACGAATCGGTAGCTGCAGTATCTCAGAAAGAAATCAAGCAATTTCGAGAAGTCGCCATTGGTGGCGATCCGGTTTTGCATCAATAGCAGGAGTGAGTAGATGAAAATTGGATTTATAGGGCTGGGCAATATGGGCGCGCCTATGGCCGCAAATTTGGCTAAGGCAGGCCATGAAGTGTACGGTTACGACACGGCCGACATCAGCGTCGAAGGCGTAACGAGTGTTAGTGACGTATCTAAGGCTGCAACTGATATGGATGCTGTTATAACCATGTTGCCCAACGGCAGCATATTGGAAAACGTTTATGCCGAAATTGTATCCCTTGGTAAACCCGGTGCTTTGTATCTTGATTGCTCAACGGTAGACATGACTAGCGCAACAGCGGCACATAAAAAAGCGACCGATGCAAAGTTACTGTCAATCGATGCGCCGGTATCAGGTGGTATCGGAGGTGCAACTGCCGGTACGCTGACATTTATGGTTGGCGGCAGCGCAGAAGCATTCAAACAAGTCACACCATTATTAGATGTTATGGGTCAACGCATTGTTCACTGCGGTGATGGCGGCGCTGGTCAGGCTGCCAAGATTTGCAACAATATGTTGTTGGGTATTTCAATGATTGGTACGTGTGAAGCATTTGCGTTGGGTGAAAAGTTGGGGCTCGATAAGGAAAAACTGTTTGAAGTTATGTCAACATCCTCTGGCTCTTGTTGGTCAGTTAACACCTACTGCCCGGTGCCGGGCGTTGGTCCAGAGAGTCCTGCAGACAACAACTACACTCCAGGATTTGCAGCCGAGCTTATGCTTAAAGATCTGCTGCTGAGTCAGAGCGCTGCCGAACAAGTAGATGCAAGCACACCAATGGGCAGTAAGGCGAGCGACTTGTACAAGCAGTTTGTTGAAACCGAAGGATTGGGCAAAGACTTCTCAGCCATGTTGCCCAAAATACTGGCGAGCGTTCGAAGAAAATAAAATGGGTGATGAATCAAAAAACGAATGGGTGAGTGTAGAGCGAGAAGGGCGAGTTGCCATAGTTACGCTTGATCGACCAAAGGCGTTAAATGCACTCAACGCTCAAGTACTTCGCGAGCTTACCAGTGTGATGCTACCTTTGGATGCTGATCCTGCTGTGGGTTGTTTCATATTGACCGGGTCGGCCAAGGCGTTTGCCGCTGGAGCAGATATCGCCGAGATGAAGGACCAGACTTACCCTCAGACTTTTAATACTGACATGCTCTCCGGGTGGGAAGTCATTGCCGAGCTTCGTACGCCCAAAATAGCGGCTGTTTCTGGTTATGCATTGGGTGGCGGCTGCGAGTTGGCAATGATGTGTGACACTATTTACTGTGCAGAGTCTGCAAAATTCGGCCAGCCTGAAATTAAGCTTGGCGTTATTCCGGGTATGGGTGGCTCGCAGCGTTTGACACGGCTAGTGGGTAAAAGTAAAGCCATGGACTTGATACTGACTGGTCGCATGATGGACGCTGATGAGGCGAAAGAGGCTGGCATAGTTGCGCGGGTTTATCCAGATGACGCTCTGTTGGATGCAGCAAAAGAAGCTGCAACCGAAATCGCGTCCTATTCTAAAACGACGGCCATGATTGCACGCGAAGCTGTGGACCGGGCATTGGAAACGTCGTTACGTGAAGGTCTGTTATACGAACGACGTGTATTTCATGGGCTATTTGGTACAGCCGATCAAAAAGAAGGCATGAGTGCGTTCATAGAAAAACGTAAAGCTGATTTTGAACGCAGTTAAACAACCTGAGCCCGTAGTTCGCCAATTAGATTACATGGGAGTCTATTGATGAATTCAATATGTCAGAGCTAATACTTTATCTAATTCCTGTTCTCATAGGTGCGGTATTTTTTCGCCTTTATGGAAAGAAAGTTCGGAAAAAACGAACCGCACTACTGAACGCTACTGCACAAAATGCAGGTTGGATAGAGGCTTCCAATGAATCAGCATCACTACTCGAAACTTTGTGTGATTTTCGTTTAGTTCGAAGAGGGACGCGCACCAGTATCACAAATGTGTTTATTGTAAAAGATAAACATCGTTTTTTTCATTTGATACATGGAAGCATGACCAACAACGTAAGTTACCATAACCTTGTTTTGCTTTGTTCAATTGGCACGCAGGCTGAATTTAATGTTTGTCTCAAACGCCACAATAGTGTTCGCGTAACACCAGAGAACTATACAGATTTAAACAGTGATCAGATTGAATCATTAAACACACAATATAAAATAGAAAGCCGAACATCAGATAGCGCTTTAGTGCTTGAACTGCTGAGTCCTGAATCTATTGTTATGTTTGAAGCACTAGGGGTAGAAGATAAGCGTCCTGAAATGGAAGTCAGAGGGCAGTACTTACTAATCAGTAGGCCACAAATCAAAGAAGAGTCAAGCGAGACGATAGAGCAATTCGTTCGGCTCGCAGAAGATCTCCAAAAGCGTTTTGTTAATACAATCAGTTACAATGAAAAATAGAACAAAAAGACCATATTGTACGGTTTCACTCACATTTATTTTGTAGTCTTATATTGTTTGTAAAAATTCCGGGTATGGGTGGGCTCGCAGCGTGTGCAAGTCATAAGGCAGAAAATTGCCTTCAATATGTAACAGTTACAAGCGCTAATAGGTAATATGAGTTGTTGCGTTACTACGTTATTACCCTCCATTTTCAGCAAGTAACTCCCCCGATTAAACAAATGAATTCTTGATTCAAAAAAGGAACGTTAATTGCCACTACTGTAGCTGGTTACCATTTGTAACTGCGATTGATCCCAATTCAATCTTAAACGAAAAGGCCGGACTTCGGAATGAGTTAATCAATGACTAATCAATTATTGCCTGTCTTCGATAATCAATCGAAGCTGATAAATCTGATGTTCTTTTTTATCAGAAAGCTCACACGATCAAAGCCATCACACGGTTGCGAGAATATTAGTTTGGAATTTTTGTCTTACCGGAGTTCACATGAACAGTAATCTAGCGTTAGCACCATTAGTTGCTAAGACTGCGCTGAACTTAAGACAAGTTCTGTTGGTTGAGGACAATGAAGATGATCGAGAGCACATTGCCTATATGATTCAGAATGCTGATAGTGGCGTCGTGAAAGCTGTGGCAACCGGTACCGAAGCGTTGGATCACTTTAATACTCATCATGTAGATTGCGTCATCCTTGACTATCGGTTGGAGTATGAAGATGGTCTAGCTATCCTTGCCAAAATAAAGGAGATCGAGCCTTATTGTCCGGTGATAATACTCAGTGGACAAGGCAATGAAAGACTTGCTGCTCAATCCATTAAAGAGGGTGCTGCCGACTACCTGATAAAACAACGTTTGACTGAGACTCAACTGGAGTCAGCCATCGATAGCGCGATGAGTCGTTCAGCGCTTGAGGCTAAGGTCGCCGAACAGGAGAAGGAGAGACAACAGTTCTTGAGCATGCTTGTGCATGATTTGCGCTCCCCACTACAGCAAGTTTTCCAACTTGGCACACTGACAATCGGAGAATTGGAGCATGAAAATCTTGTCAATATTAAGTCAGGGATTCGTAGACAAGTCAATATAGCCAATAAAGCTGCAAACCTTGTCGTTGCCTTAGAAGAGTACGCCTTGCTTGATCGCGAAATTAGCTTAAGTCCGATATCGTTGACCGATATAGCCAACGCTGCTTGCAGTGAGCTGGGGAACTTGATCGCCGAACGTAACGCCGTTATCGACATCAAAGAGCTGCCAAACGTCAATGGGAATGAACCCCAATTGATTCAGCTGTTTCGACATCTCATTCAAAACGGATTGGAATACAATGAGAGTGAGACACCCTGGGTTGGTATAAAGCTCGAGAGTGAAGGCGAAGAACACGTCACTATTACCGTTAACGATAATGGTACTGGGATACCAACAGATCAACTTTCGACGATTTTCGCGCCGCTACAGCGGCTTTCCGGCGATAGTCATGGCATCGGTCTGGCACTCTGCCAGAAAATCGCCGATTGCCATGATGGCAAGATCTGGTGCACCTCCATTGAGGGGGAAGGCAGCCAATTCCACATTCGTTTGCCGGCGATGAGTGCAAGCTAAGCTCAAAAAGGTATTCGCTAAAATCAACAATTTGAAAGGGTCAGTAATTATTCCTTTTAATGTTTTGCATCGTGTAAAGGAGCGATGTTTTTCTGTTATTCGAGACTCAGATCTGTTGTCAGGTTAAACACGTGCATATTTCTTCCTGTATTTTCTGAAAACACTGGTAATTGCATAGACAGTTGGATAAGGCTCTAATTCATGGTTCTACACCTCATTTAGATATTTGGTTTAATAGTTTGTAAAATCGTTGTTTATTGCTTTCTAACGATCAGAAACACAGTCATCGTTAAATGATGCCAGGCTGGATGAACACATTACAGCCTCCAACATCAACGGTTCTGCAGGGTTAGCATTGTGTTTCAGTGAAAGTGTAATACCCTGTTGCTGTTCAATGGCTGATTCAATACTTTTGCAATCTTCAAAATTGCAACTAATCTGCTTACCGTCGAGTAGTGCGAAAATGCCATCCTTTTGCTTGGTCAATATAGTTGATGGATATCTGGAAGAATAAACAAATGACTCATCAATATGGTGCGTATCACTGAGTATCTGACTCAGTCGATAAACGGTTGTCGACTGGTGTGCCAGGCCTTCGATGGCAGGTGTTTGTTCTATTTCCACGAGCAGCTCATACGCATGACCCCATTCGAATTCGAATCCTTCGATTTCTTCGTATAAGTAGCTCCAGTGAGTATCACCTTCCTCTTGATACTGTAAACACTGATCAACCCAGTACCCTTCACATTCTGCTTTGTGATGATTGATTCTGATGATTTTAAGTTCTACCGGAGAATCATGAAGTACCGGCACTGGAGAAGGTTGTGAACTGACACCGGTTGTAAACACGGGTTCATTTTCATGATTGCTTGAAGACGGTTGCGAAGAGCAGGCACTAATGAATACTAAGGCAATAACGATAGAAAACAGGTTTGTAGTGTTCTGACTCATACTGGATGTTCCTCCATTGGTACGACTCTTCGCGAGTTAAACCAGATATCGGTGATCAAGCAGGTCAATTTTAGCCGCAGAGTCGATGTTCACACTGGGACACAACCCTGTAACATCAAGTTACATTTAGACCGGTTTTATGTGATGTCGCTCACGTAAATGCAGCCAGTTCATAAACCCAAGCGCGGTAAAGCAGCTTGATTCATTTGCGGTACAACTCACGCCGCATGCGATCATCGACAATCAGTACGGTTCGTTGTACGGGATCGGCACATATAGACATCTTCTTTTTTCAATCTAACTGTTCTATAACGTCCCCCATGCACACCATGCCAGATTGACCTGCCCGAGTTCACCCAAATGTATTAGGTGTCGTGCAAAGATGTAACGGTTATCCGTTTGGTCGATGGGTATGGAACTAGCGAGTTGATAAAGAGTAAACGACAACCGTTGTCATAAATTTGGCGTATTTCGACGAGACGGTGTTTCAATAACATCCAGCATCCGGCCAATGTCATTTCACCAGTAAGTTCGGTAATTTGAAGAAAGACGGATACGATCAACTATGAAACAGAATGTAGATTTATCTGATCGCGGGTCCGTCAGCTACACCACTGAGAGTTCCGGTAATTGCCGCGTATATGAACTGAGCGATCAACCTGCCAGCACTGCCGACCCTGAATTCAGGAAAGTGCATGACACTGTGCTGCGCATTCTCATGGACTTCCACAGCGAACCCTTCGACAAGTTCGACCAGATGCTAACCCTGGGGATGCAGTATCTCAATTTGGATAGTGCTGTCATGGGATCTGTTTTAGGACGCACACTGCATATCAGCAGCCTGACTGGTGATGTTGCCAAGTCGAATAGTCAGGGCGATAAGCTCCTAATCGCTGAAACATTATTTCATAGGGCGCTCGATAGCGACGACACTCTCGCAATACACAGAGTGAAGACACACTATCGCTCAGAAGCCGCAACGCGAACCGACACTATCGATTGTTTTATTGGCCGCCAGATTAATACGGCTAATGGGCCTTATGGTTTAATCGGATTTTATTCGAGCCAACCCCGGGATAAGCCTTTCTCATCGCGCAACATCGAAGTCGTCAATCTTATTGCTCAAAGCATTGGACTGATCATGGGATACGAGGAAAGAATAGAGTTTATTTCACATTACACCGAATCCTACCAGCCTATGCTCAGCATCATACCGGCAATGATGTTGTTATGCGATGAAACCGGACTGGTTGTGGCCAGCAGCCATCGCTTGTCCACCTTGTTCGATGTAAAGGCTGATTCCATTCCTGGTACGAACATTTGTCAGTACATACACCCGAACGATCATGTAAACGTGAGAACAGTACTAAAACAGGGGGATGTAGAGCATATTCCAATAACGTTGTCCTGGAATGACGATATGAGTCTGGAAGTGGAGCTAAGCAGTTGTATAAAGTCAATCGGTACAATGCAGGGTATTCGAATCATTGTTCTGACTGATGTCGCTGAGCGAAACAAAGCTATTAGAGAGGTTGAGCAACAGAATAGACAACTGACTCAAGCAAATCAAAGCTTAGATCAGTTCGCCTACATTGCCTCTCATGATCTACAAGAACCATTACGTAAAATTCAGCAGTTCAGCGCCTTTCTTCAGGATGATCTAGATGGATCGATGACTACGGATACAGAATATCATCTCAATGTCATTTTGAAAGCCTCCAAAAAAATGACAGGCCTGGTTCAGGATGTATTGCAACTATCTCGAAGTGCTCAGAGCGATCCAGTACTAAGCGATGTAAACCTCTCTGAACTTGTGGAGGATGTGATTGATGGGCTGGAGCTTCGAATAGAAGAAGCCAGTGCCAGAATAACGGTATCTGCACTACCAACTGTGCAAGGGGATCGGGGTTTAGTTCAGCAATTATTCACCAATTTAATTAGCAACAGCATCAAGTATCGCGACCACTCTCGACATCCGATTATTATAATCAATGCGGTATTTGAGGGAAACACGCTCGCTATTGCCATTCGAGACAATGGTATCGGGTTTGACCCTGACCAGACAAAGGCTGCTTTTGAGCCTTTCAGCCGGCTACAAACAAGTGATGACTACAACGGTAATGGAATCGGCTTAGCTATCTGTATGAAGGTTTGTGATCGACACAATTGGACACTGACAGCGACGAGTACGCCAGGTTTGGGCAGTGTATTCACCATTCGCATTCCTGATGGTGCGCCATAGCGCCCCCCTCTTGACAGTTAAGAGACAGCCCATTTAATTATTACGCGGCTTTTCGATTAAACCTATCACCAACTATGGCCAGCGTTTCAGCACAGACGTCTTTAAAAAAAGGTTTTTCAAGGCACATGGCAGCGCCTTTTTCCATTAGCCTTGCTTTTCGCTCTGCATCCATATAGCACGACATAAGGACTACTTCTATATCGGGATACTGTTGATTAACTGTCTCTAAAAGCACGTCGCCATCCACACCACCATGAAATCGCATATCGCTAAAGACAATATCAAAGCTAGCTTCAGATAACATAGTCAGCGCCGCCTCAACAGAACTTACTTCGGCAATGTCGCAGCCGCATTTAGCGAGCATTTTGGCTAACGCGTACCGGGTGTCTTCATCATCATCAACCACTAACACTGAGTATTCAGATTTTTCATTCTGCATAAGCATTATTCATTACTTGTTATGTTCTGTTCTCAATCATTTTAGAGACAATGCGCGAGGGATTTATCTCATATGTACCTGACGCTAGCTGTGCTTTGATTCTGGCTACTTTTTCCGCATCAAACTTACGATTGCCGTGCTCATTTTCACCACCAGTTTGTGTTGTGGAAATCGCAGAGGAATCCAATCTGGTTTCAACTACGTTGGAGGCTTTGTTTACGTTAGTTACATCATCTATCTCAGGTGCAAAAGTCTCTTCTACTATCATCTTCTATTCCTTGTGTTGCCCTTGCAGTACCCTTAACAGCTCACTGCCGAGCTAACTTTATTATTATTATTAGTAGTCAGTCGATCGAGCATCCTGCTCCCAACATGTCGCTTACGACAAGTCGGCCAAGGCTGCTTGCCTGGAACCAAAATTCAACTGACAAAGCTGGAATCGGCGAGAGCTAAAAATGGTGTAACGATGATTTACATTTGATACGGGCAGTTCACAAAGAGCGAGTCATCCTGTTAAAAGTTGAGAGGGCCTTCTCAAAAAGCAGCACTCAGCACTCAGCACTCAGCTCGAACCCTGTGTGGCAACGGTGCTTACGCTGTCATCAGTTAGAAGAAACAATAGAATAGGGAATGACGGTTCTGCTATTCGGGTTTATGTGCAGTTTGCTTTTGAACGGTGGTACGGCTCTTTGTTCACAGTTTGGTCGCTCGCAAATACGGCATGAAACACCAATCGGTTCGAATGCCCCCGGCGCATTAATATCTAGTCCATCGCCGTATATAAACTGATCTCTATATTTAATTTCACAACCTATAGCGAGTGAATATCGTCTGGCTGTTGCAACCTGGCCTATAGATGGCTTGTCCACGGTCAGTGCCATACATAAATACTTCACGCCATCAGGTGTTTCAGCTAGCTGTCGTATTATTTTTCCGGCACTTTCAAATGCCTGGTGGGCATTCCAGATTGGACAAGCTGATCCGAACCTTGCAAATTGCAGTTTGGTTGCGCTGTGCCGTTTTGTTATGTTCCCTGCTCTATCGATTCGCGCGAAAAAAATGGGTACGCCGAGTCGTTTGGGTCGCTGCAAGGTACTTAATCGATGGGCTACTTGCTCAATGCTTGTTTCAAAGTGATTTGCCAGATAGTTAAGATCGTGTCGACTCTCAATCGCTGCAGCATGAAAATCTTTATACGGAAGTGAGGTCGCTCCGGCAAAATAGTTGGCCATACCAATTCCACAAATGCGTGCGGCCTCTTCTGATTGAAATTTTGCTTTCTCTATATGGTTACGAATACGCTGTTCGTGTTCCAGTAAGGCAATTTGATGTGCAACATGAAACGCTTTGGATGCTCTGTGAGTGTGGCGGTTGAGCTCCAGACGTTTTGTTTGTAAATCAAATGAGCGCAGTGGTGAGTCAGCGCTATCTGATTCAGTCACGACAACGCCGTGCGCTTTTTTAATGTACGCGGCAAGAGATTGATAGCGATCGTTAGACTTGTCCTTTAGAGACGTTGCCAGCTTTTCCGCTTCGATATCCAGATCGTGAATATAGTTATTGATAAAGTGGAAGTGATCACGAACTTCTTCGTACGGGGTTGGTACCACAATAGAACCGGTATTCGTTATTGTGCTATCAAGCTCCGCAAGCCGATCGTTGGTTCGGCGCAGTGTCTGGTGTAGGGTAATCAGTGATCTGGCTACCCCGGGTGAATTCTGAGTCGCCAGTCGAAGTTCATGCGAAGAAGGCGTCTTGCCATTAAACACCGGATCGGCAAAGCACTCCACCAGATCAGCTATAAGGCGGTCGCCGTCTTGTTTGGATAGTGAGGCGATGTCCACAGCGTAGTGTTCAGCTAAACCCATCAACACGCTGGCGGTAACATGCCGCTGATTGTTTTCCATCTGATTAATGTAGCTGGTGGAAATGCCCAGTTTGCTGGCGAACTTGGCTTGCGTGAGTTTGTGTTCCTCTCGAATTTCTCTTAGTTGCTGTCCTATGAACAGTTTTGTTGTTTTCATTACACAATTATACAAAAATATAATAGTATATTGCAAATATCACAACTGTATTCTTTAATACACGCAATGCAAAGTTATATCTGCGTAAACTTCATTTATTTAGCTGGAGTACATCATGAGCATATCTAAGCAGCTGGAGGATCGCCGTGAGCAAGCTCGGTTGGGCGGAGGTCAGGCGCGCATAGATCGTCAGCATGCAAAGGGCAAGCTCACCGCACGCGAAAGAATTGAGGTACTGCTCGATGATGGTTCGTTCGAGGAATACGATATGTTCAAAGCTCATCGCTGCGTCGATTTTGATATGGCGGATACCCAAATACCAGGTGATGGGGTGGTCACAGGGTGGGGTACTATCGGTGGCCAGCCAACCTATGTGTTCTCGCAAGACTTCACCGTTTTCGGTGGATCGCTTTCAGAAACTCATGCGGAGAAAATCTGTAAAGTCATGGATCTGGCTGTACAAAACGGTATCCCTATTATTGGGCTCAACGACTCTGGCGGTGCGCGCATCCAAGAGGGCGTGGCCTCGTTAGGTGGATACGCTGAGGTATTCTGGCGCAATGTCCAGGCATCAGGGGTTATCCCGCAAATCTCTGTAATAATGGGTCCGTGTGCTGGCGGTGCTGTTTATTCACCTGCAATGACCGATTTCATTTTCATGGTGGAAGACACCAGTTATATGTTCGTTACCGGGCCTGATGTAGTGAAGACGGTAACTAACGAAGTGGTAAGCGCTGAAGAACTGGGTGGCGCTAAAACGCACACACAAAAATCATCGGTTGCTGATGGAGCATTCGAGAATGACTTTGAAGCTCTAATGCAAGTCAGGAAGTTGTTCGCATTCCTACCGCAATCGTGCCACAAACCATTGCCCCGGCAATCCACTGCCGACCCATATGATCGTATTGATGAGTCTCTGGACACGCTCATTCCAACCGATTCAAACAAACCCTATGACATGAGTGTTGCCGTGCGCGCGATCGCTGACAATGGTGACTTTTTTGAAATCCAGCCTGATCATGCCAACAACATTCTTTGCGGCTTTATTCGATTGAATGGATCGCCTATCGGCGTAGTTGCGAATCAGCCCAAGAATCTTGCAGGTTGTCTGGACATAAACAGTGCAAAAAAAGCAGCGCGTTTTGTCAGATTCTGCGATTCGTTCAATATTCCATTACTGACATTGGTTGATGTGCCAGGATTCTTGCCGGGTACCTCTCAGGAATACGGTGGCATTATCAAGCACGGCGCTAAACTGTTATTCGCTTATGCTGAAGCTACCGTGCCTAAAGTGACCGTCATTTTAAGAAAGGCCTATGGTGGCGCTTACGATGTTATGTCATCCAAGCATATACGAGCTGATGTTAATTACGCTTGGCCAACCGCTGAAATTGCAGTGATGGGTGCCAAGGGCGCAGCCGAGATTCTGTACCGCTCAGAACTTGATAACCCTGAAGTGATGGCTCAGAAAACCGAAGAATATGAAGCACGTTTTGCTAACCCTTTTATAGCGGCACAGCGTGGCTTTATTGATGAGGTAATACATCCACGTTCAACGCGACTGCGTTTGAGTCGCGCCTTTTCGCTGCTGAAAGATAAGAAGGTTTCACTTCCCGATCGTAAGCACGACAATATTCCGCTATAGGCTGACTACTATGATTAAAAAAATACTGGTTGCTAACCGCGGTGAAATCGCGTGTCGAATATTTGCAAGCGCAAAGCGTATGGGCATTGGGTCTGTGGCTGTCTACTCAGACATAGATGCGCATGCACTTCATACACGAAGTGCTGATGAAACTGTTTGTATTGGTGGAGAGTCGGCGGCTGAGAGCTATCTTGTTGTGGATAAAATAATTGATGCCTGCAAGCAATCGGGTGCTGATGCAGTGCACCCTGGCTATGGCTTTTTATCTGAACAAGCTGAATTTGCTGAAAGACTCGAAAAGGAAGGCATAACGCTGATTGGCCCTTCAGCAACAGCCATGCGACAAATGGGCGATAAGATCACGTCGAAAAAATTATCCAGTGATGCTGGCGTTAATACTATCCCGGGTTTTATGGGGCTTATCGAAGATGAAGATCATTGTGTAAAAATCGCTGCTGAAATTGGCTATCCAGTCATGATCAAAGCCAGTGCCGGCGGCGGTGGTAAAGGGATGCGCATTGCCTGGAACGATGAAGAAGCTCGCTCTGGATTTGCACGATCTAAATCCGAAGCACAATCCTCGTTTGGAGATGACCGGATTTTTGTTGAAAAATTTATTACCAACCCTCGACATATTGAAATTCAAATACTTGCGGATAAGCACGGTAATTGTATTTATCTCGGAGAGCGCGAGTGTTCTATTCAGCGACGCAATCAAAAAGTGGTGGAAGAAGCCCCGTCTCCTTTTCTGGATGAGAAAACGCGCCAGGCAATGGGAGAGCAATCTGTTGCGTTAAGTCGTGCGGTTAACTACTCCAGCGCAGGCACCGTTGAATTTGTAGTTGATGAAGATCGCAATTTCTACTTCCTTGAAATGAATACCCGCTTGCAAGTGGAACACCCGGTTACAGAACTTATTACCGGTATTGATCTGGTCGAGCAGATGATAAAGGTTGCCGCTGGCGATGCGCTTGAGCACAAGCAATCAGATATTGTGCTCAATGGCTGGGCGATGGAAAGTAGAATCTATGCAGAAGACCCTTATCGGAATTTTCTGCCTTGTATTGGCCGTGTTGATCAATACAGCGCGCCTGAGCTACGTGAGAAAGACGCAATTGTCCGTTGCGATTCGGGTGTTGATACAGGTGGTGAGATCTCTCTGTATTACGACCCGATGATTGCCAAGTTGTGCACGTGGGCCCCCTCACGTGATCGCTCAATCGGGCTGATGTCACAAGCACTTGATCAATTCAGATTGAGAGGCGTGGGCAATAACCTGCCGTTCTTGTCAGCGATTATGCGTCATCCCAGATTTCAGGAGGGGCGACTAACCACTGCATTTATCGATGAAGAATTTCCAGATGGCGTTAAGCCGATTGCACCTGATGATGACCTGCAGCACCGGTTTGCGTGCTTAGCTGCTGTGATGCAGCATATCATCGATGTCCGGGCATCTCTCGATGCAGGTAGTGTAGGTGCGCTGCCCGGTGGCAATGTGAATAAGACCATTGTTGTGCGTATTGATGATGCCAATGTCGCAGTGGATGTTGCCAAAGTTACACATGGTTTTAATGTTAGCGTAGATAATAATCCGGCAGTTAACGTTATTACTGACTGGGTTCCTCACCAGAAAAGTGTCAAAGCAGAATTCGATGGCGAAACCTATTATTTCCAGCTGGATGATTTAGCACAGGGCTTTGTGATAACACACGACGGCGTTACATCTAAAGTGCGCGTGTTGTCTGAGAGAAAAGCTGAACTGGCAAGTCGGATGATAGACAAGGTGCCAGAGGACACTTCCAATCTTTTATTGTGCCCTATGCCGGGCCAGGTAATATCGCTTCACGTTCAGGAAGGCGATACCGTTGAGGCAGGGCAATCACTGGCTGTCGTTGAGGCAATGAAAATGGAGAACCTGTTAACCGCGCAAGCTGGTGGAACGGTGTTAAAGCTGCATGTAAGCGCAGGTGACAATCTCCAGGTTGATGAGATCATTATGGAATTCGCAAAATGAGCACGCCGGTAGAAACCTGGTTTGAATTAGCTGCAAAGGAATTAAAAGGCGCGGACCCGGCCAAGCGTGTCGTTGAAACTCCAGAAGGCATTCCAATCAAATCTCTGTATACCAGCAATGATGTGCCGGACAATGGCGAGCCTGAATCCATGCCCGGTGTTGCTCCTTATACTCGGGGTATCAGAGCCACGATGTATACCGGCCGCCCGTGGACAATTCGTCAATACGCGGGGTTTTCAACCGCAAAGGAATCAAACGAATTTTACAAAAGAAACCTGGCACAAGGTCAAAAGGGCTTATCAGTGGCATTTGACCTGGCAACTCATCGCGGATACGACAGTGATCACCCAAGAGTGGCAGGTGATGTTGGTAAGGCGGGTGTTGCAATCGATACCGTTGAGGATATGGAAATATTGTTTGATGGTATTCCGCTTAATGAAATGTCTGTATCGATGACCATGAACGGAGCGGTTATACCGATTCTTGCTATGTTTATAGTGGCTGCCGAGAAGCAAGGGGTAGATCGTAAATTACTGACTGGCACCATTCAGAACGATGTGTTGAAAGAATTCATGGTCAGGAACACCTATATCTATCCTCCGGAACCGTCGATGCGGATTGTTGCAGACATCATCGAATTTACCTCGCGCGATATGCCCAAATTTAATTCCATCTCTATATCCGGTTACCACATGCAGGAGGCAGGGGCAAACCTTGCACAGGAATTGGCCTACACCCTGGCAGATGGGATGGAGTATGTGCGTGTTGCTCAGGATCGGGGTTTGGACATTGATCAATTCGCCGGTCGTTTATCGTTCTTTTTCTGTATAGGCATGGATTTCTTTATGGAGATCGCGAAACTCAGAGCTGCACGCAAGCTGTGGTCGCGCATCATGACCGATTTAGGAGCAAAGGAGGAGCGATCGAAAATGCTCCGTACACACTGCCAGACTTCGGGTGTGTCATTGACCGAAGCAGACCCGTATAACAATGTGGTTAGAACCGCGTATGAAGCATTGGCAGCAACTCTGGGCGGAACTCAGTCGCTGCACACTAACTCATACGATGAAGCCATCGCGCTACCCACCGATCAGTCAGCGCGTATTGCACGCAACACACAATTAATATTGCAGCATGAAGTGGGGGTGACTCGTACTGTGGACCCTCTTGGTGGTTCGTATTATATCGAGTCGTTGACCGATCAGTTGGCCAAGGATGCATGGGATCTTATTCAGGAAACTGAAAAACTAGGCGGGATGACAAAAGCTGTTGGTTCGGGGTTGCCGAAACGTCGTATCGAAGAGTCGGCGACAGCAAGGCAAGCTGGTGTGGACAGTGGTGAGACTGTGATCGTTGGTGTAAATCGTTTCCAGCTGGAAGACGAATTACCTGTAGAAATTCTGGAAGTCGATAACAAGAAAGTTCGTGATGGACAAATACAACTTATAAAGCGTGTCAAAAGTCAACGCGACAACAGCAAGCTAAAG
>Ga0114956_1001575_pt1 | contig 18015 bp, 17 predicted proteins | sample MaitaG_FD_87304 | JGI IMG/M metagenome (GOLD analysis project Ga0114956, IMG submission 87304) | Marine algal microbial communities from Maine, USA - Maine_Asex2 metaG | ecosystem: Host-associated > Algae > Red algae > Unclassified | place: Maine, USA | collected 2015-01-05 | reverse complement strand
CCGTTGTTAAATTCTCCTTAAATAGTCAAAGCTCACACACTGATATTCTGCTTTTTATACATAGTGCCTTAGCCTATTTGGACGCTGTTTGTTTCAAAGTTTAAATTTTGAATTGAGTCTAATGATCTATTAGTTAAGCAATTAAGGCCACTTACTTAAAGTACGAATCGGCGAAAATTGTCACTTTTCGTCCTTACCCTGTTTCAAAACTTGATCCTTCAATTCCTTGATTGCGTCGAAAATCTTCTTGTGCTCAGGATCGGTCCAATACTCAGTACTCGCTTCATTCACGGTAGAATCAAAGCTTTTTCTTGTCTGGTAAGACGTCAGTAAGTAATCATCGGGGAGTTCCATTTTATCTAGGGTCATTTTCACAATCCTCTCTGATGGATTCTCACGACCGTTGATGATGCTACTCATTTGACCCTGAGTTATACCAATAGCCTCTGCAAGCTCAGATTGATTCCTAAATCGCTTGCTCCTTATAGAGCTCTTTAACAGTGCTCTGAACTGTTCGTAAATCATTGATTGCATAAAATCTTTGCGTTTTACCAATTATTAATTGCGTATCTCCAATACTTTTCGCACCTTTATCGGACATTATCAAAAGTAATACATATGGCTAACAACGAAAGCAACAGCACCAATATGTGCGAATTCATTTCTAAGGAGATGCAAAAAGGAGACCTGAAAAGGACCTGCGAGAGATTCAAGATTGAAAGTCGAAGCAATTTGTCGGCGATCATCCATGGACATCGCCAAATATCTGATCGATATGTCGATGCAATTATCTGGATGCATGATCGGATGAAGACTCGAAAGATGAAAATGAACAAAATAAAAGGGCTTTAGCCCTGGTCACACATTGTACTCGAACACCGGCTAAGTAGCATCCTTCAAATTAGTGCTGCCTATGCTGGTGTTCTTTTCTATCAAATCAAAACCAAAACATGGATAGTAAGAACGTAAGCCTCCTGATAACAGGAGAAGACATCAATCTCCTGTCTGAGGACCTGATGATTCAGATTCGAAAGGATTGGAGAGATGCATTTTTCAATAAAAGAAGATTGAAGATGTGCAGTAAAATGTTTGAACCAATATTCGGAAAGAACTGGACCGCGGCGATATACAGGCATCGACACCACTTTACCGATGTGGGTGAAGTGATCTTCGATATGTACTATTCATTCATCTGCGACTCATACCACCCAATGTCGGTTGTTCATCCAGAAGAGGCTAAGAGCCGTTGCCTGGCATACCTCGACAAATGGAATCGTCAATAGAAAAACTCAACAAACAAAATGCTAAGCCCTTCCAAAATAGCTGATTTCAAGGATCAGATAGATATTGTACGTGTTGCTGAGATGTTGAATTTAGACCTCAAGAAAGAGGGGCAAATTCACTCGGCATGCTGTCCAATTCACAAAGAGAAAACACCATCATTCAAGATTTTTCAAGCAAAGAAGAATTACAAATGCTTTGGTTGTGGAGCGTATGGCGATGCCATTTCGCTCGTAGAAGAAATACAAAAAGTAAATTTTATCGAAGCATGCAAGTGGTTGGCATCCCGGCTGAATATTCACTTGCAATTCGAAGAAGAAACGGTTGCGCAGAAAGCTGTACGGACAAAGCGAGAAAGTGCTTACGATTCCAACAAAGCGAAGGCGCACCGTTTCTTTAAAAACCTCACTGAGGATCACGAATATTTAATTGAAAAAGGCTGGTCGAAAGAAACTCGAATTGCATTCGGAATCGGACTGGCCACTGAAGGATTTTTCAAAGATCGAATCGTATTTCCGATTACCGACGATCGGAAAAGGGTAGTGGGTTTCACCTGCAGAGATTTGACCGGTAAAGCTCTGGCAAAATACCTAAACAGTAAAGAAGACGAAGTTTATCGCAAGAGATCGACGCTTTACGGCTTGTACCAGGTTAAGCAAACTGGAAGCACTACAGCCGAAATAATGGAAGGCTCTACAGACGTGATTAGCGCTCACGACAAAGGCTACACCAATGCAATGGCCACTTGTGGTACTTCATTTACCGAAGAGCACTGTAAGCTGCTTAAAAGGCATGGGTTTGATTCGATCTGTTTCACATTCGACGGTGATAAAGCTGGAATGAAAGCATTGGCCGCTGCGGTTTTGAAAGCAGTAAAATTCGACTTCAAAGTATCAATGCGCGAATTGTTTGGCGAGGATCCGGACGACATTCTTTCTGATGTGCCAGTCGATGTAAGTCATGCAGGGTTTCCATCTCCTATTTATTATCGAAAAAGCAACAGGTTCCTACCTGCAGAAGAAGATGGCCTAACGTACATCTTCAATAGTTTCTATTGCCTAGAAACTACATATAGCCCGATTCAGATTGTAGATATACAGAGGAAGATGATCACGTATCTAGCAGCGATTAAGAATGAGCTCGTGCGATCAACTTACTTCGATGTTGCTTGTAAAGTTTTGTCCATAAAGAAATCAACAACGTTCAAGAAAGCCTTGGACCAAGCAACGCCTGTTACAAAAGGGGAGGAGAAAACCGAAGAGAAATTTAAGCTGACTCATGAGCAGGAAAATCACGTTCGTAAATGGGGCTTCTTCGCAGACCTTAGTAATAGTACCGAGAAAAGAGGCTACTGGTTTGATGTTGGAAGAAGAACTTGGATTCGTGAAACGAATTTTACAATAGAGCCGCTTTTTCACAAAAAAAGTGATGAGGACAGCTTATTGGTAAAAATCAATAACGGCTCTGAAATAGCGATTGTTGACATGCCCATTAAAGCATTGTTTTCATACCAGGATTACAAAAAGATGTTCAGGAATCAAGGTGACTTTCACTTTAAAACACACAAGCCACAATACATTAATCAGATCAATAATTCCATGAGTGCAAAGTTCCCAGTTTGTAAAGAAATTGAATACTTAGGTTGGCAAAAGAGTCGCAGTTTCTATGCCTTCAGCGATGGAATTGCCAAAGAAGGTGAATTTCATAAAGTTGATGAATTTGGAATGGTGGAGCTTGACAATCAACATTACTTTTTGCCAGCACATTCATCTATCAATGCTGACAAGGAAAATGATGAATTTGAAAATGAGAGATTCTACAAATTTCATGACACGAAATACCGATTTGAAGAAATTGCAGATCTGATGGATAAAGTTTATTCAAATAATAGTAATGGCAGAATAGGAGTTTTGTATTTGGTAGCGTCTCTTTTCCGTGACTTGATCTATAATCGACATAAGTTTTTTCCGCACCTTTTTCTTTTCGGAAAAGTACAATCTGGAAAGTCGCAACTGGGATGGACTTTGAATAACGTTTTCTGCCCTGGTCTTCAGTTTTTCAATCTGCATCAAGGTACTTATGTCGGATTTAATAGAAAGCTTGGTAAGGCTGGAAATACAACTGCTGTGATGGATGAATTTGACCAGGATCTGGAGTTTAAGAAATTCCAGTTACTAAAATCTGCTTACGATGGCATTGGCCACGAGAAGGGAGTTATGGGAAGCAATGTGCGAACTGCTATGACGGCAATTCGTCAATCACTGTGCATAATTGGTCAACACTTGCCGACACAGAATGGAAATTCACTCTTTAGTAGATCTATCGTTTTGTCATTTAGCAAGGATGAAGAAAAGCCGTGGACTCAAGAAGAAATTGAATTATATACACGACTCAAGAAATCAGAAGAAGAAGGGCTCAGCCATTTGATTCTTGAAATAACCAAGCACAGAAAGTCTTTTGAAAAATCATATGCGCAAACTTTTGACCAAGTGTTCAAGACATTGCGGCAAGAACTGAAAGGAAAGAAATACGATGATCGTGTTTTGCAAAATTTCGCGGTCTTACTCTCTTCGTCAAAAATCCTGATGGATAAAATCAAATATCCTTTCACATTTGCCGAAGCATTGGAACAATGTAAAGAGATGATTTTGGACCAGACAGAACAGATGGTAGGATCTGAAGGATCAAATCAATTCTGGTTAGTGATTAAGATGCTAATTCAGATGAAGGTGGTACGTGAAAGTGTTCACTATAAAATTGCTGAGGTCAGTGAAATCACAGTAAAAGAAGGCCGTAAAGAGGCGAAGAGAATCATAATGGTAGATGATAAAGGGAAGCCAAAGAAAGTCCTGTACATCTATGTACAGCAAGTGTGGATGCTATACTTAAAAGAAGTCCGTACGATGGAAGGGGTTGAAGCTCTGGATCAAGCATCTTTGAAAGATTATCTAAAATCAAGCAAGGCATATTTGGGCAACGTGCAAACCTGTAGAATAGGCAACGATCGTACATCAGCTCTTGCTTTCGAGTACGACAAATTGCCAATAACGCTAGTGGGAGGAGAAACACACGATGAAGCAGAAGCAACAAGTCAAACAGTAAATAACCAAGAAACCGATGAATCATATAAGTTTCCAGTTTAACGCTCTGCCGTTCTGACGTTCTGCCTACTTTACCTAATACTATAATAATCAATTAATTATAATAATAATAAGGTTAGTAGTGGTCAGAACTCGTCAGAACACAGCCTCAAGACCATCGGCATTACGGCAGAACATCAGAACGGTAGAACGCCATTTCAAGGCTCGGATATCTAAAAACAAAAAAAAACGCATGAAACTTCGAAAAGCAACCATTACAGATTTATTTGATGTGTCTGGAAAACCTCGGACAAATCGACTCATTTTCAAGCACAGTCAATGGCATCCTGGAAAGCCTCGCATTGTGGACATCGACCAGAACGATACACCTGATCGATACCGAGCTGACATCAAAGCAGGGTTGATCTATTGCACACAGGTTTGGCATAGAATCAACGAGAAGAGTTGGAGTGTAGATATCGCTCTTCTGAAGGAACAAAGTCGTACAGATGAACGGATAGATCCCTGGGGAAACCTGCTTCAGAATTCTGACATCAAGAAGATCGACGATGAGCTTTGTGAGTTGGAAGTTGATGGCATAAAATTGATCATACGAATAAAGCCAGCTGAGCAAAAGGAAAAGCAAGCTCGTTTGTTCTGATAAAAAAAAAGGAAAGAAGATGACTACAACTACTCAATACATCATCGAGGTTCCCGTTCCGGTTTATGTTTCAAAATTCATTCGATCCTACTTTGGATCCGATTTATTCAGAGCAGTAAGAAATGAACATCCACAATCGATAAGGATGACGATTCTGGAGGGCGAGCCCGAGTTGAAATTGCCAAATGGAATGGAGAAGGAAATTATTCGAGTTTCAGTAAGTAAGCAGATCTATTCTGCAAGCCAGACACCTTTGTTTTCAGAGGACGTAATTAATTCCATAGCAAGGCATATCCATTCAATTTTCCTCACTGCTTTGATTAATTACGTTGAAGCTTATACCGATCAAGGATTTTCCGTCGAGAAATCAATTCGTAAGTTCTTAGACAAATACAAAATCTATGACTACGATTCTTTTTCTGCAGCTCGGTTTTTGAGGTATCACAATAAATTTCGCAAAAATGGAAATTCAATTCCTCATCATGGGAAAGGCTCGTGACGGGTTCCTTTTAGATTGTGAAGTATTGAAATAATATTGCAGCTACTGATTGACTATCAAAATAGTCCTCACCAAATCGTAGCGCCAATGCTTTTTTTAGTTTTAGTCTTAGTAATTGTTCAGGAATTCGCACAAAGAATTATTCAATCTGGCACCAGTATGGCCGGTGGAATTCTGCGCGGCCTCAATCTTAGCCCGGGCAGTTTCAAAATGGGCGGTTGTAGCCCTGGTGCAAATCCCGCTTGTGCTTTAATTGCTGGAGAGCTCACCGTTGAATGTGTCGAAGGAGTTTTAACCGTTACTGATGGTTTCGTTATTCCGGAACCCGATTCATTGTTGATGGTTGACTTGACTTTGACCGATGGCGAAGGAAATACAGTGACCGGTGCAATTACGGAAGCTGGTGGCAATTATGTATTTAATGATGGCGACGGTGATGTTGATTTTACTAATGAATTGGTTATTACTGGAGTTATTGCAACTCAAGAATGCCCAGACGGAAGATCCTTCTATATCCCTGTTGAGAAACTAAACGACACTCCTGATGAAGGTGTGCTTGAGGTTGATAAGTCATTCGAAGTAGTAGGAAATCCTGACGGCAGACCTTCGGCTGGCGATACGGTGATCTTCACAGCAACCGTAATGAATACGGGAACTGGCCCACTGATTGGAGTGACGGCAACCGATGCGGTTCCAACAGGAACAACGTTGGTTTCTGCTGTCCCAACTCAAGGAACATACTCCGATCCGAATTGGAATGTTGGAGATGTGGCTGCAGGAGCATCTGTTGATTTAGTGATGACTGTAACAATTGATGCTTACGATGAAGCGTCTAACATTACAAACACTTTGACTGCAATAGCAGAAGGCGGCAAGGAAACGGTAGCGGTTACTGTTGTTCCTGTAGATTGCAAAAATCTACGTTGCTTCTTCACATCTGACAATGACAACGTTCCGAACCAAATTATAGGATCCACAATCAACGCGGTAGGTTGGTCTTCAGTAATGTCTTACAATCTAAAGGCGTTGAAGCCTGGACTGATCAGATTGACGGGAATTGCAGGACTGATTGAAGGCTGCAAGACAATCTCTTTAGAGAACGAGGGGGCATTTCCGACGCATGCCGACCTATTCACTGAACTATTTACTCAACTTGGGACACCCTTAAATTTCAAGTTCGGGCAACACGAATTAATGAACGAGTCTGATGCGGTTGGCAGCTACTACTACACGGATGACTTCAATTGCGCCGACCACCCAATAGACGAGTTTATTTTATCCTTTGAATATGTGAGAACGACCGCAGGGGTAGAAACGCCTGGAGTTACTTTCGATATGATATTCAAGAAGCATACAGTCGAAAGTTGCGAACCTTCCCCGGAAGCAACGGGATTAGTTCCTGTTTGTCCAGAAGGTGGCGGCAAAGGCGAGCCTGTTGGCGTCTGTGCGGTTCGAGGGGACCGTATAGGCTATGGGGCACTGACTGCTGCGGGATGCGAAAATGCTACAATTTACGACTCTGAAGGGAATGGCTACGATGTGACCGTGACTGGCGGGGGTGTTAGTATCGCGGAACTTGCAAGCTTAGGCTACACAGGTGAGCCTTGCGCCCTTGTTTCTTTTGAATGTCGATAACACCTACTTAGAATAAAGAAGATAAAGCCCCTGCTCTTTTTGGCAGGGGCTTATGCAAAAGCGTTCACTATTGACAATATTTGCCCAGTAATGCCAAGACTTAAAAACAAAATAAAGTATTCGAACCCTGCAATGATGCACGGTCGTTCAGTTCCGCAAGGATCTGTAACGATGGCATCAGAAGACAGTTCGAAAGTTGTCTTGTCCATCGATGGCTACATAAGCTGGTGGAGCAACAATAAAGAAGACCTCAAGTGGCAGCTTTATGGACACAATCCAGACACGATTGAGATGCGTGTGAATAGCCTTGGAGGTAGCTTGATTGAAGCCTTGGACATGTACAATTATCTCGTGCAATACTGCGCAGATAATGATGTAAAGGAAGTCACTGTTGATTTGGTTGGCAATTGCGCCAGTGCTGCCACTCTCTTCCCGTTATTGGCTTCACCTGGTAAAGCACGAGCTGCCAGCAATATTCAAATCTTGTACCATCCACCAAGCTTAGGAGCGAATGGAACGGTTGACGATTTAGAAAAAGCCAAGCAACAACTGCAAGACTTTGAAGACATTGCCATTGAGATGTACATGACTCGAAGCGGAAAATCGAAAGCGAAGATCCTGGCATTTTTGAAAGAAGATCGTTTTCACCGATCAAAGAAAGTTGTGGAAATGGGACTGATTGACGAGGTCTACGAAGTGACTACCGCCACCACAATGGTTACACAGGCACAGGTGGAGATGTTTGGTCTTCCAACTAGTAAAAATTCAAAATTTCTTATGAGAAACAAGCCAAGTAAAAAGAAGAAAACTCCACAGAAAAGCTACAACGCTTTTATGGGTTTTATGAAAACCGTCTTCGGGCTCGACCCCGTTGAGACCAATGACGATGACGATGACGATGATGACGGCGGCGACGGCACCAGAAGTGCTTCGGCTGGTGCCGAAACCGCTGCACGAGTCGTGAAAATTCCTGCTGGTTCTGCCGCAGCTGGAATTTCAATGAGTGCAGATAAAACAGTAACAGCAACATTGTCGGATGGAACTGAGGTTGAAGTGCCAATTGAAATGGCGAACTCTGTTCGTGCGAACCGTGCAGAAGGATTGACAGCAATCAACGAAAATGTAACCTCTTTGATGACGCAAATTGCAGAGATGCAAAAGCGAATGGATCAAGCAGGTGATCAGCCACCAGCAGGCGTATCAATGAGCAGTATTCCAGAAGGTGTTTCACCACAACAATACGTGGATCAAACGCACAATTTGGGAGGTGATTTTGGATTTAGAGCAACCGGTGATTCAGCCGACCAACCCGGACGACCAGCATCTGGTTTCAAGCAAGACACCCAAGGGCGTTTCGGTTATGCGCAAGTTTCTCGGGCGAAGACTGGAGATGAGTCTTATCCAGAACTGAATGAGATTGAACGGTTATTCATGCGTAACGAGCAGTTTTTGAAGAACCGTAGAGACTTTTCGATGTGCGATGGAGTTAATTGTGATTCCATTGATGTAAGTACATTGAATCAAGAACTCGGGGCTTGTAGTACGTTGATTTCAACGGATATTTTCTACAAGGGAATGAAAGACTTCGGTTTGTTGGAGTGTTTTACTTTGGTAGAAAACGTAAAGGATCAAATCAGCTTCATTGAAATGTTGATGGGATCTGTGACACAAAATTGGACTTGTGATTTCAATCCTAAGTCGAACCGTTTCAGCTGGTGCACAACAACCGGGGAAGTTTGCCCTGGGAAAGTTGATCTCTGCATGTGTCTGCAGAGCCTTACAAAGACGTATTTCGGCCGCTTGCTTTCTCCTGGTTTCACTCCGTGGAATTACACTTTCTCCAGCTTCATTTACGAGATGCTGATAAAGCAGGTGTACAAGGATCTATTGTGTGCAATTGCTCAAGGAAAGAAAGATGATACCGTTGCCGGTACACCAGCGGCTTGTGAGTTGACGTGGATGGATGGTGTTCAGACTCTCGTTCAAGAATTGGTTGACGACGGTTTCCCAGTGGTGCCTACCGGTGATATTTATGTGCCTGGTATGCAATGCCAGATTGTGGAAGATCTGCAATGCAGCTTGAGTGACGACTATCAAAACGAACCGATGTGCTTGCTTGCACCTCCTGCCTTCCTGAAAGCTTTGAAAAAGGACATCAAGAATAAAGGTGGTGAGTATTGCTGCATTGAGCAGTGGGTGAAAGACTCGGTATTTAGTGGAATTGAATTGACGGAAGGAAACATTCGAGTCGTTGCTTATCCAAAGTGGGGCAATAGCCAGCGATTGGTTTTAACAGCGAAATGGAACTTGCAAATCTTGGTTGATATGTGGAGCGACTTCTCGAAAGTTCGCATCCAACAGCACTATCGTAAAGAGGCAATTATGCTCGACTTCCAAGCTGGTTTCAATATTCCAGTTCGTAGTCCGGAGTTGTTGGCAATATCTGCTGCGGCGTAATCAAAAGAAATGGGTTGCCTGGCATACAGGCAACCCAATTTTGAAACCAAAAAAAAGAACTCACCATGAGTGAAGAAAAAAAAATAACTCAAAAAAAGCCGATCAATAAAACCAAGAACCCAACGGTTAAATCGTTGCAGGCAGAAATGGAAAAAGATCGTGCGGTCATGATGAAAGCGATCCAAGCTTTGACCGAACAGAACAAGGCCAAGGATACTCAGATCAATCACAGCAATGCTATTCTGGCAAAACTTGCTGGATCTCTGGAAAAGCTGGAAGCCAGCAACTCGGGAGCGGATGCACTGGCTGTAGGTCAAGCTCCAAAATTCACCGCAGCCAAGAAATTCAAAGGAACCGTAAAGGATTCCAATGGACGTGATGTTGTGGTGAAGTTCCGAAATGGGCACATCAAGCGAAATCAGATCTCCTTGCCACACCGAGCAATCGGTAGCGCACGCCACACAACGATCGACAACATCATTGCCGACCATGAGGCTGGCGAGTGTGTCGTTTCTTTCAAAGCGAAAAAAGGCAAGCTTCGTGAAGACAATTCGCGTACTGCTTTGCAGCTCATTTTTGATTTGGAATGGCAAGATTTGCGCAAAGGCAAAACGCCAGGCTATCTCGAAATTGTAAACAAAGCTGTAGCAGCCTAGCCATTAACCGATTCATAAATTCAAAAATTAGAACATGAAATTTCTGAAAAAGAAATGGCTTTTTTCACTCATCATGGCCATTGCCATGGGTGTAGCGTATTGCACAAGCGATCCAAATATGTTGTTCGCTGGTTGCGGACTCTGCGGTTGCGTAGAGCTACAAGACATGTGCGATGTTAAGGAGGTAGATTGCGATGACAATACTCCAGGCTTGGAGACTTGCAACAACTTTATCACGGAGCAGTGCAACATTGAAGACGTACCCGAAACCAAGGAAGGAAGTAACAAAATCACCGATGACATTACACTGGTAGCCGGTGCAAGTTTCTTTGATTTTTCAACCAACGACGAAAATGCAGAGCTGACCATTGTTACGAATGAAAATGGAACAGCGACCAACGCCACCACCTTGTTTTTCCCAGGCGATAAGGACTACATGCAATACTTCGCGAACAAAGCGAAAAACCCACAGGCAAAGTTTGCGGTGATCGTTGAAGATTGTGACGGTAAGCCTCGATTGATTGAGGATGCAAAATTATCTTTCGCGTTTACAACTGGGAAAAAAGCAGCTGGTGACAACACCTTGAAAGGGTGGACAGTCACGGTTACCGGTACCGGTTGCGTAGCACCTGTTTACTGTGGTGCCATTCTCTAACAATTAAATTTCGAACGTGGATCCACTAAAGAAAGCACAAGAAGAAAATGCAAAGCTGGCTGAGCAAGTCAAAACGCTTAAAGCTGAACGCAAAGCAGACAAAGCTGCTGCAGGCAGTAAAGCATCGGGCATTACCGCTCCTGGACTGAAGAAATACGAACTGACGGATTATGCGAAAAATCGCCTTCGTCGTCCTTTCTTCATAAAAGAGGGTAAACAGATTTGGCTCAATCATCCGGAGCTTCCAGAGAAAAACAACATTACTGACGAAGTGGTTGAGTCTTTGTATGGCGACGATGAAGGCAATTTTAAACAATACGGCTGCAACGTTTTTCAGCCTAAAAAGCAGTAACTCCGATAACAGTTGGAATGGGTAATTGGAAGGGCGCGGTGCAAATCGTGCCCTTTTTTTTAACTAAAGAATTATGATCAAAGAATTACTAAAAAGAGGATTCGAGGAGCAATATGGTAGCTCTCAAATTACATTTCTTGTCTGCAAGCAATACGCTGCTTTCCTCTTTGAAGAGCTGTGGTTTCTCACTGACTTAGAAGGTCAATTGATTCCTGGACTACCCGAGGAAGACGCCATTGAAGCGCTGAAAAATCTGACGCTTTGACACCGAAAGAAGAACAAATTTGGATGGCCATGAAGGAGTCATTCAAGAATGATGATTCACTGACAGCAATGCTTACGGAGCGTGCAGCGGCTTGTGGCAGCTGTTCGCACACGAAGTACGAAAGAGTTGATTCGTCGGGCGAAAAGCCGATTGTGTTCATGAAATGTGGGGCTTGCAATTGCCCGAGAGAACTGAACGATAAAATTGCCATTAAACGCCAAACCTGCCCATTGGAAAAATGGGATCCAATATTCAAATAGAAAATATGCCGGTCGTAAATTTTCACATAAAAAATGTTGGTGGACTTCCTTTCAGAGACGTAAAGGAAACTTGGTCCATCCCTGAAAAATGGGACGATCTTACGCCAAATGAGATCCTCGATGTGTTTCCGTTGGTTGCCGAAAAGAATTGGTTATCGATCTTGCATCGATTGCTGCCAAAAGAAGTCGCTGAGCATTGCCCAGCTGCGAAGTATCAAGGGCTTATACCACACCTAAAGTGGATGGAGAAAGCGAAAATGTTTTCACCGCCCTTTTCCTTTTTCGAATTCTCCAAAGCCGAGCTCGACATTGAAGGAATTGAGTTTTATACCGATTCTGGCAATCGAAATGAGCATTTCTACTTACCTGGTGCGAGTTTGTACAACATCAAAATGATGGAAATGGAAATGGGCTATTCCCATTTTGCCAATTTCGTAAACTCACAAGATCCGAAGCATCTCAACAGCTTAATCGCTGTCTTTTGTCGGCCGAAAAACCCTGAATTTGGAGCGTTTAAGTACGACAGCAATTCCGATGTTCGAATGCCTTTCAATCCGCTCATTTCAAGAGCTATTGCGCCCAAATTTGAGAAGTTAAGCGATGGAATTAAGGCTTCTTTTCTTCATTTTTTCATGTCCTGTCTCGAGGGAATCTACAATGCGAAGCCATATCGGCCACTCTTTCCTAAACCAAAGAAAATAGAGCCGGAAGAAGAAGCTGTTTCGGTAAAATTGGACCCGAAACAGTGGGTTGATTTTGTTCGAAATGTAGCCAAGTTGAACATCATGGGTAGCACCATCGATGAAGTGCGCGAAAAGTACTTCCACGAAATACTGCAGGTGGCCGCGAAAGAAAAAGAAGAAGCTAAGCAGCGAGAAGAAGACGAAAACCGAAAAAACACAACAGCATGAAACAACCTTCAGCCGGATTAGGCCACATCATTGAGTTGTTTCGATGCGCCGCGGATTATTATTGCGGTACCGAGAGTTTCATTTTTGGAGACGATCGACGCTATTCCGATGCGCAAAACTCAAAAGTGACCTATCCATTGTTGGCCTTGGAAATTCCGACCATCACCCGAAAAAAGAGAGCCGATTCGAAACTTTATTACAAAACTTACAAAACTCAGTTTTCCATAGTCAGCAATACGGACAAAGACGATTATGTACTTCAAGATCATTTACTGATTCAGCACGACCAAGACATCGATGCCATTTTAGATTTGATTGAGAATGGCTTTTCGGATGCGAATAGACCGAAAAAAAACAAGCCCATTATTCCCATGGGTTGCTCCATTGTTTTTGGTGGATCCTTCCCAATTTGCCAATACGAGTCAAACAACGAATACGGTTGGATTCAAGAAATAGAATTCACGACATCATCTTTCTGCAGAGAGGATTGCAACTTCACGAAACCGCATCCGGCATGCTGCGATTTAACAAGCGATTTCACTTTCGTTTCGGATGGTGAAAAAATTACAATTACCGATGCATCAAGTGGAAATGATGCGACTAAAAACGAATGGAAATATCGGGATCACTGCGGCCATTGGAAAACCTCGACCGGAACCGAAAGCCTGGTGATCCCTATTTCACATAACTACTACGAGGTGACTTTGAAAACGCAAGATCCATCGTGTTCTTGCTGCAAATATTCCAAGTTCATTATCCGCTGCAGTAAAAAGCCATTTTGTGGCCGTGCCTATCCGTTCCGTTTGTTCGATACGGAAGGAGGACCGGCACAGATTAACCCAGGAGAATTCGACAGCAAATGATCAATCTAATTCAACAACCATTCGAGGCTTCTTTTTCCGGCAATCCTGTTGATTTTTGTTTCACAGTAGATAAGCCCGATTGCTGCTCTTTGGTGATCACTTGGGGCGAAACGTTGCCAGAGCTATCCATCGTAATGTCTGATAACAACGTTCCTATTACTGGTACAGTTATTCCTGCAGGTACCGAAGATGCTTTTGTTCAAGCACTGGAATTGTTTTTTGGTTCATTAGGGAATGTAGTAATACAACCGCTTGTAAAGGCCAATGAAGTGGCAAGTCCTGATAATGCTTATACTATTTCATTTTGCAATGGAGAGGCCGAGAACTGGAGTTTTGTTGGCATCGTAAACGGTTCAGAATTCGACATTGGTAAATCCATCCACCCAGCAAAAACCTATGCAAAATTTGACTTCGACGATTACACAGACCAAAGTAATTTTCACATACTAGACCAATATTTTCCCACGGTAAATAATCCAGGACCTGACGAATTGCCAATTTGGGATTACAATACACCAATTGCGGATTATTGGGAAATAGTCAAGGAATTTCTTGAATGCAGAGATCCTTTTATGTGCGATTGGGATTTAGAAATTGTCGATGATCGACTTTGCTTTACGGCAAAAGAACCAGGCATTCAAACATTGAACGATCAAGATATTAATTTTCGGACGCCTCTTCAGATAGAAATTCAACAAGACTGTGAAATCGTCATTCAGCCATTTGTTGAAAAAGAAAAAGGATCTGGTGTTTTTGAGAAGACCGCTCGATTGGCCAAATGCGTGGTTGATGATTTGAAAGTCCCCTTCGATCTTCAGAGTATTTTGCATTCCTGCATGAAGAAGAAAAACGTGGTACCGGATATTCCTGTTTTTGGAACCGGAGATCCCTTTGATGCAGAATTGACACACAAGTCGTTTTATTTGAAGTACGCTCTGCAGACAAATGGAGCAACTGGCAAATTCGAAACAACCGACATTTTTCAGAGCTACTACGGTGGCCTCGATTATCATGCTTATCCGGGCAATTCCTTCTTTGAAGACCTGAAAACAAATCAATGCTTCCTGACTTGGCAGAAGTCGCCAAAGCGAGCCAGCCAAGTCCAACACGAATATCTGTCTTACATCTTCTGCGATCCTTCCGTTACCGGTGCACAGCTCGAAGTTGATATCGTCCTCGAGGGCGGTGTGAATGACAATTTCAAAATGCCGCTGCAGTCGGTTGATCAATGGTGTAAAAAGTTCTTTCCGGCTGGTTATACACAGCTCGGTTTATGCGAACGGTACGAGGGTGTTACTATTCCCGTTTGTGAATGGACCGTTCGACTGCTGGATCAAGATGGAAATGTGATTTCGAAAGACTTCACCTACAAATTCGCTTGCCACGAAAAAGGCGAACGCTATTTCATTTTTGAAAACTCATTGGGTGGTTTGGACACCGTGCGCATGAGTAGCAATTTGAGCACAGACATCACCAAAACAGGAGTAAGCAGCGAACGTAAATTAGGCAGCGATTACGACAAAACTTGTGGTGAGCTCTTTACCATTTGCAACTTGACACAGGAGTCTTACGAAATTGAAACCAATCGATTGAAAGACGATTGTGCAGTCGATTACATTAAGGACCTCCTCCGCTCTGAATACGTGGCTGAGCTGCTGTTTTGTCAAGCTTGTGGGTGTGACTGCCCGGACAGCTCAGTTGGCTGTTATTCGCCCGTTATTTTAAAGCAAGGAAAATTCAAGAAAGACAGCTTTGGTACTGGAGCTCGCCGTTTACGCATTCGATTTGAAGAGGCATTCACCAACCAATGGTTTACGCCACTGATTTGCAAGTGCCCGGACTCAGCAGGTCTAACCGTGCTCGTAACTAAAGAACAATTGCCTGGTTGTTGCCCAATTGTTGGAGCAGAAAATAGAGCCCGTTTGTATCGCCGTCGATTCGGAAACCAGTGGCGCGTGTATGGCTGGTTGCCTCAACTTCAAAACGCTGTAATAGCAGCCGGTGGTACCAACTTGGTTTACAACCAAATTGTAACAGACATAGCCGGAAACACCACCGGCATTACTCCGATCATTTGGGGCAATCCTAGTTTCGGTACTCGTGTTTATGTTCGTATGCCTTTGTCATTAACTCAGGTCAAATATCAAGCAGCGATAACCTTCGACATCGATTGCGGCAATGGCGTTCAGCAAGTTCAATTCCGTTTAGAGGAGATTTGTACGGTGCCAATTGAAAACGGATGGCAATTGGAATTCCTGACGCCAGAATGCGTGGACTTGACAATTCTTACGCAATGCTGCATAAAGATCGAACCAGCCGATTCCATTGCTCCTGGCAGTGTTATCACCAGCCAAACAACCACGCTGAGCCTCGACGGTGGAAACAGCGGAACAAGCGTTGCTTTGCCTTTCGATGCTTGTTTTGATGAAACAATTGTTGAGGCCATTCAAGTCGTTCGACAAATTAAAACGAGCCTTTGTAGTGAGTTTTTGAAAGTGGTGGAGAATGTAGAAACCCCCACTCCCTGTGAGTGCGAGCTAAAGCTTGATCAAGTTCTTCTTGCATCGGATGATTACACCGGAAATTTTCTTTCAGTTTTTAATGATAATAGACCAGGCGCCGTTAAAGCTTTCAGTATTCAGTGGTATCAGTCTTCAGTCGTATTTGAATTCCTGGTTGACCTGAATTGTGACGTCCTACAGATTGGAAATTACAGGTTCTTATCTGCCGCCTGCACTTTCAATAGTTCACCAGGAAACTCTTATCAGGATTTCAGTATTCATTTGAATTTCGATTTTGATTCTTTTAGTCAGTTTGGTGACTGTGCGGAAAAGGCAGAAGAAATCATGAATGAGATGATATCGAATTACAACACATTTGAAGACAATCAAGAAATTTGGCATCCTGAGTTTACTTGTTACAATTTAAGCTGTGAATAATGAATGGCTTTAACGACATAGCGCTTTTGATCAGAGAAATCATGAATGAATTTTCTGACGACTTGCCTGAGGATCTGCGCGAGCAAATCAAACGGAAAAGAATTCGAGCGTCTGGAGATCTATTGAATGAAATTGATTCACAGGTAATTGGTAAAGCCGCTCAAGATTTATCGCAATTGGTGCTGCAGTTTCGAAAGCACGGACGCTTTCAAGAAATGAAGAATGTGCGTCACGGACAAAAAGGACCGCCGCCCAATCGATTGAAGGCATGGATCGAAGCGATCGGTTTGGATAAATTCAAATTCATTCCAGGTTACAAAGGAAGCCCGAAATCGATGTTCGAAATTAAGAATGCTTCTATGCGTTTGGCCATTGCCATCAGTAGAAGCAAAAGAAATACCGATCGCAAAAAGGCACGTAAGTTCTACATCAGAAATGTGTACAAAAAGATTTATTCCGATGGTGGTTTGTTCGATCAAATATTGGATGGTGTCGGAACCGAAATGTTGAAGGATATGAAAACTTTCAGCATCGAGGACTTTGTCATTAAAAGTTAATTCTATGGTTCGTAAGGATGAAATACAATTAGAGATAACGGCCGATGCTGCACAGGCTCGGAAGGTGTACAATGAGGTCAAAAAAGACATCGATAACATTGGCAAGTCGATCAAGGACGTGGAAGAAGGAAGCGAGGAGTGGCGCGCTGAAATCTTAAAGCTGCAGGCGGCTGAAAAGAAATTGGCCGATAACTCCACCTTCGCGCAATTGGAAAAACGCTATCGACAGGTTACCAGGGAAATTAAAAACACCGTTGAAGGAACAGAAGCATTTATTCGCAAGCGCGCGCAGCTCTCTGTTGTTGCTTCTGAGTATGAAAAGATGGGTGGCAGGGTTTCAAAGCTCAACAAGGAGATCCTTGAAATGAATGAGTCCACCAAAGAACAACCGAAAATTGTTAAAGCACTTGGTGGCGTTTGGGAACAATTCGGCGGCAAACTAAAAGCCGTTTTAGCCACTGGACCTATTGGTATTTTCTTAGCTGCAGTTGGTTTGTTGGCCAATGAGTTCAGAGTACTTGGACAGGCTGGTCAGGAACTGGAAGAATTGCGTGGTTTCGTTACTGGGTTTGGTGACTTTACAGAAGCCGAAAGTCGAGAAATTGCAGCCAATTTATTGGCCATCCAACGAACATTCGATAAAGATGCACGTGAGGTTTTTCAGGCGGCCAATAGCCTGACCAAACAACTGGGTGGGAACATAAACGACAATCTTGGATTGATCGAGAAGTCGCTACTCGCTGGAGGTGATGCCTCAGGCGAATTGATTTCGAACATTAGCGAGTACAGCACGCAAGCAAAAGCAGCAGGTTTAACTACCGAAGAATTTCTTTCCATTATTGTGAAATCAACACAGGAAGGAATTTTCAGCGACAAGGGAATTGATAGTGTGAAGGAATTTGGTTTGAGAATTCGCGAACAAGCCAAGACCACCAAAGCATCGG
>Ga0114956_1001569_pt1 | contig 18039 bp, 4 predicted proteins | sample MaitaG_FD_87304 | JGI IMG/M metagenome (GOLD analysis project Ga0114956, IMG submission 87304) | Marine algal microbial communities from Maine, USA - Maine_Asex2 metaG | ecosystem: Host-associated > Algae > Red algae > Unclassified | place: Maine, USA | collected 2015-01-05 | reverse complement strand
TTTTGGCCAGAACTTGATAGGTATATGGCACACAATTTAAAACCAAGTTATCGGTATAGGTAGTTAAATTGGATGCTACATAATAATCATTAGAGTTTCCATTGGCACTTGTTCTTCTCACAATGTACTCGTCAACATTTTGTGAGGGTGACCAATTCAATTGAAAGTTGGAACCTACTTGGGAAATGGTTAGGTTGGTTGGAAGAGATGGATCATCTAAAGAGGTACCTATGGCTGGCAATGATTTGACACTTGCGCCACAATTGTTCCAGGCTATACTGGCAAAATCATAATCAATACCGCGCGGTAAACTAAGGGTATGTTGGGTATTGGTAATGTTATTAGCGTAAGAAACTATAGGGTTATTGTCATCAACAATTTCATAAAAGTCGGCACCCGTTGCAGCATCCCATGTAACCTTTATGGTACTATCACATTCAAAGTCAGTTGCATTGGCATTGATGGGTTGTTCAGGCACATCTTTTCTTTTACCTTTTGAAAGACTGGTTGCTGTGGTTTCTTGAAATCTTGTACAATTAGTATTTGGGTAACAATATCTTGCTTGAACATAATAATCATATTCCACTCCAGGAATAGCAGTTATATCTAAATAGGTAGAAACGTTACCTATTGTTGCTATGAGATTATTATCTCTGAAAATGCGATTTTGAATATTACTGTTGCATGCCATGTTACTAGGCGCAGTCCAATTAAGTTCTACACCACTACACTTCGAATTGCTAGATGCAGATAATGAATTGGCATTATTTAAATAATCTAAGGTAAATGTTTTGTGATATTCTTTAGTAGCACATCCCCCAATAAGTGCATCTTCAAAATCAACTACCCATTTGAAATCGACTGTACTTTGCTGCTGAAAAAGCGTTAATGGAACATCTTGGGCGTTCCATTTGAATCTAGCGAAATGCGACTTATGATCAGTGTATCCATTAGTACCATGCTGAACAAAACGCTTACCAACGTAAACAAGGCCACTAGTTACATCACTAAATTTGTAGTCGTTGCGATAACAACCGCCACAGCCATTTGAGACATAAAAAGTTTGGACTGAAGCACAATTATTAGCAAAATCGCAAACTTGACCGATCCACTTCCATGCTCCCATATGATCTTTATAATACAATTTCGCTTTTTCAACATATTCATTAAATGGAGAAATCCCTCCATCTCTATAGTGAGCAATATCTAGTTGAAATGTAAAAATTCCGGTGCATTGGTCATAATTCCAAATTTGAGGACCGTCAATGTCTCCACAACCTGCATTAAGTTGTAAATTGAGTAAACAAAAGGTTAAAACTACCAGTACAATTTTTAGGGCAAAGCTTTTCATATTTATAGATTTTATAATCCAAAAATATGATTGAAGCCTTGCTATATAAAGGTTTTAGCCTGTCATTTGTTAAACGGTTTAACTTTAATCACCAACGTGATAAAAATGCTAACGAACGGTAAAGCCACTTACTGCTTAATACCCATTAGTTTGTTAAAATGCGTTTTTCTGCGGCGAGCTATCGGTATTTCAACATCATTAACCATCACCACTTTTCCGCCATCAGCTTTTAAAATGGCCTTAACATAGTTTAGGTTAATTAAATAGGATTTGTGGATGCGATAAAACTCTTTTTCGGTTAACATTTTTGAGATTGCCGTTAACCCTTGAGTGGAAACTATTTTTTTGCTGTTATCAATATTCAAATTTGAATAGTGTACATCTGCCTCCACATAAACTATGTCCTTTTTATCTATTACCAAAAAGCTATTTACCGTTGAAACTACCAATCGGTTAAATTTTTTATCGTCTAATTGCTCAAACATTAACTCATATCGTTCGCTTTTGTTTTTTGATGCAATGGCGCTGGTGGCTTTGGCTACAGCAGATATTAACCTTTCGGGCTCAATAGGTTTAAGTAAATAATCAATGGCGCTATGTTCAAATGCTTTTATAGCATATTTATGATGGGCGGTAACAAAAATGATGTTAAAATTAATGTCATCAAGGGCGTCTAATATTTCAAAACTTAGTCTGTTTTTTAATTGAACATCAAAAAATGCTAAGTCAATGTTTAGCTTTGGAAGCATTTCGATAGCTTCATCAACACTGCTGGCTGTGGCCACAACATTTACTTGTGGACAGCTCTCTTTTAGAAAGAAACTTAGGGTTTCTAAGCAATGTTCTTCATCATCTAGTAAAAAGCAGTTAATCATGGCAACGTGAAAGCAATTTAATTACAATATAGGCAATGTTATTAAAACTTTTGTTCCTGATAAATCTTCATCCTCATCTTTGAGATCAATTGTACTAACCGAAACGTTTCGATTTAGTTGTTTGGACAAATTTTCTAAACGTGTTTTTGAAATATTGGTGCTCATTGATCGGTGGTTCTTTGAGCTTCTACTTTTAGATGCATTTATACCTTCCCCATTGTCAATAACTGTACATTGTATGGTTTCATCATCAAGCAATAAAAAGTCAATTTCAATTCGTCCTTCTTTTACATAGCTTATGCCGTGTATTATAGCATTTTCAACATAAGGCTGAACAACCATTGCCGGTATAAGCATGATGTCTTCTTCAATTTCATCATCAATTGTAATTTCAAAAGTGAAACTATGACTAAACCTTAGTTGTTCAATTTCGAGATATTTTTTTAAGAATTGCACCACATTTTCTATGCTTAAACTAACACTATCGGAGTTTTCAAGTATGGTGCGCATTAAATCTGCAAACCTTCTTAAGTAATGGGCCGCACTTTTTTTACTGTGGCTTAAAATTTGATCGTGAATGCTGTTTAACGCATTAAAAATAAAATGAGGATTCATTTGTGCCCGCAAAGCCATTTGCTGAAACTCCATTTTTTCGAGCTTGTGCTTATCTGATTCTTGTTGTTTTTTGGTGAGTTCAAATTTGGTTTCGAGTTCGGCTATAGTTTTGGTGCGTTCTTCATTAAATGATTCTTTATATAACTCGTGATACTTTTTTAAATGATGAAAAGCCAAATCAATTTTGCCGTCAGATTCAAAAATTTGAAACGCCAACTGATGCGCTTGCTTTAATTTATCCTTATCAGTCTGTTGCTCTAAAAAATTAAAAACTGCATTAAGTAACTCTTGAGCTTTATTCAAATTTTTTAGCATATAGTACCATTCAGCTAACTGAATTTGAATATTTGCAGCTAATTGATGTTCTTTTTCATTTTTTAATCGTGATAGACTAATTTGGTTAGCGACCTTAACAGCCCTTTCCAATTTGTTTTGCTTGGCATAAAGTTGAGCTTTGGTAAGCCCAGCTTCCGCTAATAATCGCAGACTTTGAAATTTTTCAAATATTTTAATGGATTCATCAATTCGGCTGTTGACATTATCTAATTTATTTAACTTAATTAACAACTCTGCAAAACCCAAATTAGCTCTAGCATGCATAAGTGGTCTGTCACATTTTTTGGCATAACTAACGGCTAAAGCATGATATTCAATTGCTTTTTCATATTCACTTGTGTCATAAGCTAATGTGCCCAAACAAGTATAAACAGTACTTAGGGAAGTAAAAAAAGAATTGTCATCCTTAGGTGCGTTTCTAATAACTTCTTGCCCAAGCGCAAGGGCTTCTTCTGACTTTTTCAGATTTATTGCGCTTACTATTAAGTTTGCTTTGGTATGAATGATTTGATCTATAATACCACATTTTTCTGCACTTTCGACTGCTTCCTTGTGATATTTATAGCCTTGCTCGTAATCATTACTTGTATTCGCACTATAACCCAAGGCCACTAGCACTCCAGATGCCATTTCGTGCTGTTCAATTTCCCTTGCAAATGCTAAACCCTTCAACCTTAGTTTATCTGTTTTTTCCCTTGGCTCTGTATGTGAAATAAGCACTATCCTAGATAACATGATGGACAGTTTAAATTCATCATCATTCAAGGTGTTTTGCAGTTCTTCCGCAATATTTAACCAAGTTTGAGTTCTCTGATCTGCAGTTTTTGCTAAATACCGTGCTAAATATCTGATTTGTTGTTTATGTTGTGTTAAGTCTTTAACACCTTCCATTTTTTTACAAATAGCATCCACATTCTCAGCATTAACACGTACTGCATTTTCTTGCATTGTTGAAATATACAATAATTGGCTAATACATATTAGACGCACGTAACAAAATACCACAGGCGGACGAATCAAAATATCACAGGCGGACGAATTAAAATATCACAGGCGGACGCCTGCGATATTTTAATCTTCTACTTTAATAAATTTCTGCGCACCAATCAATCTATTATTGTTTTCCAATAAACGAATTACATATACAGCATTTGGTAAGGCACCAACTGCTATGGTATGATTGTTATCTCCTATAATTAACGGCTTTTCATCAGTTAAAACTACCCTACCCAATTCATCAATTATTTCTATAATTGATGTTCCAATTACATCAGATGAATAAACTATGTTTAAGTTGTTAATGGCTGGATTTGGATATACAATTAAATCATTAACCGCAGCCAAGCATTTACTATTAACTGAAATGACTTGCAGAACATTTTCAGTTCTATCTTCTTGTATTTCAACCAATCTGTAATATGATGTACCAACAGTTGGATTCTCATCAACCCAAGTATAGTTTTGCAATGTGGTTGAATTACCAAAAGCATTTGCCCTACTGATTAAATCATAATTAAACCCGTCTGAGCTTCTTTCAATTATAAAAAAGTTAATATTTGATTCTGTTGCTGTAGCCCAATTTAGAGTTACCTCACAATTTTCTGCTTTGGCTTCAAAGGCAGTAAGTTCTAAATCTACAGTTGCACAAATAATAGTATCAATATTTAAACTTGTTTGAGCTATGCAGCCATTTTCATTGTAAATTACCCAATAGGTACCTGCTTGAACTGCTACTTGGCCAACTATTGGCCCACCAGTAATGTCTGGCATACCTCCAGCATCATTGTACCAAATGTAGTTACCTGTTCCCATACCAACTGTTACCGCTGGGTTGATCCATTGCAGTGGCAAACTCACTGCATTTCTGCACAATAAAGTATCCTTAAGACCTGCTAAAACCGGTTGCATTTTAACATCTACCACCACCAGAATGGCTGCACTTTCACAACTATCGCTTATCGCAGTTACATAAATGCTATCTGTATTTCCTGGTATTGTTGCAGGATTATACTGATTAACATTATTGGCTAGCGTATTTGTTAATGCAGCATTGCTATAGAAATTGTAACCAGTTAATGCTGTTATACTATCGCCACCACCACTTGGTGTTAGCATAGTAGTGCCTGAACCACATAGTACTATATCAGACATACTATTTGGCGCAGCAAAGTTTGTACAAGCTGATAATTTTACGCTTAAGATAATCATGGTTAAATCTTGTTGACCTGTTGCATGGTTAAAAGCATAGCCGCAAAAAGTATCTACATTGTTACCTGCATTATTGCCTGCCATATAAATTAAGCATCCATTGCTATCCATTGTCCAATTGCCATAAGGAATGCCTAATCCACAATCAATAATTGTAAAGCTGTCAATCCCCAATAGCAAGTCATCACCGGTTGGACAAATACTTGAAGTAGTATCACTAATCATTACACTTACTCTTACTGTATCGTTGATTATTGCTAAGCAGCCTACAACAGTTGAGTTTATTATAACAGAACTATCACAACCGTTACTTGCCATGTTTGGCAATGCAATGTTAGTCACCCCTGAGGTAGTAATTAGTTGACCATGTAAAATGATGCCACCTAGTGTATCGCAAAAGGTTGTATCAACTACTCCAGATAAAACCTGACCGTTTGCGTTAAGCGTTAATGAAACTATACTATCGCAAGTATTGGCTGCAGTTAAAGTAGTTTGATAAACACCAGTTGCATTGTAGTAAGTGCCATTCCATAAAATTGAGTCACCAGCACATATCGTTTGAGCATCACTTCCAGCGGTAGGTTGATTAACTGTTAATGTTAATGTTACCACACTATCACAACTATTTGTTGTTGGCAAAGTAACTAAGTAAATACCCGCAGAATTATAATAAGCACCATTCCATAGAAGCGAATCTCCAGCACAAATTGCTTGTACATCAGCACCTAATTTAGGTGGATTAACAGTTAAACTTAAAGTTACAACACTGTCGCAGCCATTGGCTGCCGTTAATACGGTTTGATACGTGCCTGCTGTATGGTAGTCATCTCCATTCCATAAAAGAGAATCACCAAAACATAGCGTTTGCGCATCTGCACCTACTTTACTTGGATTTACTGTAAGCGCAAAAACTATTGCACTATCACAACCATCTATCGTTGATAATGTTGCTTGATAAACACCCGTTGAATTGTAGTAAGCATTGTTCCATAAAATAGAATCGCCATCACAAATGGTTTGTGCAGAATTGGTTGAATAGTGTTGATTTATTCTAAGACTTAATGTTGCTATGCTATCACAACCGTTGGCTGCAGAAAAAGTTACATTATAATTTCCTGCAGTTGAATAATAGTTGCCATTCCATAAAACAGAATCACCAGCGCAAGTTTCTAGGGCTTCATTAGTTACTATTGGAGCTAATGGAAATAAATTCACCGTAACCAAGGTATCACAAGCAAATCCGCCAGAAACAGATTGCATGAATGTGCCCGTACCAGTTAAAATTTGTCCGCCCCAACTATTGCTACCTCTGAAGGTAAGCGTATCTCCTGCGCACAAGAATTCATTGTAAACTTGACTTAGTATTGGATTTATTGATAACATTAATGTTACCACGCTATCACATCCCCTTGCATTTGGCAAGGTATGATTAAACATTCCCATTGTAGTATAATAGTTTCCATTCCATAATAGAGAATCGCCTGAGCAAATAGTTTGATTATCTATACCACTAGTTTGTTGATTAACAATTAACGTTAAGGTTACTGTGCTATCACAAGTATTTGTGGCAGGCAGCACTACGCTATGATGGCCAGCTGTGCTAAAATATTTTCCGTTCCATAACAGCGAATCACCGGCACAAATACTTTGAGTTTCACTACCTGAAGAATTAGGATTTACAATTAAAAACAATGAAACTACACTATCACAAGTATTGGATGCAGCTAAAGTTATATCATAATTTCCTGCAGTTGAATAATAATTACCATTCCACAATATAGAATCACCAGCACAAATTGTCAGTGAATCTTTTCCTGTTTTAGTTGGGTTGACCATTAAACTTAATGTAGCTGTGCTATTGCATGGTAAGGCTACAGTGTACTGACCTGAATCACTGTAATAAATTCCATTCCATAACAATGAATCACCAGCACAAATTACTTGAGAATCTATAACCGCTGTATTTGGATTAACCATTGTTAAACTTAATGTAACAACGCTATCACAATTGTTGGCGGCAGGTAAAGTATCTGTATATATACCTGTTGTGTTATAGTACGTTCCATTCCAAAGTAAAGAATCGCTGGCGCAAATGGTTCTAATTTCTGAACCGGTTGAAGCAATGTTTACGGTTAGGTTTAATGTTGCAATACTATCACAACCATTGGCTGCCGAAAAAGTATAACTGTAACTTCCAGCACTTAAATAATAAACACCTTGCCATAGTATTGAATCACCTTCACATATGGTTTGATTGATGCTGCTGGTTATTATTGGATTTACGGTTAAATTCAACTGCACCTGACTATTGCAGTTTAAGGTATAAAGGTATAAGCCTGAGGCTTGGTAGTAACTGCCGTTCCATAAAATAGAATCGCCCGCACATAAAGTTTGATTTTGTGTAATTGTACTATTTGGATTTACTACTGTTAGGGTTAAAGTAACTACGCTATCACAACCGCTCGTTGCCAATAAAGTGTGATTATAACTTCCAACAGTTGAATAATATGCCCCATGCCATAATATTGAATCGCCCATGCAAATTGCAATTGCATCAGACCCTGTTATAACTGGACTATTTGTTAGGGTTAGCGTAACCACACTATCACAGCCATTGCTACCTGATAATGTTACATCATACATTCCAGCAGTTGAATAATATGAGCCATTCCACAATATTGAGTCACCTGGGCAAATATTTATTGAATCTTCTCCACTGGCATTCTGATTTACATTTAGATTTAATGTTACCGAATTATTGCAACCTATAACGATATTGTAACTGCCTTCATTTTTATAATGATTGCCATTAACCAAAACAGAATCTCCAATACAAATTGTTCGTGCCACTATTATGACAATATTTGGATTTGCTACTTCTAGAGTTAGTGTAACCACACTATCACAGCCATTGGCCGCTACTAAAGCTGTGTTGTAAATTCCAGAAGTGTTGTAATAAGTGCCATGCCATAATAGTGAATCACCTGAGCAAATAATTTGCACATCTGAACCGTAAGATTTAGGTTTTACAATTAAGTTTAATGTTACCACACTATCACATGAATTGGCTGCTTGCAAGGTAGTTTGGTAAACTCCAGTTGAGTTATAATAAGCACCATTCCACAATAATAATTCACCTTCACAAATGATATGGTTACTATTACCCGTTACAATTGGATTAACGGTTAAAACCAGCGTTACTAAACTATCACAAGTATTGGATGCTGGTAAAGTTGCAATGTAACTTCCCCCAACTGAATAATAATTGCCATGCCATAAAATTGAATCGCCTGCGCAAATGGTTTGATTTCTTGTGCTAGTTATTATTGGATTAACGGCTAAATTCAATGTTACCTGACTATTGCAGTTCAAGTTATAAATATATTGGCCTGCAGCTGTGTAATAATTGCCATTCCATAGCAAAGAATCGCCCGCACATATTGTTTGATTATTTGTAATGGTGCTGTTTGCGTTTACAACCGTTAGGGTTAAAGTAACTACACTATCGCAAGAATTGGCTGCAGAGAAAGTTTCATTATATGTTCCGGCAGTTGAATAATAGATGCCATTCCAACGAACAGAATCGAAAGCACAAATTGAAATTGCCTCAGACCCAGTGATGGCTTGCCTAACTGTTAGGTTTAACGTTACTAAACTATCGCAGCCATTGATATTTGGTAATGTATCATCATAAATACCAGTAGCTGAATAATAGTTACCATTCCATAAAATGGAATCACCTGAGCAAATTGTTTTGGAATCAGTGCCTGTGTTGATTGGGTTCACAATTAAACTCAAGGTTAGTATACTATCACAGCCATTGGCTGCCACTAAGGTTGTTTGATAAACTCCTCTTGAATTGTAGTAAACTCCGTTCCATAATAAGGAGTCCCCTTCACAAATTACCTGGGCATCAAAGGCATTGTATGTTGGCAATATCGTTAGTGTTAATTTAACTATACTGTCGCAAGAATTGGCTGCAGATAAGGTTACGTAGTAAGTACCTGATGCACTGTAGTAATTGCCATTCCATAAGATTGAATCACCATTGCAAATAGTAAGCGATTCTGCTCCTGTTGCTGTTGAATTAACTGTTAAGTTTAACGAAACAATCGCGTTGCAATTCAATGTTAAACTATAGCTACCAGCCTCTTTATAATAGGTGCCATTCCACAAAATTGAATCGCCATTACAAATGGTTTCATTATCTGTAACTTGGGTATTTGGATTTACTACATTTAACACTAGCGTAGCTATGCTATCACAGCCATTGGCAGACGTCAATGTTACATTGTAGTTTCCTGCAACACCATATAAAGCTCCATTCCAAAACAAAGGCTGGCCTGAACAAATAGTTTGTATATCAATAGAAGTTGCAATTGGATTTACCGTTAAATTTAATGTGATTATGCTATCGCATGCAATGGCTGAAGACAATGTATCAGTGTATATTCCTGTGGTTGAATAATAAGCTCCATTCCATAAGATTGAATCACCAGAACAAATAGTATCAAAATTAGTGCTTGTTACTGGAGGACTAACAGTTAAATCTAATCTAACTATACCATCACATGGCAATACTAAATTGTATATCCCAGTAGCGTTGAAGTATATTCCATTTCTTAAAATTGAATCCCCAGCACATATGGTTTGCACATCTGTTATTGTGCCACTAGTATTTACTATTGTTAATGAAAGGGTAACAACACTATCGCAAGTATTGACTCCTGTAAATGTTACATTATAACTACCTGCATTAGAATAATAAACGCCATTCCATAATAAAGAATCACCTGCACAAATCGTTTGGGCATCAGTTGTTAAACTGATTGGGTTTAGCGTTAAGTTTAGGGTAACGATACTATCACAGCCATTAGCTGCTGTAAGTGTTACTATATGGTTTCCAGCAGTATTGAAATAACTTCCATTCCACAAAATTGAATCGTTGGTACAAATAGTTTGTGCATCACTACCTAAGGTATGCTGATTTACAGTTAGCGTTAAGGTAACAATGCTATCACAAGTATTGGCTGCTGGCAAGGTCACATTGTAACTTCCTGCTGAATTGTAATAATTACCATTCCACAACAGCGAATCACCTGCACATATACTTTGAGCATCTGCACCAAATAAAATTGGGTTAACAGTTAAGCTTAACACTACTACACTATTGCAAGCCAAGGTTGTATTGTAGTTGCCTGCTATACTGTAATAAGCACCATTCCACAAAATAGAATCTCCTTCACAAATGGTTTGATCATCTATAATTGTTGCATTTGGATTTACCAACGATAGAGTTAATGTAACAACACTGTCACAAGTGTTGGCAGCTGGTAAAGTATCCGTGTAAATTCCATTTGCATTGTAATATGCTCCATTCCATAACAAAGAATCATCTACACAAATATTTTGAAAATCTGCTCCTGTTGAATGTGGATTTACGGTTAAGTTTAATGTAACAATACTGTCACAGCCATTGGCAGCAATCAAGGTATCATTGTACATTCCAGTTGTTGAATAAAAGGCACCATTCCATAATAGCGAATCGTTTTCACAAATACTTTGGGCATCTGCACCGGTGATATGTGTGTTAACAGTTAGAGATAATGTAACCACACTATCGCATGTGTTGGCAGCCGTAAAAGTATCATTGTACATTCCTGTTGCTGTATAATAGGTGCCATTCCATAGCAGTGAATCACCAGCGCATATACTTTGAACATCTGCACTAGTAGCTGTTGGCAAAACAGTTAAGGTTAATGTTATTACACTATCACAGGTATTAGCAGCTGGTAGCGTATCATTATAAGATCCAGCAATTGAATAATATTTACTATTCCAAAACAAGGAGTCGTTTGCACAAATACTTTGAATATCTGTACTAGTAGTATTTGGGTTTACTGTTAAGATTAATGAGACAACACTATCGCATGTATTGGCGGCTAGAAGTGTATCATTATACATGCCGGCAACAGAAAAATCTTTACCATTCCACGATAAAGTTTCTCCTGCACAAATGGTTATAGAATCTAACCCTATTGCGTTTGAATTTATTGTTAAGGTTAAAGTAACAATGCTATCACAAGCATTAGCAGCAGGCAATGTGTCATTGTACATGCCAGACAATGAATAATATCTGCCATTCCAAAGTATCGAATCTCCTGCACAAATCGTTTGAGCATCACTCCCTGTAATCAATGGCATGACCGATAGCACTAATGTTACAATGCTATCGCAAGTAATGGCACTTTGTATGGTATCGTTGTAGTTGCCTGTAGTTGAATAATAGGCTCCATTCCATAGAAGAGAATCTCCAGCACAAATACTTAATGTATCAGTTCCCGTGATATATGCATTTACAGATAGTGTTAATGTTATTACACTATCACAAGTGTTTGTTGCAACTAAGGTATCATTGTACATGCCACTTATTGAATAATAGCTGCCATTCCATAAAAGGGAATCACCTGCACAAATACTTTGGGTTTCACTTCCGGTAGTATTGGGGTTTACGGTAAGGATCAATGTGACTATACTATCGCAGGTATTGGCTGCAGGCAAGGTATCATTGAACATTCCTGCAGTGGAATATGATTTGCCGTTCCATAAAAGGGTGTCGCCAGCACAAATGGTTAAAGTATCACTTCCCGTTGAATTTGAATTTATTGTTAAAGTTAAGGTTACCACACTATCACAACCTGTGGCAGTTGGGATAGTATCACTATAGGTGCCTGCCATGGTATAATTAATACCATTCCAACGCAGTGTTTCTCCTGGGCAAATAGTACGTTGATGCATACTGGTTGCTAATGGAGTTGTTGCTAAGGTTAACGTTACTGTGCTATCACATGCATTGGCGGTTGGAATATTAACCACATACGTTCCTGCTGTTGAATAATATGAACCATTCCACAAAATGGAATCATTTGAACAAATTGTTTGAGCATCTGTACCTGTTGCATTTGGAGTTGTGGTTAATGTTAATGTTACTACGCTATCACAAGTATTGGTGGCTGGTACAGTATCCATATACGTTCCAGCTGCTGAATAATATTTACCATTCCATAAAATGGAATCATTTGCACAAATGGTTTGAGCATCTGTGCCTGTTGAATTTGGATTTACCATTAAGGTTAATGTTACTACACTATCACACATATTGGTAGCGGGTAAAGTATCATTATACATGCCTGATACTGAATAATAATTACCATTCCAAAGAAGGGAATCACCAGCGCATATGGTTTGAAAATCGTTACCGGTGCTTGAAAAATTAATAGTTAAGAATAATGTAACTATGCTGTCGCAACCGTTTACAGTAAAGGTATCTGTAGCAGTATTGTTATTTGAAGTGTAAGTTATTCCGTTAGTCCAAGTAAGGCTATCGCATGCTACAATGGTATCAGTACTTTGGGCAGGCATGCAAGCCTCAAAAGCTCCAATAGTTGGCGTTGCCATATTTCTTACAGTACCATTTATATCTTCCGTTACTCCAGTAGTTGCGGTATTTGCACCTGCTGCCAAAAGCACATTTAGCGGAAAATAATCAATGATTGCCGGATTGTTGAACATAGGGTCAACCGCAATTGAATTTGCATCTAAACCAGTTGCCACTTGCCAAGAACTTAACGTAGCTTGATTTGCAGAAGCATTATCTAGACCTACATACGCATTGGTGCCTGTTACATAAATATTGTTATAATCTGAAATAGCAGGTTTCTTAAATGCATAGCTCAAACCATACTTATTGCCCGAACCACTGCGCGTAATAGAGATATTGTTGCTTTGAATATTGGTTGATGCCGTTAAATTTTCAATTCCAACCGTTAAAAAATTGGAAGCTTGGATGTCATCTAACACAATGGTGTTATGAAAGATTTTTATACCATTTGCATCAACTTCAATACCTGTTTGTGAGCCCAATGATTTTATGTTTTCAATTACATTGTTTTGAATAATGCTTGCAGAACCCAATGCCAAGCGAATACCCTTAAAACTATTGGTAGCTGTAGCTACAGCAGCGAATGGACTATGTATATGATTTTTTTCAATTAAACCATTATCCACTCTGCTTAAATGGATTCCATCAAAATTTGCAAGCATGGTTCTATTGGGCTTGCTAATTTCATTTTGACTTATTTCTAACTTATCTGAACGAGAAGCAAAAACACCAAACTCATGCGCATCATTAAGATCTGAATTATTTATTAAATTATTGGTTGCGTAATCTCCAATTTTACCTGTGAAATAAACATTTGAGTTTCCATTGTTCAATTCGCAAAAGCTAATTTCATTGCTATCGCATGAGGCACCTGAATTGCTGCCACTAATTGGATTGATTGAGTCGGCACTCATAACAAATGGAATATGTGTATTTAAGCTCGTATTGACGGGAACATTAAAAGTGCAGTTGCTGAATGTATTGTTGTTTGCTCCATCCCACAAATAGGCTGCATATGCATGAGTTGTTCCCCAACCATTAAAAAAGAAACCGTCAAATGTAAAATAATCACTGCCACTTAATCTCAAAGTATAAGGTGCCATTGAGGTTCCTCCACTAAAAACAAGGGTTGCTTGATTGCCATTAAATGTAATGGTATTGCTAGCCGTTGCACCCATTACTTGAGTAAAGTTAACTTGCTCATTAAATGTTTGGCCGGCCCCAACATTAAACACCACTGCCGCACTAATACCATTGGTATCAAGCGCTATTGAAGCATCATTAAAACTTATGAAGTTAGAGCCTCCAGTAGGTAAAGTATTGTCAATGGTATACACACCGCTTAACGGTGCTGGTTGGGCCAACACTTCCAAAGATGCGAAACTTAGAATAAATGATAATAGACCTAGTATAATTATGTTAAATACGGTCTGTTTTTGGTTCTGATAATTCGTAACTTTCATTTGGCTAATTTTAGAATTCCTCACTTACAAACCTATGACTCAAATAGCCGTATACATAAGAATTTAAGCGCATTTGATTTTAAGGTTGTTTTAGAAATTATTTGTGCATTTTTGAGCCATTATCGGTAATGATAGACTCAGCCAAAAACATAAAATATCACAGGCGGACGAAACAATATATCACATGTTGATGAAACAAACTATAACAGACGCACGAAACAATATATCACAGGCGGACGAAACAATATATCACAGGCGGACGAAACAATATATCACAGGCGGACGCCTGCGATATATGAAATAAGGGCTCGGAAAAATTCCGAACCCTTTGTAAATTGAAAAGTAGTTAGCCCCTAGTTTTTAATCACTTTAAAGGCTTTAGTAGTGTTGCCATTGGTTACATTTAACATGCAAATTCTCCATGCCATTGGCTCGTATTGAAGAATGGGGATGTTAATGTGCTTTAAATAACCCACCACTAATTTTACAATAAAATGAGCTTGCGCAATGATTTCTTGAAAAAAGTCTCCCTCCTGGCGCAGGAAAGGCTCCAAGAAGATATTTTTTATTTATAAAAAAAGGGCCGTTCATTATAAACGACCCTAACTCAATCGAATAATTTCTACAAAATTCGATTGGAAAAATACTGCTCTTAACGAACAGCATTTTTAGTAAAACACCAAGTTTTAATTTTCAACTTTTACAAATTTTTCATAGCCAACCAATCTTTTATTGTTTTCAATTAACCTTACCATGTACATGGCATTTGGCAAAGTGCCAACTGCAATTGCATGGTTGTTGTCACCAATAATTAGCGGCCTTTCTGTAGTTAACACAACTCTGCCTAACTCATCCAATATTTCAATGGTTGTAGTACCTGCAGCATCTGAAGCATACACTATGTTTAAGCTATTAACCGTTGGATTTGGATAAACTATTAAATCATTGTTTACATAACAATTGCTGTTGGTAGCAATAATGCGCAATACATTTTTACTGCCATCATCTTCTACTTCAGTTAATCGGTAATACAATTCTCCAACTGCTGGATCTTCATCTACCCAATTGTAGTATTGCATAGTGCTTGAGTTGCCTGCAGCATCCACTCTTCCAACTAATTCAAAGTTTATTCCATCAGTGCTTCTTTCTATTACAAAAAAGTTAACGTTTACTTCACTTGCGGTAGACCAGTTTAAGGTCACCTCACAGTTTTCCGCTACTGCATCAAATGCAATCAATGATAAATCTACCGTGTTACAGACAATTGTATCAATATCAAAACTGGTTTGTGCTGTACATCCATTTTCATTGTACACTACCCAGTATGTACCTGCTTGTGTAGCGGTTTGTCCTACTATTGGTCCTGCCATTAAATCGGGCATACCTCCATTGTCGTTATACCATAGGTAGCTGCCCGTGCCTGCACCTGCTGTTGCTGCTGGGTTGATTAATTGCAATGGCAAGTTAATTGCTAAATTCTTACACCACAAACTATCAGTAACAACTGCCAATACAGGTTGTATTTTAACATCAATTACTACCAATATGGCTTCACTTTCACAGCTATCACTTTTAGCAGTTATGTAAATACTATCGGTATTACCTGGTGTAGTCATTGGGTCGTACTGATTTACATTCCCTGCTAGTAATTGCGTTAAGCTACTGTCGGCATAAAAGTTATAACCACTTACTATGTTAAAGCTATCCCCCCCACCCATTGGTGCAAGTATGGTAGTTCCTGTACCACACATTGTCATGTTTGGAATAGCGTTTGGCGCAGCAAAACTATCGCATGGTGGAAGCATTACGGAGATAATCATTACTGTTAGATCAAACATGCCATCTTCATCAAATGCATAACCACAGAATGTATCTACTTCATTACCTGGCAGGCTGCCAGCCATATATATTAAGCAACCAGTGCTATCCATCATCCAATTGCCAAATGGTATGCCAGTGCCACAATCTACTATCGCAAAACTGTCAATGCCTTTTAACAAGTCATCACCAGTTGGGCAAATAGAAATCAATGAATCGGTTACTGTTACGCTTAATCTTAGCGTGTCATTTACAATTGGTATACAAGTAATTACCGTAGCATTTATGGTTACCGAACTATCGCAACCGTTGATTGCCATATTTGGTAAGGCAATTGTTGTACTACCAGTTGTTGTAATGAATTGACCCAATATATTTATGCCTCCCAATGTATCACAAAAGGTAGTATCAACCACCCCTGCCATTGCATTTTGGTTAACTGTTAAGGTTAATGTAACAACACTATCGCAAGTGTTAGCCGCCACTAATGTTGTTTGATAAACGCCAGCTGAGTTGTAGAAAGCCCCGTTCCATAACAAACTATCGCCATCACAAATGGTTTGTGCATCAGCTCCTGTTACATCTGGATTAACAGTTAGCGTTAATGTAACCACACTATCGCAACCGTTGGCTGCCGTTAATGTAGTTTGATAAGCACCTGCTGAGTTGTAGAAAGTTCCGTTCCATAACAAACTATCGCCATCACAAATGGTTTGTGCATCAGCTCCTGTTACATTTGGATTAACAGTTAGCGTTAATGTAACCACACTATCGCAACCATTGGCTGCCGTTAAAGTAGTTTGGTACAAACCAGCTACTGAGTAATTATTGCCATTCCACAGTAGGTTATCTCCATCACAAATAGTTTGTGCATCAACTCCTGCTAAACTTGGCGTAACCGTTAAATTTAAAGTAGCTATGCTATCACAACCATTGGCATTCACAAGTGTGACTTGATAAATACCTGTTGCGCTTTGGTAGGTTCCATTCCATAAAATAGAATCTCCAGCACAAATACTTTGATTGCTGGTGCTGCTTGTTGGTTGATTAACGCCTAGCGTTAATGTTACCACACTATCACAAGTATTGCTACCCGTTAATGTTGTTTGATACACACCTGCAGCATTGTAATAAGCTCCATTCCACCATAAACTATCTCCTGCACAAATGGTTTGCGCATCTGCACTTGCAGTTGTATTCAATTGATTAATGTTTATGGTGATTACCGTATCGCAAGCAATTCCACCTGGAACGGTTTGCATAAAGCTGCCAGAACCTGTAAGTACTTTACCGCCCCAAGTATTGCCACCTCTAAACATGAGCGTATCACCTGCACATAAATCCTCATTGTAAACTAGGTTTAGCTCAGCATTAACTGTAAGCATTAAGGTAATTACACTATCACAGCCATTGGCATTGGTTGTTGTAAAGTTGTACATGCCTGTAGCATTATAATATGTTCCATTCCACAATAAACTATCTCCACTGCAAATGCTTTGATTGTCCATACTAGATGTATGTTGATTAACCAAAAGTGTTAATGTTACCACACTATCACAGGTATTGGCAGCAGGCAAAGTAGCTGTGTACAAGCCTGTTGCATTGTAATATGTTCCATTCCAAAGTAAGCTATCACCAGCACAAATGCTTTGTGCATCAACTCCAGTGGTTGCATAGTTAATGGTTAAGTTTAGCGTTACCACACTATCACAACCTGCTGCATTGGTAAAAGTATCAGTAGCGGTTGAGTTGCTCGCAGTATAAGTCATACCATCAGTCCAAGTGTAGCTATCACATGCAACAATTACATCAGTACTAGTATTTGAATTGTTAATGGTTAAATTAAGCGTTACCACACTATCACAACCTACAGCATTCGTAAAGGTATCAGTAGCTGTTGAATTGCTCGCAGTATAAGTCATACCATCAGTC
>Ga0114956_1001566_pt1 | contig 18055 bp, 19 predicted proteins | sample MaitaG_FD_87304 | JGI IMG/M metagenome (GOLD analysis project Ga0114956, IMG submission 87304) | Marine algal microbial communities from Maine, USA - Maine_Asex2 metaG | ecosystem: Host-associated > Algae > Red algae > Unclassified | place: Maine, USA | collected 2015-01-05 | reverse complement strand
TCGCTCAGCTACTACATCCCCGCCGACACCCAAACGCTTGAGCTCTACGGGGGTGCCGAACCAACGCTGATCGCCCGCTGGCAGATCAAGGACAACGCCGAGGTGCTCGACGATCTTGATGCGGTTGAACTCGGCGATCAGACGGTCCTGACCCTCAACGAGAGCGTGCTGTTTGCCTTCGGCGAATCGACACTGCAGCGCGACTCGTTCGAAGCCCTTACTCGGGTCGCCACTGTGCTGAGCACCGGCTCCGAAGGCGACATCGCGATCGTTGGCCATACCGACGCCATCGGCGACGATGCCTCGAACCAAACGCTCTCGCTCGCTCGGGCCGAGGCCGTCGCCGAGGCCCTGATCGAGGCCGGTGTCGACGGCGCTCGCCTCGAGGTCAGCGGTGCTGGCGAGACGATCCCGGTTGCGCCGAACGAGAACGACGACGGCAGCGACAATCCCGATGGCCGAGCGCTCAATCGCCGGGTCGAGATCACTTTCACGGCGATCAACTAGCCGCAGCGGGGCGGGCTCAGTCGAACCCGTCATCGTCGCTGTCGGTGGCACGGAAGCGCTTGAAGAGCGAGACGACGACTAACACGACTACCAGGCTGGCGGTGATTCCTGCGATGAACCCGAGAACGCTCGTGGCGCTGCTACCACCAGAGCCGATAGTGCCGGTCATGCGAAACGCTCCGACGAGGTACAACGAGATGAGCCCGAAACCAAAGAAGCCCCGACTGCGTTTGAGGTCTGAGAGTCGCGGGGCGTACGGCGCTCCTTTCGAAGCTGCCTATCCCGAGGCCACGATCGCCGCGACAGCGACCGGCCCTATGCCAAGCAGCCAGTACGCCTCGGCACCTGGCCCGACGACGATCATGACGATGGCGGTCGTCACGAGCTGCAACATCATCAACAACTGGAAGCCGATCATGGCGCCTTCGTACCAGACGTGTCGCTGGCGCTCGTCGTCGTAGAACGGATGGTCGAGGTCTCCCACCCACCGCATCGCGCCTTCGAATGGAGTCGTCGTAGTCTCGGCAGTAGTGGCCATCGTTAACTTCCTTCTGTCTCGGTGCCGCCGAAGAGTTCCTCGACGTTGGCATGCAGGACCTTGCCGATCCGCAGTGCGAGATGCACCGAGGGCGAGTAGTCGCCCTTTTCGATCGACACGATCGTTTGTCGGCTCACATCGATTGCCTCGGCGAGCTGAGCTTGGGTGAGCTCACTGAGGCGACGATGGCGACGAACGTGATTCGCCCCGGCGGAACTGCCACGAGATGAACTCGCTTTGGTCGTGCGACGGGCCATGCAGTGAATGTAAAGACCCCTTGTCCTTTTGTCAAGTTTGTTTTACATTCCCGAAGCACGTCGGCTCCCCTAAGGTGACGCTATGAGCACGGGGATCGGTGTCGAAGAACTCGCATCGTCAGACACACACGCGCACCTAGCCGAGCTTCGACCTCAAGGCTCAGTGGTGTGGGTTCCGGCCATCAATGGGTGGCTAACAACGACCCGCGACGCTGCGGTTCAGGTGTTGCGCGACGACGCAGCGTTCACCGTCGACGACCCTCGGTTCTCGACCGCGGTCGTCGTTGGTCCGTCAATGTTGTCGACCAACGGCGACGAGCATCAGCGGCACCGCGCACCGTTCGTTCCCGGGTTCACCAGCGGTCAAGCCGCAGAATTCGCCGATCGACTCGAAGAGATCACGGCGACTCTCGTAGGTGATCTCAAGCCTCAGGGCTGCGCCGAGCTGGTTACCGAACTTGCGGGACCTCTTGCCGTCAACGTGATCGCTGAGGTGATGGACCTCGCTGGCGCTTCCCCGGCCGAACTGCTGGCGTGGTATCGCTCGATCGTCGATGGTGTTAACGAAGTGAGCACTGGCAATGAGGTGCCCGACGCGACGCGTGGCTCGTTGGCTGAGCTGGGCCACGCCGTCGCCGCCACCGTCACGGCTGGCAGCGACGTACTCACCCGAGCCGCAGCCGAGCTCACGAGCGAAGAGGTACTCGCCAACACTGCGGTTTTGCTTTTCGGCGCGATCGAAACCAGCGAGGGCATGACAGCGAACGCCCTGTGGCATCTGCTCACGGAGCCGGCGTTGGTCGACACCGTGGCGGCCCGGCCCGAGCTGATCGAACGGTTGGTAGAAGAATCGCTACGGCTTGAACCCGCCGCAGCGGTCGTCGATCGGTATGCGACATGCGATGTCGAGATCAATGGAGCCACAATTGGCACTCGCGACCTGGTGCGAGTCTCGCTCTCGGCAGCCAATCGGGACCCGGCCCACTTCCCGCACCCTGATGCGCTCGACCTCGACCGGCAGAACGCGCATCGGCACCTGGCATTCGTGCTTGGGCCCCACGTTTGCCTTGGGTTGCACCTCGCCCGCGCTCAGACCGCCGCTGCTCTTCGCCAGACACTCAAGGTGCTTCCGAACATCACACTCGACCCCGCCCAGTCCGAAGCTCCATCGGGGCTGATCTTTCGCAAACCCGACCGTCTTACTGCGCGCTGGTGAACCTCTACGAAACCCCGCCGGAACTAGTGGTGACCGCCTTATCTTGAACGACATGTCGATCATTCACTCCAGTCCGTTGCCTGACGTTGAGATTCCTGACGTTTCGATCACCGCACACGTCATGCGCCGAGCAGCCGACATGGCCGACCGGGTCGCGATCCGCGACGCCGCTGGCACCAGCTCGTACACCTTCGCCGAACTAAACGCCGCCATCTACTCGTTTGCCGGCGGCTTGGCCGCGAAAGGGTTCGGTCCCGGCTCGGTCATCGGCCTGATGGCTCCAAACATCCCCGAGTTCGCCATCGTCTTCCACGGCGCTGCAGTCGCTGGCGGTGCAGTCACCACGATCAACCCGACCTACGGCGCACCCGAGGTTCGCCAGCAACTCCATGACGCTGGCGCCACGATGCTGGTCACGATTCCGATGTTCCTCGACACCGCCGTCGCAGCCGCCGAAGGTACCGACGTCGCCGAGGTCATCGTGATGGGCGAGGCCACCGACAACGCCACCGCGTTCGCCGACTGCTTCGGCGCACCGATCGAGCAAGTTGCCGTTGACTACGCCACCCACACCGTGGTGCTCCCCTACTCGTCGGGCACAACCGGGCTGCCCAAAGGCGTGATGCTGACGCATCGCAACCTGGTCGCCAACATCGAGCAGTGCAACCACGCCATCAAGTACACCGATGACGAAGTCGGTCTTGCGGCACTGCCGTTCTTCCACATTTACGGCATGCAGGTGTTGATGAACGGCCTGTTGGCCAACGGCGTCACCGTGCTCACGATGCCTCGCTTCGACATGGTCGAAGCCCTCACCGCGGTGCAAGAAGTCGGCGTCACCCGATTCTTCGCCGTGCCACCGATCGTGCTCGGTCTCGCTAAGCACCCGATCGTCGAGCAGTTCGACATGTCGTCGGTTCGCCAGATCTTCTCAGGCGCTGCACCCTTAAGCGCCGAGCTGGCCGCCGAAGCCGGCGAGCGCATGGGCTGCGAAGTTGTTCAGGGATTCGGCATGACCGAACTCAGCCCTGTCAGTCACTGCACCGTCGAGGGCGACTACCGCCCGGGCACCAGCGGCGTGACTGTGTCGAACACCGAGAGCCGCATCGTCGATCCTGACACCGGCGAAGACAAGGGTGTTGGCGAACGCGGTGAGCTGTGGGTTCGTGGCCCGCAGATCATGACCGGCTACCTCAACAATCCCGAAGCAACCGCCGCGACGATCACCGAAGACGGCTGGCTTCGCACCGGCGACATCGCGATCATCGACGAGCACCACCACGTCTCGATCGTCGACCGCCTCAAAGAACTCATCAAGTACAAGGGCTTCCAGGTTGCTCCAGCTGAGCTCGAAGGCTTGATCGCCACGCACCCCAAGGTCGCCGACGTTGCCGTCATCGGTATCCCCGACGACGAAGCCGGCGAGCTGCCGAAGGCGTTTGTGGTTCCCGCCCCGGGTGAGACCGTCACGCTCGATGACATTCAAGCCTTCGTCAGCGAGCACCTGTCCAGCTACAAGCAGATTCGGGCACTCGACATCGTCGAGTCGATCCCCAAAAGCGCCGCCGGCAAGATCCTGCGCAAAGAGCTGCGCACCGCATAACGCGACGTGCGCCAGGATTGGCCAGCTCACAGTGCCCGAAACGGCACCCTCAGCCGACCAAACCCCGAGCCGCAACTATTGGCCAGCTCACAGTGCCCGAAACGGCACCCTCAGCCGACCAAACCCCGAGCCGCAACCATTGGCCAGCTCACAGTGCCCGAAAAGTGACAGGGCAGCAGAAATTTTCCTGCACTAGGTTCGAAGTGTGCCCGAAGCCGGGGCTGGCCCACTAAACCTCTCAAGGTAGGAAGCTCAAAATGATGAAGACTCGGCCGTATCGCACCTCGGTGTGGACCTACGACGAGAGTGACCAAAGACCCCTCCAACGGTGAACCCGACAACTCACCGCTGATCCTCGCGGGCCATTCGATGGGCGGGCTCATCCTCGAGCGAGCGATGTTGCACTGGGTCAGCTCACCTGATGCGCCCGAATGGCCGAGTCAACCTTCGACGGGTTCGGTCGAGTTGCGCATCAAACAGCAACCTGCGTCTGGCCCAGACGTGGTGCTTCTGATCAATCCAGCGTCGAGTGCTAGAGACACCAAACTTCTTACCAGTGCGTTGCGTGACGCCGAATGGGCCAAATGCACCACCGACGACAAGGTCAGCTTCCAGCCGCCAGTGGTTATCTCGCTGACTTCGAAGAAGGACTGGACTGTTCGTTTCGGCTTCAAGTTCTCGAACTTCAGCTTGAACAGGGATACGTCAACGAGCGCAGGTTTTTCCAAAGCCATGCACACCCACACGTCCAAAGCAACCGACACGACGAACGTGGAACCGGCGGGCGAGCAGAGTTTCGGGCAAGCCTGGCACGGGATCGAATTCGATCAGACGTCCAAGCATTTACCGTCGCCGACGGTGACCATTTCACTGCCACTCGCGAGCACCCCAGACACAGACTCCGGCGATACACATATGAAGTACGAGCTACGAGCGCGCCAACCGAATGTCTCAGCCCCGATGTGGATTTTTCAGGTACCCACCGAGGTTGTCGGCAAGCATAAGGACATCTTCAACCCGCGAGCGACCTCACTGTTCTTGGCGCTCGCGCAGACCGCCGGTGCAGTCGCCAGTCTCAACTTCAAGTGGTCTGCCCTGTTCGTAGCAGAGTCGGAACGGCACTCACCCAGCGAGCATTCCCCCGTCGACGGTGAGGGCGTGACCGGTGGTGAATGACGATGCGTCAGACAGCAGCCACATAACGGCGTCGGCGATCTCGTCTGGCTCGCCGAAACGACCGAGATAGCTCAACCGGTTTGCGACGTCTTCGACTTTGCGGTTCCGGCGCTGCATCGCGGTGCGCAGCATCGGCGTGTCGATCGCGCCCGGGCAGACGGCATTGACTCTGATCCCCTGTCGGGCGTAGTCGATTGCAGCCGAGCGGGTCAGCCCGAGCACTGCGTGCTTGCTGGCCGTGTAGGCCGGCTGGTTGTGTTGCGGCCGAAACGAGTTGCTTGATGCAATGTTCACGATCGAGCCGCCCTCGCCGTGGGCCAGCATGGCGCGAATCTGCTGTTTCATCGCGAGAAACACGCCACGCACGTTTACCGCCATCATCTTGTCGAACTCGTCATCGGAGCACTCGGCAAGCGGCGCCGTCTCGAACTCGATCGCCGCGGCATTGACGCCGTAGTCCAGACGGGTATGCAAGCTTGTGGCCTGGGCGATGATCGATGACACATGATCGCTCTGCGAAATGTCGCCCGCTATGAATGACACCGAGCCCGGCGACTCGGCGGTCGAGGCGATCAGCTCGTCGGCGTAGACATCGGCGATGTCAGCGGCAACGACGTTCGCCCCGGCTGCAGCGAGGCCTCGGGTGATCGCTTGCCCCATGCCGCCGGTCGCGCCGGTAACCACTGCCGTTCTTCCGGCCAGATCGATTGTCATGAGACGCTCCTGCATAGTTTTCGGTGACATACGACACGCTACGCGCTCGTGACAATCTGAGCACGGCCCGTCGAAGCGTCGCACCAGTCCCCTACGGTCAATGGGTGGAAACTTCGACAGGCTTCGCAGAACTCGGCCTGAAACCTGAGCTGCTGACTGCACTGTCGGATCTTGGCTACGAAGAGCCCACGCCGATTCAGTCCCAGGCGATTCCACAGCTGATCGAGGGCCTCGACCTCATTGGCCAAGCAGCTACCGGCACGGGCAAGACGGCCGCCTTTGCACTTCCGATCCTCAACACGATCGCCAAGAACGACGCCGCCATTCCAGTCGCCCTGATCGTCGTGCCGACCCGTGAACTGGCCGTGCAAGTCAGCGAAGCGTTCTTCAAGTACGGCAAGCAGTCAAACGTCAAAGTGCTGCCGGTATTTGGCGGCCAGCCGATCGGACGCCAACTCAAGGCCCTCGATCGTGGCGTGCACGTAGTGGTGGCCACACCTGGCCGAGCGATCGATCACATCAAGCGTGGATCGCTCGATCTCGACGCCGTGCAGACCGTGGTGCTCGACGAGGCCGACGAGATGCTCGACATGGGGTTCACCGAAGACATCGAGTCGATCCTCGATGCCACGCCCGACAGCCGACAAACCGTGCTGTTCTCGGCCACCATGCCGCCCCGCATCGCCAAGATCGCGCAGACGTACCAGAAGGACCCCGTCACAGTCACCATCTCGGCGGGCAAGGGCGAGCAGGCCAATCCGCTCGTTCGCCAGACCGTCTACATGGTGGCTCGAGCCCACAAGGCCAGCGCGCTCGGCCGCATCCTTGACGTCGAATCACCGACTTCGGCGATCGTCTTCTGTCGCACCCGCACCGAGGTCGACGAACTCACCGTCACCATGAATGGCCGCGGCTACCGGGCCGAAGCGCTACACGGCGGCATGGACCAGAAGCAGCGCGACCGGGTCATGGGCCGACTGCGAGACGGCACCGCCGAACTGCTCATTGCAACCGACGTTGCGGCCCGCGGCCTCGACGTCGACTCGCTCACCCACGTGGTGAACTACGACGTACCCGCCGCACCCGAGAGCTATGTGCATCGCATCGGGCGTGTCGGCCGCGCCGGCCGCGAAGGCGTTGCGATCACGATCGCCGAGCCGAAGCAGCGCCGATTGCTCAAGAACATCGAGCGGCTCACCAAACAGAAGTTCACGATCGCCAAGGTTCCCTCGGTCGCCGATCTGAGAACCAAACAGGTCGAGATGACCGTGGGCTCGGTCACCGACGCGTTGGCAGTCGATGACCTCGACGAGTACGAAGTGGTGCTCGACTCGCTGCAACAGCAGCTCGGCGAAAGCGGCGAGTGGCGATCAGATCGCGAGATCGCGCTCGCTGCCATCAAGCTGGTGCATCGGGCGCGCGGTGCCACGCTTGACGAGCGAGAGATCCCCGATGCTTCCGACTGGGATCGCGGCAATAAGGGCAAGCATGGCGGCAAAGGCGGCCCCAAGGGTAAGCACCGCAAGGGTGACAAAGGCGGCAAGGGTGGCGGCGACCGGTTCTCGGGCGACAAGGGATTTCTCTACGTCAGCATGGGCAAGAAGGTCGGGCTGCGCCCGGGCGACCTCGTTGGAGCCATTGCGAACGAGGCTGGCCTGCCCGGCAGCGACATCGGGCCGATCCGCATCTCGGAGCACTATGCGGTCGTCGGTGTACCCGAGGGCGAAGTCGACCGAATCGTGCGCTCGATGCAACGCACCAGCATCCGCGGCAAACCCGCCAAAGTCCGCCGATACACGGACTAATCGGCGGCCCTGGCCGCCGCAACTGTGGGTCGAAAAACGCCGATGACATCCGTCGCTGGTGGACCGCCACTGGGCAAGGGCCGCGGCACCAGCGCAACTACGCCTGCGGGGTGACGAGTGCTTTGTCGCCGGTCGCCATCTTGCCGTAGCGCTTGACCTGCGCAGGATCGACCGCATCGGCCAATGACAGTCGCATGCCATACGAGCTGGCAAACGTAGTGGTGATCTCGTTGGCGACACGCTGGCGCAACGCGTCAGCTGCCTCGGGGCCGATCTTGGCCAAGAACGGCGTGAGCAACCAGCCGCCGATGCCCCACGACATGCCGAACGTGCGGTTGAACGTCGTCTTGCCTCGATCGAGCCCGCCGTAGATGTAGACCTGCTTGTGGGTGTCTGATCCGTATCGGCTGAACTCGTTTGCGGCTGATGCGACCTGCTCCATCGCCGTCAGGATCACGCCTGCCTGATCTCCGCCACCAATTGCATCGAACGCAATCGTCGCACCGGTTGCAGTCAGCGCCTCGACCAGGTCCTCGGCATACGAGTCAGCGCTCGAGTCACACACGTGCTCGGCGCCCATGTCTTTGAGCAGCGCGACGTGTTCGGGCTTGCGCACGATGTTGACCAGCGCGACGCCGTCGTCGATGCAGATGCGGTTCAGCATGATGCCAAGGTTCGAAGCGCCAACCGTGTGCAGCAATGCGGTGTGGCCTTCGGCTTTCATCGTCTCGACCATGCCGAGTGCGGTCAGCGGATTTACAAATGCGGCTGCCGCGTCGGCAGGGTCAGTGCCATCGGGCATCGCCAAGCATTGTGCGACGTTCACCGTGCGGTACTCGGCGTACGCGGCACCGGACAGAAAGCCGACCACCTTGCCAACCAGGGCCTGGGCGGCATCGCTGCTTCCGGCGGCGATAACGGTTCCGCTACCTTCGTTGCCCGATGGCATTGGCTTGCCCATGCGCTTGGTCTGGGCCGCCAACGCCCCCGGCGACAACGACACGGCGACAGCCGGAAGCTCGCCCTCGACCGCGGTCGCCGAGGCAACGTCGCCGCCTGCGAACAACATGCCCAAGTCCGACGGATTGATCGGCGCGGCTTCGATGCGCACGACGACCTCATCGTCGCCAGGCGCGGGCACCTCGCCCGAGCGCAGGGCGAGCGTTACGAGCCCGTCGTCGGTCACGGTCGAACGCAGCTCGTGGGTGGTCGTTGGCACCTGGTCGTTAGTCATTTGGGCAGTCTGCTACGTCAGGGGCGGGCGACGCCAACTATCGGCGGCCCGCGACGAAGCCAGCTACTGTCACGACCATGACTGAGCGCACCGGGCGACGATCAGGCGGTCGGGCGGCACGGGTCGCGAAGCGTCAAGCCCCGCTGACTGCCGAAGCTCGAGCCATCACCCCCGGGCCGAGCGGTGGGCACTACTCGCCCCTCACCGACCAGCAGATGCACGACACGTTCGACGCCGCGCTCGAGCTGTTGGCCGAGGTTGGCATGGCCTCGTCGACGCCAGAATTCATCGGCCTGGTGCTGGCCCAAGGCGGCCGCATGAGCGACGACGAGCGATTGCTGTTCCCACGCGACCTGGTAAAGCGCATCGTTACCGACGTCGCGACACCCAGCTTCACGCTGCATGCCCTCGATCCTGACAAGGGCATGGAGATCGGCGGCGACCGTGTCTATTTCGCGACTGCTGGCGCTGGCGTGCTGATGCTCGACCACGAGACGCAGCGCTTTCGCGAGAGCACGCTGCAAGACGTCTACGACACGGGCCGACTTGTCGACAATCTCGACAACATCGATATCTACATTCGCACCGTCGTCGCCCGAGACATGGTCGAGGCACGCGACCTCGACCTCAACTGGGCCTATGCCTGCATGGCCAGCACGTCAAAGCCCATCGGCACCTCGATGTTCGATGCGTCGCACGTCGGCGAGATCGCCGCGATGTATGACATGGTGCTGGGCGGCCCGGGCGAGTTCGCGAAGCGGCCGTTCTGCATCGCCAACAACACGTTCGTTGTGCCACCGCTGCGCTGGGCCGAAGAGTCCGCGCTATCGATGGCCGAACAGGCCCGCCACGGCTTTCCGATCACGCTGCTCTCGGCCGGCCAGGCCGGTGCGACGTCGCCGGCGGCTCTGGCTGGTTCGCTCGCCCAGGCCCTGGCCGAGTGCCTGGCGGCGCTGACGTGTGTGAATCTGATCTCACCGGGGCATCCCTGCATCATGGGCATGTGGCCGTTCGTGTCCGATCTGCGCACTGGCGCAATGAGCGGCGGCAGCGGCGAGGAAGCAGTGCTCAATGCTGCCTCGGCGCAGATCATTAACTGGCTCGGGCTTCCGTCGGGTGTTGCAGCAGGCATGGCCGACTCGAAGCTGCCCGACAATCAGGCGGGTCACGAAAAGGCGCTCACGGTGTCGCTGGCAGCCCACGCCGGTTCGAACATCATCTACGAAGCAGCCGGCATGTTGGCCAGCATCATGGCGGGTTCCCATGAGGCGCTGGTGATCGACAACGACATGCTCGGCGCGATCAACCGCACCGTCCGCGGCATCGAAATCACGCCCGAGACCTTGTCGACAGAAGTCATCAAAGAAGTCATCGACGGAGCCGGGCACTTCCTCGGACACGAGCAGACGCTGTCGATGATGCAGTCCGAATACACCTACCCCACTATCGGCGACCGGCTCAGCCCCGACGACTGGATGGACGCTGGCGCGACTTCAGCCCAAGACCGCGCCCATCGGTGGGTTACCGATGTGCTGGCAACGTACGAACCGACGCATCTGCCGAGCGAGGTCGACGCCCAGATCCGGGCCGCGTTCCCGATTCAGCTCACTAGCTAGCGGTTGAAGCGAGACTCGAACCCCAGCCGCATCGCCGGCACAAAGAACTGCTCGGTGTACTCATACACCGCGGCCAACAACCGATCGACGGCCTCGGCATCGACGTGGCGATTGTCAATCTGGGCCCGCAGGTACACGGCATTCTCTGAGCCGATCACAAACTGCAAGGGGAACATCGTGCGGTTACGCACGAGCAGGTGCTCGAAGACCTGCTCACGGTTCTCTTCGGGCTCGGGCATGAAGTAGCTCTCGAATGCCAGCGTTCGCTGGTCGAGTGTGAACTCTGCGCTGAAATGCTGCTTGGCATCACCGTCGAGGCGCACGTACCAGAACGGCTTGTCGATCTCGCCACGCTCTACCGCCTGCACCGCGTCGATCTCCGCGAGCGCAGAGTGCAGCGTCGTGTCGATCAGTGCTTCGACTTCGGCTAACACTGGACCGGCACCCGAGCCAGCAACTGGTCATAGAGCGCTCGGAGTTCCTGCGCTGTCGTCGACCAGCGGTACTGCTGAGCCCGCTCGAACGAGTTGAACGCGAGCTCGGCGGCCAGCATCGGGTGGCTCAAGATCTGATCGAGATATGTGGCATAGACCGCTGGATCTCGACCGGTCACAAGGAAGCCGGTCTTGCCATGGTCGACCAGCGTGCGTAGACCACCGACCGAAGATGCCACCACCGGCGTGCCGCAGGCCAACGCTTCGAGAGCAACGAGCCCGAACGACTCGCTGCGACTCGGCACCACGACGACATCGGCGGCCCGATACCAACTCGACAAAAGGTGATGAGGCACGGGGTCGACGAAGGACACTCGGTCGGCCAGCCCATAACGCTCGATCGCGGCATGCACCCTCGCCAGCTCTTCTTGGCCCTCGCGCCCGCTTGGACCACCCACGATGATGAGCTGCGCATCTGTGGTGCGCATGCGCCCCAAGGCTTCGGCAGCTACCGACGGGCCTTTGAGGGGCTGGATTCTTCCGACGAACAGCACAGTGGGGCGATCGTCGATGTTGACGGCCTCGCGCGCCGCTGACTGGGTGCCAGGCGAAAAGACAGCGTGCTCGACACCTGGCACGACGTAGGAGATGCGCTCGGGAGGGGTGCCGTAGAGTCGCTCGAGCCAGTGGGCCTCGGCGACGCAACTGGCGGTGACGGCGTCGCTACACGCGATCACCTCAGCCTCGGCGTTGGCTCGCCGCGTCGGTTCATGGTCACCAGTCTCGGCCTTGACCCGAGCGAGCGTATGAAACGTGGTCACCAGGGGAATGTCGAGTCGATGCTTGATGCGGTGTCCGGCGACACCCGAGAGCCAGTAGTTCGCGTGCAACACATCTACGCCACCCTGGGCAACGATGTCAGCCTCGACCTTGTCGGCGAACTCGTCGACGATGTCGTAGAGCTGCTCTTTTTCAAGATCGTGGGGGCCGGCCTCGATGTGCACGACACGCACGCCCGGTTCAAGCTCGACCTCAGCTGGCAGATCTCGGTGCCAGGCCCGCACGTACACGTGCACCTGCGCACCGGTATGGGCGAGGTGACCAACGAGTTCGCGGATGTACACGTTCATGCCGCCGCTATCGCCTGAACCGGGTTGGGCCAGCGGTGAGGTGTGCAAGGACAGCAGCGCAACCCGAGTGGCATCACCATCATGTTCGGCTGCACGGTGTTGGCCCTCAATCACGCCGACGAATCTACCGCGGTCGCCCGCTCGGGCCGTGGTCAGCCACCAGAGACTGGGGGAAGCAGCGCTACTTCGTCGCCTGATTCGATGGCGGTTGTCATCTCGGCGGGCTCGCCGTTGACCCAGATTCGACACGTCTGCACCAGCGTGGCGAAATGATCACCGAACGTGTCGTTAGCAACCGCTACTACATCGGCCACCGTGTCGCCCTCGATGGTGACGGTGCGTTCACCGGCTTCCTCGCGCACCGAAGCAAAGAGACGCAGTGTGGCCATTGGAGAAGCGTACCGATACGGACACGGGCCGGACAGGCGCGAGCGGGTCAGGGCTCTAGCAGCGCCGGTAGCCTGCGAGTGATGACCGAGATCCTGCTGGTACGCCATGGGCAAAGTGAATGGAACGCCCAAGGCCGCTGGCAGGGCCAAGCCGATCCCCCGCTGAGCCCACTCGGGCTGCAACAAGCGTCGACGGCTGGCGAGCACTTGACGAGCTTCGATCCTTTTGACGCCATTGCGAGCTCAACGCTCGATAGGGCCGCTACGACCGCCGACACCATCGCCGAGAAGCTCGGCTTTGAGACACCGTTGCGATGCGCCGACCTGGCCGAACGCAGTGCCGGCGAGTGGAGCGGCCTGACCCGCGACGAGATCGACAAGCAGTACCCGGGCTATCTGCGCCAGGGCAAGTACCCACCGGGCTATGAGCCCGACGAAGAGCTAATCCTGCGAGTGCGTCGAGGGCTGCGCACGGTGGCGAGTGAACTCGCTGGTGAACGGTTAGTCGTCGTTGCACACGGTGGCGTGGTCTACTGCCTCGAAGCAGCTGCTGGTCGACGCTTCAAGCACCTGTCAAACCTTGGTGCGGTCTGGGTCACCGTCGACGGCGAAGACGTCACGGTTGGCGATCGTGTCGAGCTACTCACCGACGGCACGAGCACAACCCCGACCGCCATCTAGTTCTGCTAACTGGGTTGTTTGCCCGAAGCGCAGTGCGCGAGCACCGAGCGGTTCTCAAGTTCGCCTGCCGTCGACAACCCGCTGCACGTTGCACACATCGAGGTGCTGTTGCGAGCCAGGCACTTGAGCACCACGTCGACGTCGTCGATGTCGCCCTCGACCTGATCGAGCCATGCGGCGTCAGGGCGATTCGACAGGTCGACGGTCGTGGTGCCCGAAGCACTCGCCGCATGGTGTTCGACACGGTCTTCGACAGCGCCATCGATGACAGCAGGATCGGTTTCGGTCGGCTCAGGCACGACCTGACCCTATCGGGCTAATCAGCACCGAAACCGGACCTCGTAGCAACCGGCGGCGGGTAACATTCGATCGCCTCCGTGGCGCAGTCTGGTTAGCGCAGTGGACTTTTAATCCATTGGTCGTGGGTTCGAATCCCACCGGGGGTACTCACGCCACATAAGTGCTAGTTCGTCAACTCGAATCCGCTGTGAGGCTGAGCACCGTGTCGTCGAACCCGGGCCGGCCCTGCTGTCACAAGGATCGGTAGACACGCGAACGGTGATCAACTCGCAGGACAACGACGAGTCGGTTCTCATCGTCGATCTCACAGATGATCCGGTATGCCCCTCGTCGCGCCGAATGCAGTCCCGCTAGTTCGCGCTGGAGTCGACCGCCAACTCGATGTGGATTCTCTACGAGCGCCGACAGCATGAACTCGACGATGGCGGCTGCTGTCTTCTCCGGCAGTCTTTCGAGTTGTCGTTGGACCGGGCCGGCGACGCGAAGCTCGAACTCAGGTTCTGCGATCGTCACCTGCGGAAGCGCTTGCGAAGCTCCCTTGCGGAGACGAAGTCACCTTCTTCGTGGGCGCGTTTCGCATCGGCGATTTCCTGCATCGCCGTCGGATCTGACAGCAACTCAAGTGTGTCTTCGAGGGAGGCGAGGTCGTCGGGACTGATCATCACTGCGGCAGGGCGGCCGTTGCGAGTCACCACGATGCGATCTTGGGTGTGCTCAACCCGATCGACCATCTCGGAGAACTTGGCTTTGACTTGCGCGAGCGGCAGCGTTTCAGACATGACCATAATTGTAGTCACAGTCAAACGAGCGGCAACCCCGCTAGGACCAGAGACTCAGCTGATCTCAACTTCTGGCTTCAGTAGGTTCTTCGCTGTGGGAATGTCAACCAATTTTGGCCCCGGTGTGACAGCGAATTTTGGCCCCGTCTAGCGGGGGTTGGTGCGGCTGGTTTTTAGGCGGTAGGAGTCGGTGCCGGTTTCGATGATGTGGGCGTTGAATGTGAGTCGGTCGATGACGGCGGCGACGAGTCTTGGGTCTGCGATGATTTGGCCCCATTCGCTGAATGGCAGGTTTGATCCGACGGCGATGGATGATTTTTCGTCTCGGTCGGTGAGGACTTGGAAGAACAGTTCAGCGCCGCGGGTGTCGAGTTGGACGTAGCCGAGTTCGTCGATGATCAAGAGTTCGATGCGTGAGTATTTGGCGATGAGTCGGGCGAGTCGTCGTTCGTCGGCGGCTTCGTTGAGTTCGTTGGTGAGTTGCGCGCAGGTGGTGTAGCGGACACGTCGGCCTTGCTCGCAGGCGGCCATGCCGAGCCCGATGAGGAGGTGGGTTTTGCCGGTGCCGGAATCGCCCAGCATCACAACCGGGTCGCCAGTGTCGAGGTAGTTGCCAGCGGCGAGTGTCGCGATCGTGGCTGGGTTGATCGAGGGCGCAGCGTCGAGGTCGAAATCGGCGAGTCGTTTTGGTCGTGGGAATTTGGCTTCGGTGATGCGTCGGGAGCGGCGGCGTTCAGCGCGGTCATCGACCTCGAGAGTCAAGGTGTCGGCGAGGAAACCGAGGTAGGTGGCTTTGGAGCGTTTGGCTTGGTCTGCGAGTCGGGTGTGATGCTCGCGGATGCCGGGTAGGCGAAGCTCGCGCGCTGCTGCTTCGATCGCAGCGGCGGCTGCGGTGTTGGTTGTGGTCATTGGGCTGTCCTTTTCAAGAGACTGTCGTAGTGATCAATCGCGGGTGCGGGACGGTCGAACCGGGCGAGCGTGCCAATCGGCACGACAACGTCGTCGCTGCTGGGTTGGGTGTGGCGTCGGGCTTCAACGATCACGACCTGCGAATCGACCGAGCCAACACTGAGAGCGGCGTCAATGCCGGCACAGACCGCTGCTGCGGGTAGGTGACGGTGCGCGAGCAGCACCTCGATCATGGCTCGGGTGCCGCTCTGATCGCCCAGATGCCGACGTGCGGCTGTCAGGTAGCGGTCGTGGCTGTTGGTGAACGCCCCAGCCCTGCGCGCTGCGGCCAATGCGGTTGCCCCGGCGAACGCGCCCGGCTTGTGTGCCAACGTTTCCAGGTAGTGATCCAGCACCAGCGATTCGCTGTGTCGGCCGCTCAAGCGAACGTGTTCAGCAACCACTTGAGTGCCGTTGAGGGCGATCACGGTGTCGGCGCCGAGGCGCACGTCGATGCGTTGGCCAACGAAGCGCACTGGCACCGAGTAGAAGTTTTGCCGCACCGACACTCGTGATTTTGAATCAACACGGGGACGCAGCAGTAGTGCCGGGTCGAAAGGCTCAGCGGGCAACTCCATCAACTTGGTGGACTCAGCTGCGAAGTGATCGCCAACTCGGATCGAGCGGCCGGTGATGAACCGGCGATCATCATCAATGTCGGCTGCAGCGATCAGCTCGTTGAGCTCAGCGACCGAAGAGACGTTGGGGACCGGGACCAGGTGGTTGCGGCGGAACCGGCCGATCTCACCTTCCACGCCGCCCTTCTCATGAGCGCCGCCGAGGCCGGGTTCACAGAAAAACGAATCGAACCGGTAATGGGATCGGAGTAGCTGGAACTGCTCGGTCTCTTCACGGCTGCGACCCTTCAGCACTTTCACCACCGCCGCCCCGAGATTGTCATAACGAATCCGTAGCGTCGGCACGCCCCCGAAATATTCGAAGGCTCGAACGTGGCCATCGAGGAACGCCTGCTGAGCCTCGTTCAAATACACGTAATGGAACGCCTTGCCCGACGCCGACAACCGCATCACGAACATGTGCCCTTTCGTCTTCACGCCGTTCACAACGAACCACACGTCACCGAAATCGACTTCGGCCTCGGCGCCCAACACGTGCGTTTGTGGAACCTTCACATCAGCAATCACCGCTGGCAGGTCCCGCTTCGCCGACGCGACGTAACCCCGAACAGTTGACTCAGAAATCACTGCACCGTGCTCATCAACCAAGCGCTGCCACACACGCCTGGCCGTGTGCCGCTGCTTGGGCGGAGCATCGCGATCAGCCAGCAACCAGCCATCAATGATCGGCTTCCACGGATCCAGAACCGGCGCAGCGCGACGCGCATAGACCTTGCGTTCCGGCGGCACTGCTGACACCAACGCATCACGCACCGTTCGACGATGAGTGCCGAACCGGCGAGCCAACTCACGAACCGACACATCCGGCTCATCACGCCGCGCCCGACGTATCTGCTCAAACAAATCCACACGCGACCTCTTCGTCATAAACCCCCACGGTTCACCACAAGAAGCAACACCACACAGACCCCGCTCAGGTGGAGCCAAATTTCGCTGTCACAACCCGCTCAAGTGGGGCCAAAACATGTGATCACACCCATCGCTGCTCGGCCACAAAATGAACGGAAGAGATCGAACGCACCGTCGACGTATTCCTCGCCGCATTCGAGACCGAGGGCGACTAGTCCGCGCTCCGGTCGGCGAGGGCCAGAGCCATTTCCAACTCATCGACAACTCCAAGCTCGACAGCCCATCGACCGAGATACTCACGATCGACGTCCTGGTTGCCTGCAATTGCGATCACGTCATCCACTTGACGATCGGAGCCCGAGGCAGCGCCCCACTCCAGCTTTGCAAGCATGGTGTCTTCGGCCGTTGCCAACATGACGTCGACACCGGCGACCCGTGCAGGGAACCGACGTTGAAACTCAACCTCGCTGAATGGGCGATCCTTTCGGACAACGAAGTCAACTTTCCAACCCGTGCCTGGCTCTATGAGGTTGAACATGGAACGATTGAGAAATGCCTTCTCGACATCGCTCATGTAGAAGCGATCCCGGTCAACAAGGTCGACCAACAGCCTGATCGACTCTTCAGTAAGATCGACAACTACATCGATATCACGCGTCATCCGAGGCTCACCGTGGAATGTGCTCGCATACGAGCCCACAATCATGTACGGAATGCGCGCATCATCGAGCAACTCGACAGCTGCTCGTAGCAACTCCGCTTGACTCACGAAATCAGACTGGCAATCGCCTCGCCGTGCAGGATGCGCAGCCATTCTCGATGGACCTGATGAGCGCTGAACTCAGGATTCCGATGCGTGATGCCAGCAAGGGTGACCTGCTTGACCTCCTCGGCCATTTCCATGGACCGTTCAACACGATCTGCCCCGCTCAACGATGTATAGGCAGCAACGTAGATCTCTGTGGCATCCGCCGTGGTATCCGAGACGCGCCGTTGGGAAACCATGCGCTCACGCTACCGCAACGGCCCGACACTCTCGATCAGAGCGGCGATATCGCGGTTCGAATAGCGTCCTATCAGGGGTACTTGGCTCTCGCCTCCATGCGAGTTGCAAGCTCCCGTTGGGTTAGCCCTGCATGCCCACGAGCCACGCGGACCTGCTCACCGACTTCGATGGCGAGCTGCGCTAACGAGTAGGCGCTGTCAAACTCAGCACGCTCACTGGTTGCCACACCAGCGAG
>Ga0114956_1001564_pt1 | contig 18061 bp, 17 predicted proteins | sample MaitaG_FD_87304 | JGI IMG/M metagenome (GOLD analysis project Ga0114956, IMG submission 87304) | Marine algal microbial communities from Maine, USA - Maine_Asex2 metaG | ecosystem: Host-associated > Algae > Red algae > Unclassified | place: Maine, USA | collected 2015-01-05 | reverse complement strand
AGATTATTTCCACTTAATATTACAACCCATACTTGGTTTTTGATTAGCGTCAATAGTTTCATTATTCACTAAAGCGTTCATAGCAGCTCTTATATCTTTACCTGTTACAGGAATGCCATTACCAGGCCTAGAGTCGTCTAACTGCCCAGCGTAAACTAATTTTAAATCACCATCAAACAAAAAGAAATCTGGTGTGCAAGCAGCATCATAGGCTTTGGCTACATCTTGGGTTTGGTCGTACAGATATGGAAAAATATAACCGTTGTCAATAGCATTTTTCTTCATTAAATGTGGTGCGTCTTGCGGATAATTTTCAACATCATTACTAGATATGGCAATGCAATTAATACCTTTTGCTATATAATTTTTTGCCAATTGGGATAGTTGCGGATTTACGTGGACTACAAAAGGACAGTGGTTACAGATAAACATAATTAAAGTTCCGGCTGTGCCTTTTAATTCATTTAAGGATTTCATCTCATCATCAACCGTATCTAACAATTTAAAATCTGGTGCTTTTGTGCCAAGTGGCAACATATTTGATTCTGTTCTTGCCATAGTTTTATATCTATTAATTTTAGTATTTTAGTTAAAAATAAAAGATACTCATTTATATGAGTTTTATTATGGATAATATAATAACATTTGAAGACTTTACCAAGGTAGATTTGCGTATCGGAACTATAATTGAAGTCGTAGATTTTCATAAAGCAAAAAAACCAGCCTACCAGTTAAGTATAGATTTTGGTGACTTAGGTATTAAAAAATCCTCCGCTCAGATTACAACCCAATACAAAAAGGAAGACCTAATCAACCGACAAATTGTTGCTGTTGTTAACTTTCCTAAAAAGCAAATCGCTGACTTTATGAGCGAATGTTTAGTTATGGGAGCCGTAAAAGAGAACGATGTTTTTCTATTGCATCCAGAAAGTAAGGTTAAGAATGGGATGGTGGTTTCTTAATTTCTTTACCTCTCTAAAATGTATTCTAAGTACATTATTAAATTTTTTCAATTTTTTTTACCTTTTTGTGATTTTTTGAAATCTTCTGCGAATAATAAGGTAAACCCATAAGACAAAATAGCTTGAGTAAGAAAGCAAAATTTATTGAAATCGTTGAGAAGTACAGAGGTATCTTATATAAAGTGATCACGATATACTGTATTGAAGATGATGATAAAAAAGATTTAGAGCAGGAAATTTTAATCCAGATCTGGAAATCTCTAGATAAATATAATGATAAGTTTGCTATGACGACTTGGCTGTATCGTATTTCAATGAATGTTGCTATTTCACATTATCGTAAAACGTTTAAAACAAAAGGTAGAACAGTAAGTCTAGACGCTGGATTACTTGAGTTTACTTCAGCTCCTGAGACTAGTGAAAGGAGCTATGAGCAAGACGTGTTACATAAGCTTTTAATGGCTTTAAATGAGTTTGATAAAGCGTTAATGTTTCTTTATTTAGAAGATAAAGACTATGATGTTATAGCAGATGTCTTAGGGATTACAAAAACTAACGTGGCGACTAAAATTAGTCGTATTAAAAACCGATGGAAGCAAGAGCTGAAATCTAAAAACATTTAGAAATTATGAATATAGATGATATAAAAAGTATTTGGAAACAGGACATGAGCGCATTAGAAAATCGTGTTCGTATTAATGAAGAAAAAATAAAAGAGTTAGAGTTTAATAAGGCTACTAGTACCTTTGATAAATTTTTAAAAATCTCACTTGCTGGTAAAAATATGGCTTTAGTATATGCCATGGGCTCATTGTTTTTAATGTATAAAGTATGGGATAATTATTTTTATGTTGCTATTGTTGGCTTAGGAGCAGCTGCGATGATTTTCTCTTATTTTCAGCATAGTCCACTTAAGAAATTAGATTTAGGAAGTTTAGGAGTTGTTGCTTTGCAACAAGAAATTTATAAATTTAGAATGCACACTGCAAAGACTGCAATTTATGACCTAACTATTATTGGTATATGGATGGCTACGGCTGGTTTAGGTTTTTATCAACTGATATCTGGTGAAGAATCTGTATTGAATTTAGCAAATGGTGTAGGAGTAGGAGTTGCCATATTAACATGGTTTGCTATCGCATATTTTGGGAGTAAATACATTTATAAAGATATAGATGTAAAACTGAAGGAGAGTGAAGATGGATTAGAAAAACTTGCAAACTACCAGAATGAACTTTAAAATTTTAAAAAATAAACAAATTAAAAACCCAATAGTTTCTATTGGGTTTTTAGCTTTTAATTAAATTATAATCATTACACTACATCTCATCTCTAAAGAAAATAGCATTCATCAGTAACTTATTAGTGCCATACCAAAAGGCTCTAAAATTTGTATTATCGGTAAAGGCAACGATAGTTCCTCTGCCCAAGCCACCAATTTTTAAAGGGATACTGCTGCTAATACTATCTAAGTTTTCTTCAGAAATATAACCGCTTAATAATGGCCTTTTAGTGTATTGTATTGGATTGTTATAACTGTTTTTGTCTGGATTGATAAACAATGTTGTGTTTCTAAACATTGCTAGATTATTGTTTTTATAACCAAAATTAATAGGATGCGAACGGTCCAGTTTGGTTTCAAAAATTGCTCCACCAATAACTTGCGCTCCTCTAAAATCTCCACGTTGTTCATAGGTTATATCTTTTGCAGTGAGATCACTTTTCTTAAAATCAATGGTCATTAACTTTTTAGTATTTAACCAACGCAGCGCATTTTTATAAGCAACTAATGTACCGCCCTTTTGTATCCAAGATTGAAGTTTTTTAGTATTACTTTCGTTTAATCCTGAATAAGAATTCACCATAATTATGGTATTGTAACGGCTTAAATCTGCCCTACCAAAACGCTCTGTATCTAGCTTTGTAGCAATAATATCGTAACGCGTATCAAACAAATGCCAGATTTCGCCAGCATCATAAGAGGTCATACCATCACCAACTAGTATTGCAACTTTGGGTAGTTCTAAGCTTCTAAAATTATTACTTCCTAAGTCAATACCATTATTTAATCCTGTGGAAACGGCATCAATGTCTACATGGCTTTTTTGTGCTTCATCATTAAGAAATGTATAAATTTCAGATGCAGATAGATTTTGATTTTTCGCCGGAATCATTATTGTACCATAATCATAAGACTTGCCATTAGCTTTAAAGTTTTTCATACTCACTTTGGCGCGCAAGCCTTTCTTTAAAATTTGATTTAAAAGTTTGGGAGCGTAGTATGCGTTCCATTCAAATAAATAAGCATAGTCACTTTTAGCATTTACACCACCTTTAAGATGTTGCAAATCTTTTATTTCGTTACCAGCATTTGCTGTCGTCGTTTCCGTATAGTCTAAGTTAAATGCCAAAGGAAATGTCCAAGCAGAAACATCATAAAACAAACTATCTTGAAATGTTGTGCGTTTCTCAAACATGGCATTAATCAATCTGGTATTCTTTTGATTTTTTGGAACAATATAACTGTAGCCTTTCTTGTAATTTTTTCCGTTTGACGAAAAATCGGATTTCACATCATGAAATTTAATGTTATGACGTTTTAATATTTCGGCTAGGTGATATGTTTTTGCAGCATCTTTTTCATCACCAAATACAATCGCTTTATTACCTTCTTTTGAAGCTTCAGTTCTTGCATTTTTAAAAAAGTTATATTGATAATCTAAAATATCTTTTCGCATGCCGTTTGCAGCTTCTAGCGTTGATAGTGCTGCTGTAAACTGATTTTTTATGGTAAATGGAAAGGTTAGAATACCATTATCACTTTCTTGAATATGACCACGAGAACTTGCCTGTTCAAACAAAATGCCAATACCTCCATTAATATCTGGAAACGTTGAGCCTTTGCCGTAATAGAAATCGTCAAAACTTTCTTCAGAATAATATAACGATCCTATTTTATTGAATGCTTTAGCGTGATACGTGGCAATTTCTTTTGTTAAGTCTTGGTTTAATTGCGGAGTTAAAGGATGTGTTCGCGACGGAATTCCTGGTTGAAAAAAGAAACTAGAATTTGTACCCATTTCATGGTGATCTGTTAAGATGTTTGGCATCCAACTATGAAATGTTTTTATGCGTGCTCTAGACTCTGGTAATTGCACTGGCAACCAATCTCTATTCATGTCAAACCAATAATGATTGGTACGTCCTCCAGGCCAAATTTCACTGTACTCTCTATCGTTTGGATCTGGATTTAGATTAATGTTTTTATTTGTATTTGCCCAATATGCAAAACGTTGTAAACCATCCGGATTCAGTGAAGGGTCAAAAAGAATAACAGTATTATCAAGTAAATTATCAATTTGAGAACCTTCTGCTGCGGCTAAATAATAAGCAGCCAATAGTGATGCATTAGAACCACTTGGCTCGTTACCATGAATTGAAAACCCTTGATAAACTACGATAGGTCTATTTTCAGTATTTGCAGAATTTGTTTCTGTAGCATCTATTTGTGCTGACTGAATTGCATCTATATTTTGATGATTTTGAGGTGATGTTATGGTTAATAATAGTAGAGGTCTGTCTTCAAAAGTTTTTCCTCTGTCTTCGATAGTGATACGGTCTGAAGCGTTTGAAAGTGCTTTCATGTACTGCACTAATTTATCGTGTGTAATATGCCATTCACCAACCTCGTGACCAATTACACTTTTTGGAGTTGGAATATTTGAATTGTATTCTACATCGTTAGGTAAATAATACGATAAGTCAGTTTGCGACTGTGAAAATAGAGTAGTGGTTGCCAAAAAAACTAGTAGTGCAATACGTTGCATATATGTGGAAGTTCGTTAAAGTCTAAAAATAAAAAAACCCTGACAATAAATGTCAGGGTTTTATATAAATTAACAGAGGTTAGTTTTAGATATCGTCGAAACTAATATCTGTAAAACTGTCTGTACCTTTTGTATCTTCTGGTGTTTTAGCTTCTTGTGCTACAAAATTATCTTCGCGCTTATAATCCGTTTGATGACGGTCGCTTATCACTTCTTCACCTTTTTCATTGATGATATAATCTGTCATTTCAATTAGATTTTCTCTAAATTCAGTAAAATCTTCTTTATACAGATATATTTTATGTTTTTTGTAATGAAATGAACCATCGTCGTTAGTAAACTTTTTACTTTCTGTGATTGTTAAATAATAATCACCTGCTTTTGTTGCTCTAACATCAAAGAAATAGGTTCTTCTACCAGCACGTAATACTTTAGAATAAATTTCTTCGTTGTCTCTCGATTCATAATCACTCATAACACAATCTTTAATTTTAATTCAATCCAAAAATCTAAAAAAAAAGTAAAGTAACCAACTAACTTGCTACATTTCTTTTTCTGAGAGTTGTTTTATATAAAGCTCCTTGTAGTAACCCTCTTTGTTTATGAGACTTTCGTGACTTCCGCTTTCAATTATTTTACCATTATCTAATACAATAATGTGGTCAGCATTTTTAGCTGAAGACACACGATGACTCACAATTATGGTGGTTTTGCCTTTTGTTAATTTTACTAAATTTTTAAGAATTTTCTCTTCAGTTTCCGTATCTACAGCAGATAAACAATCATCAAATAAAAGAATTTCTGGTTTTTTTATGATGGCTCTGGCAATAGAGACGCGTTGTTTTTGTCCACCAGAAAGTGTAATACCACGTTCACCTAAAATGGTATCATAACCTTTAGTAAAACCCGTAATGTTTTTGTGAACCTTTGCATTTTTAGCCGCTTCAATCACATCATCTTCAGTGGCATCTTCTTTTCCAAATTTAATGTTGTTCCTTATACTATCAGAAAACAAGAAAGCATCTTGAGGGACATAACCAATACTTTCTCTAAGACTATATAAATTTAAGTCGGATATAACCGTATCGTCAACTAAAATAGAGCCTTTATCAATGTCGTATAAGCGACCGATTAAATCTAAGATGGTAGATTTACCAGAACCTGTCTTACCTAGAATTGCTAAAGTTTCTCCAGATTTTAAAGTAAAACTGACATCTTTCAAAGCTTCAATATTAGTATCTGGATATACGAACGAGACATTTTTGAATTCTATATTCCCTCTAATCGGTGTTAGGTCACTAGCATTATTTTTAATATCAGGTTCGGTTTTTAGAAATTCATTAATACGCTCTTGCGAAGCTTCTGCCTGCTGTACTAAAGAAGTTACCCAACCTACAGTCGCTACTGGCCAGGTTAGCATGTTTACATAGATAATAAATTCTGCGATGGTTCCTATTTTTTCAATTTCACCATTCATGTATTGCATACCACCAACATATATAACAATGAGGTTACTGACACCTATTAATAATATCATTAATGGGAAGAATAGGGCTTGTACCTTGGTAAGATTGATCTGTTTTTGTCGGTTTTCGCTAGAAAGTCCCTCAAACTCAGTATTAATTCTAGGTTCTATACCGTAAGATTTTATAACGGATATACCACTGAAAGTTTCTTGCGAATATGTAGAGAGTGTTGATAACGATTGTTGTACTATAGTACTACGTTTGTTTATCATTCGGCTTAATTTATAAATAGCAACCGATAAAAAAGGTAATGGTAAGAGCGTGTAAAGTGTCAATTTTGGTGCTGCACTCACCATATATATAATAGCGACTGTAAATAATGTAATGGTATTTATGGTGTACATTAAAGCTGGTCCGACATACATGCGTACTTTGCCAACATCTTCACTAATACGATTCATTAAATCTCCTGTTCTGTTGGACTTATAAAAATTTAGAGATAGTACTTGGTAATGCTGGTAAATTTCGTTTTTTAGGTCGTATTCAATATAACGCGATACGTTTATTATAGTTTGCCGCATAAGAAATGTTAATATACCAGCAACAACAGCTGCACCAACTAAATAAAGAATATTTATCATTAACTCACTACGGAAAACTTCTGCTGTGATATTACCATCTAAACGATCAGAAACCACATTAATCGATGCACCAACAAGTCTTGGTGTAAAAAGTGCGAATATTTTTGCAATAATGGTTATGACTACACCAATAATTAATCGATATCTGTACTTGTAAAAGTATTTATTAAGGTGTTTTAATGCTTTCATGTTGTATTTGGTAGGTCAAAAGTATTGCGATAATCGTATTTTATAGTTAATATTTTGCTAATCCTCTATTATTGATATATTTTTGCACGCTGTTTTTCGAGTATCTTTAAACCGCCTTAAATTTTACTTAAAAATGACTTCAGATATAATGAGCTCAAAAGAGCTATCTAAGATAAATCCCGTGTTTGGTCAAAGCTCTTTCGACGATCATGAGCAAATCGTATTTTGTAACGACAAAGATACTGGTTTAAAAGCAATAATAGGAATACATAATACGGTTTTAGGACCAGCACTAGGAGGTACTAGAATGTGGAATTATGCCAACGAATGGGAAGCGCTTAATGATGTGCTCCGTTTATCGCGTGGTATGACATTTAAAGCTGCAATTACAGGTTTAAATCTTGGAGGTGGTAAAGCCGTGATTATCGGAGATGCCAAATCACAAAAAACCCCAGAACTAATGAAACGTTTTGGTGAATTTGTTCACACCCTAAGCGGTAAATATATTACCGCAGAAGATGTTGGAATGACTACGAATGATATGGATCTGGTAAGAGAAGTAACACCTTACGTTACTGGTATTTCTCAAAGCAAAGGTGGAGCAGGTAATCCTTCTCCAATAACTGCTTATGGTGTTTTTATGGGTATGAAAGCTGCTGCTAAATTTCAGTATGGCTCAGAGATTTTGGAAGATAAAAATGTGTTTGTACAAGGTATCGGAAACGTTGGTGAAGCCTTGGTAGAACATTTAGTAAATGAAGGAGCTAATGTCACTATTTCAGATATAAGTCAAGAGCGTTTAGAAGAAGTCCGTTCAAAATTTAGTGTTTCAATATATGGAGGTAACGATATTTACAGCGAAACTATGGATATTTATGCTCCTTGTGCACTTGGTGCTACAGTAAACGACGATACCATATATAAGTTACAAGCCAAAATCATTGCAGGCGCAGCTAATAATCAATTGGCAGATGAGATTAAACACGGTAAAATATTACAAGATAGAGGTATAGTTTACGCACCAGATTTTTTAATCAACGCAGGCGGAATTATAAATGTTTATGCCGAATTAGAAAACTACGACAGACAAGAAATAATGCGTAAAACCGAAAATATCTATAACACAACTTTAGAGATATTAGATAATGCCAAAGTTAATAAGTTAACGACACATAATGCGGCTTTAAATATAGCTAGAGAACGTATTGAAACGCGTAAACGAGAAAACGCTAAATAGATTAAAATTCGTTTGATTTAATTTGAGTTTCAGAATTAATTAATAGTATTTTTGCAAGGTGAATCTAAATGGGTTCACCTTTTTTATAACAGAAATTAGAAAGTTCTTTTTACATGCTAAACAGGAGACATATCAGAATAAAAGTAATGCAAACCTTGTACGCTTTTAAGGGTACAGAGAGCGATGATCTTAGTAAAGATGAAAAGTTTTTACTTTACAGTTTAGATAGCATGTATGATTTGTACCTATCTATTTTGGCGCTTCTCACCCAACTACATAAAAAGAGTAAAGACCATAACGAAAAATCAAAAAAACTTTTAAGTTCAGGTGCAGATAAAAATCCTAGCAAAAAGTTTCAAGATAATGAACTACTAAATTTAATAAGTAGCAACACCATGCTACAAGATGTAATTACGAAACGCAAATTGAATTTTTGGGACTTAGATTTTGAATACGTTGATATACTTTTTAAAACCATATTGAAAAGTGATATTTATAAGGATTATTTAGCGCATTCTGAAACTGATTTTAAAAAAGACAAACAGTTTATTTTAGCCATTTATTCTGAAATTATAGCACCAAACGACAAGCTCTACGATTATTTTGAAGATAAGAAATTAACATGGATAGATGATATCCCAGTTGTGAATACAGTACTTTTAAAAGTACTTCGAAAATTGAAGCTTACTTCACCAGAAACAACATTGTTACCAGATTTATATAAAGACGAAGATGATAAGGAATTCGCTAAAGCATTATTCAGAAAAACGGTATTGAATAATTCTATATTTTCAGACGAGATTGCTGCAAAAACTACCAATTGGGATTCTGATCGATTAGCAAGTCTCGATGGAGTAATGTTAAAAATGGCCTTATGTGAATTTCAGAAATTTTCATCAATTCCTCATAAAGTAACGATTAACGAATATCTAGAAATTGCTAAAGAATACTCAACTCCAAAAAGCAGCTTATTTCTTAATGGGATTCTAGACAAAATCGTTAAAGAATACCAATCTAAAAAGCTACATGCCAAGTCAGGAAGAGGTCTTCTTTAGGTTCTAAAACCTAAACCTAGAGAGGTATTTCTTACAAAATGATGTTAAGACTAATCAAAAAATTTCAATTGGTTGAAATTATTATTATCTTTGCTGGCTGAAAAGGAATAAATTAATTAACAAAATAAAATAATGAAAAAAGTAATTTTAGGTATTAGTGTACTATGTTTAGTGGCTTTTACGTCTTGTAAAGAAGATGCTGCAAGTAAAATTAAATCTGAAAACGTTGCTGTTGCAGCAGAAAGAGATGCGACCGCAGGTGATTTCGCAGTGCTTCAGTTAGATAAAAAAGAGCACGATTTTGGAACAATTATGGATGGCACTCCAGTTGAAACTATTTTTAAGTATACCAATACTGGTAAATCTATGTTAGTAGTAAGCAATATTAAAAGTACTTGTGGTTGTACAGTACCATCTAACTATACAAAAGAAGTTAAACCAGGCGAAACAGGTCAATTCACAGTAAAGTTTAATGGCAAAGGTAACGGGAAAGTATCTAAGTCTTTAACTATGACAACAAATACAGAAAAAGGTTCAGAGATTGTAAAAATTTCTGCTATGGTAGAAAAAGATCCTAATGCACCAGTTAAGCAAGCTGTAACACCAGCAGCTGGTAGTGTAAATCCTTTAGCAACGCCTGTACAGAAAACATCTACACAGCCAGGTCATGAAGGCCATAACCATAACTAAGATTTAATGGACGGAATTGGACAATTTTTACCATTTATAGCCATATTTGCTGTGATGTATTTTTTTATGATTGCACCACAGATGAAGAAGGCTAAGCAAGAAAAAAAGTTTGCTAGCGAATTAAAACGTGGTGATAAGGTAATTACTAAAAGTGGTTTGCATGGTAAAGTATCAGAGTTAAACGATAAAGACAACAGTTGTGTTATTGAAACAATGGCTGGTAAATTAAAGTTTGACCGTTCAGCGATTTCCATGGAAATGAGCAGAAAGCTAAATGCACCAGCTGTTGTAAAATAAGCTGACTACAATAAAATATAAGGACTGTACATTAATTTGGGCAGTCTTTTTTTTGTCTTGAAAGTTTGTAATATTGTTGAGATTATAAAATTTTGATAATAAGTAAACTGGTATTAAAAGGTAACAACTCAACAATTTTTGTACTTATCATTAAGACCAACACCATTAATAATAAACTTAGACTTGCTATTACGGCATAAGTGATTCGCTTAAAATTATGTATCAATATAGTCGTTAATTTTAAGATTATTATTTTGATGCTACTAATTCAGCAATCTTACAAATCACCTCTACAGCTTTTTGCATACTCTCTACTGGTACATATTCGTAACGTCCATGAAAATTATGACCTCCAGCAAAAATGTTTGGGCAAGGTAATCCCATATATGAAAGCTGTGAACCATCTGTACCACCTCTAATAGGTTTAATTAATGGTTTTATGTCTAAAGCTTTCATGGCTTCTTCAGCAACTTCAACGATATGCATAACTGGCACTACCTTTTCTTTCATATTAAAGTATTGGTCTTTTATTTCAATCTCAAAAACCTCAGCTTCAAATTTGGTATTAAGATCTAAAACAATCTTTTCCATTAAGGCCTTTCGAGCTTCAAATTTATCCTTATCGTGATCTCTAATTATATATTGAAGCGTAGTTTCTTCTACGTCACCTTCTATACTGTGCAAATGGAAAAACCCTTCATAACCTTCGGTATGTTCTGGTGTCTCTAATCTTGGTAATACGTTTATAAACTCGCTAGCATAGTACATAGAGTTTATCATTTTTCCTTTAGCATAGCCAGGATGTACAATTTTACCTTTGGCTTTTACTACAGCACCTGCTGCATTAAAATTTTCATATTCTAGTTCGCCAATTTGACTTCCATCCATAGTGTAAGCCCAGTCGGCTCCAAATTTCTCGACATCAAATTTGTGCGCTCCTCTGCCAATTTCTTCATCTGGTGTAAAACCAACTTTAATGGTGCCGTGTTTTATTTCTGGATGATTAATAAGATATTCCATAGCAGTTACAATCTCTGCAATTCCGGCTTTATCATCGGCTCCCAAAAGGGTAGTCCCATCTGTAACGATAAGTGTTTGCCCTTTGTATTGTAATAAATCTTCAAAATAATTTGGGGAAAGAATAATGTTTTCTTCAGCATTGAGTGCAATATCTTTACCGTCATAGTTTTCTATTACTCGAGGCTTTACATCTTTACCTGAAAAATCTGGTGAGGTGTCAAAATGCGAAATAAATCCTATAGTCGGTACAGTATGTTCTACATTACTCGGTAAAGTTGCCATGATGTAGGCATTGTGGTCTATGGATACATCTTGCATACCAATAGAAATGAGTTCTTTGGTGAGCTTGTGTGCCAAATCCCATTGTTTTTCAGTACTTGGAGTGGTTTTAGAATTAGGGTCAGATTCTGTATCTATAGTGACATAACTAATAAATCTATCGATAATTTGCTGTTTTGAAGTCATTTTAAAGTTGAATTATACTCAAAAATAGACAACAGATGTTTAAGCTACAAGTCTATGCTTTTGTTTATTTTTGCAGTGCAAAATTCCGACCATGTATCAATTAATTATAAGACCAATTTTATTCTGCTTCGATCCAGAGAAAGTACATCATTTTACGTTTTCATTAATTAGAATCTTATCCAAGATTCCAGGAATGAAAGGTCTCTTTAGAAACATGTATTTAATTGAGGACGCCTCTTTAGAACGTAATTTATTTGGTTTAAAATTTAAGAATCCTGTGGGTTTAGCTGCTGGTTTTGACAAGGATGCAAAACTTTATAATGAGCTTGCTAACTTTGGTTTTGGCTTTATTGAAATCGGAACTTTGACGCCAAAACCACAAGTTGGAAATCCTAAAAAACGCTTGTTTCGTTTAAAGGAAGATTCTGCTATCATTAACAGAATGGGCTTTAACAATGGAGGTGTAGAAGATGCTTTAGAACGCTTAAAAAACAACAAAGGTGTGTTAATTGGTGGTAATATTGGTAAGAATAAAACCACACCCAACGAAAACGCTGTTGAAGATTATGAAATTAGTTTTAACGCTTTGTTTGACTATGTTGATTATTTTGTGGTGAATGTCAGTTCACCAAACACACCTAACTTAAGAGCATTGCAAGATAAAGAGCCATTAACACAACTATTAAAAGCGTTACAGGTTTTAAACTTTCAGAAGCCGAAATCCAAACCTATTTTATTAAAGATTGCACCAGACTTAACGCAAGAGCAGCTTTTAGATATTATTGATATTGTGACAACCACTAAAATTGATGGTGTTATTTCTACCAATACCACTATCTCTAGAAAAGGCTTAACAAGCAGTAATAAATCTGAAATTGGAGGACTTAGCGGAAAACCATTAAAAAATCGTTCTACAGAAGTGATTCGATTTTTAGCTGAAAATAGTAATAAAGCATTTCCTATAATTGGAGTAGGTGGCATCCACTCAGTAGAAGATGCATTAGAAAAACTAGAAGCTGGTGCAGATTTAGTTCAATTATATACTGGTTTTATTTATGAAGGTCCAAAATTAATAAAGCAAATTAATGAGGCATTACTGAAAAAGGCGCAGTAGATGCGCCCTTTTTTATTTAAAATTATTTCTACGCAAGCGCTCTTGCTGTTAGTTAGAATTTTTCTTAATTGAGAATCAGTTTTTTACTTTCTGTATTTCCATTTAAATCTTTTAATCTAACGATGTAAACACCAGTATTAAGATTAGATACGTTAATTTTAAAACGATCTTCGGCATTGGTATTGGGTTTAAGTTGTTTTACTTTCTTTCCAATAACGTCATAAATAGCAATATCGCTAAGTGTATTTGCATTAGTAATAGAAATTTGACCTGTATGTGATGGATTAGGAAAGATTTTAACTGAATTTAAAGTTTCAAAATCATTTGTACTAAGTGTTGTACTTTTAAAAGTAACAGTTAAAGTCCCTATTTTCTCTGAGTTAAAAGGATAACCAGAAGCACCAGCTATATTTGTAATGACTCCTCTTGGGTTTGTAGCTATATTGCTACCAGAATAACCAAAACCATCTTCTGTGCCAGCATCATAAGGAAAAAGATCTACAGTAAATGTTTCTTTCCATTTATTACCTGGAGTATCCCATAAGCTTAAACTATTTACAGCAATTATCCAATCCGGACTTGGCGCAATCATAGATAGTAAAGTTACTAACGGAAAATCTTCAGAAACTACAACATCGTTTAATGTTGCTGAACTTATAGCAGCGAACGGAGAAAACGATTTTTGCAACCACTGCTCTGCATTACCAGCATTTATAGCAGTTTGTACTTCTGAGCTAAAAGCTGTATTAGATCCATTTTCTGCAACATTTTCAATCCCTATTGTAGAAGTTCCGCCCATTTCTAGAAACGTAATATTGCTATTGTGATTCGCACCTACCAAGTCAGACCAATGAGCGCTTCCTGGTAATGTTCCGTGGTCTGTAGAATTCCATGTGCTCGTAAAATTAATATCGTAAGTTGCCGTAGATTGTGCAATTGCGTTGCTAGTAAATAATAATACACAAGCAAATAGGCTTGTAAGAGTAATTTTTTTCATAGTATTTTTTTAGTTGTAATATGTTTTTGTCGTTTACAATAGGTAAGACCTTACATCTATTTTTAGTTTTAATGTATTTTAGTGCAAAATTTTTTATTTGAACTACGACATCCTCATATCATTTGCATTAGCAACCTCTGTATTGGCTATTTCACCAGGACCAGACAATATCTATGTTTTAGTACAAAGTATTACCAATGGTAAATCTTATGGATTAGCAACGGTTTCTGGTTTAATAACAGGCTGTATTATTCATACAACCCTTCTGGCTTTTGGTGTTTCAGCAATTATTAAAGCGAATGAAAATTTATTTTTTGTCATTAAGGTGTTAGGAGCTTTGTATCTGTTTTACTTAGCATTTAAAGTATTTAAATCTCAATCTCAATTAAATTTAGATATTGAAGCAACGCCAAAAAAAAGTTTGAAAGGTCTTTTTGTACAAGGCTTTTTTATGAATGTACTCAACCCAAAGGTTACGATTTTCTTTTTGGCATTTTTTCCGGGATTTTTGTTCAGTGATTCTTTAAGTAATCTAGTTCAGTTTTATATACTTGGTGGAATTTTTATGCTGGTCTCCTTCATCATTTTCTCTGCCATAGCTTTATTAGCTGGAAACATTAAAACATATATTGCTAAACATGAAAATTCAGGTTTGGCGTTAAAATGGTTACAAATCGTTGTATTTATTGGTATTGCAGTTTTTATATTACTTTAGAATTACGGATTCAATCTCAAAATTTTGATACGAATTGAATGGATCATTAATCATAATTAGCGTAAATCGTGTCAAATTCAAATACGAGTTCAACTTCAAATTCAACGTCTTTTAATGTATATTTGAACCAATGCACAAAGCTGTAAAAATTATAGAATGTCCACGCGATGCCATGCAAGGCATCAAGGACTTTATTCCTACTGAAAAGAAGGTGCAGTACATTCAATCATTACTCAGAGTAGGTTTTGATACTATTGATTTTGGAAGTTTCGTATCTCCAAAGGCGATTCCTCAAATGGTTGATAGTGCTGAGGTTTTAGCGCAATTAGATTTAAGTAAAACTGAAAGCAAACTACTTGCCATAATCGCAAATATACGTGGTGCAAATGATGCTTCAAAACATGCAGAAATAGATTATCTAGGTTTTCCGTTTTCAATTTCTGAAAACTTTCAAATGCGAAACACGCACAAAACCATTGCACAATCTGTAGTGACGCTTTCTGAAATTTTAGAAATTGCCAATAAAACCAACAAACAGGTTGTTGTTTATATCTCAATGGGATTTGGTAATCCGTATGGTGATCCTTGGAATGTGGATATAGTAGGTGAGTGGACAGAACGATTGGCAAAAATGGGAGTTCAGATTTTGTCGTTAAGTGATACCATTGGCACTTCTAATCCTGAGAATATCGAATATTTGTTTTCAAATTTAATTCCTGCCTATCCTCATATAGAATTTGGCGCTCACCTTCATACAACACCAACAACATGGTTCGAAAAAATAGATAGAGCTTACAAAGCGGGTTGCAGACGTTTCGATGGAGCTATTCAAGGTTTTGGTGGTTGCCCAATGGCAAAAGACGAGCTCACAGGTAACATGCCAACCGAAAAGATGTTATCTTATTTTACTCAGAAAAAAGCGCATAATCTTAATGCAATGAGTTTTGAGAGTTCTTATAATGAGGCGACTAAAATTTTTACTAAATATCATTAAATAAAAAAGCGCTACTCAAAATTAAGTAACGCCTTTTTCTATCAACCAATCAATTAAATTTTAAAATCTAAATTCCAATCCTAAGTTAGCACCAAGAGGATGTCCTGGACGTAAACCTGCAGGAACTCTAGAAACGGCATAAGTTTCGTCTAGCATATTTATGATATTGCCTGTTAAATTTAAATTTTTAGTAAGGTGGTATTTTGCTGAAAAGTCTATGATAAAGTTTGAGGCAACTAAGTCATCATTTGGTATATCGCCAGAACCTGCTTGTGTTCTAAATTCTCCATTATAGCGTCCGCTTAAATTTAGCTCGTACTTGGCATGTTCTAAAGATAGGATTACATTAAATTGATGTTTTGGAATATAAGGTAATTGATCACCTTTAGTTACTTCTCCCCAAAGACCATCATCACTTCCAAAGCTGTTTAAGAATTCTGTGTTTGTCAAGGTATAACCAAAAGTTAATGGTAAACTAAATGTACTACTCTTAGCTAGTAAATCGTAATTCAATAATAATTCTATACCATTTACGGCAACTTCACCAGCATTAAATTGTTCTAAAGAACCTGTACCTCCTGTAGCTGCTAAGTCACTTCCTAATAAATTGCTGTAGTCATTATAAAAACCTACAAGCTCTCCACGAATTTTGCCTAATACAAATCGCGAACCTAACTCATAATTTATACTTTCTTCTGCTTTTTGACCTTCTTGATTGCTAGGTGGTGAGAATCCTTTATGTACACCTCCAAACATAGATATATCGTTTGTAAAAGCATAATTAAAACCGATTCCTGGAATAAGAATATCTACCTTATTTTCGCGTGAAGCTAAGCCAGATCCTGTTCTGTTTGGGTCATCACTGCTGTAATTATCGCGTTGAAGTATTATGTTTTCATAACGTAATCCAGGTGTTAAGGTTAAGTTCTTGTATTTTAATTTATACATGGCAAAACTTGCAAATGCAGTGGCACTACTAATTCTGTTGCCTTGTGCACCTCTTTCTCCTAACGATGTTAAGTTCATGCTGCCATTAATTATGTTAAACCCATCTTCCCATTGAAAACGATCTTCTTCATCGTAGTGATAACGCAGTCCTATTTCTAAATCATGAAAAACATTGTCGCCATACCAATGGTAATCAAACTTAGTCTGCACACCTTTAGAAAGGTAACTTCTATTGTTAGCTTTAACTAATAAGGCATCAGCGTTAGAATCTATATCACCTCTTAATATGCCTAAATGATTAGAAAATGAATCTGGATTAGAGATCACATTGGCAATACTTTGTTTATCACCATTAAAAATAACGTCATCTAATTTGTACCAGTTTCTAGAGAATTTGTTATAGTAACCATTTGTAGTTATTCTAAAGTTTTTACTAAACTGTAACGTATGCGTAAGCATTAATTGCAAATGCTCAGCATTCATTTGGTCTTCTTGTGACGCAGCATATCTGCTAAAAGGGGAATTTTTAAAATCAGATTCAGTAAGCCCTAAATAGGTTTCGTTTGAGACTTCATCAGAATATTGAAATTTTACTTCTAAGGCCTGTTTTAGTTTAGCTTCTGCTTTAGAGTTGACTCTAAATTTGGCTACAACCTCATTAATATCAAAACCAGTATTACTATGATCTGGCAGATTTTTAAAACCATCAGAGTTGTAATTTAAGTACTCTACCATATAACCTAATGTAGGTTTGCTGTCTCCAACTCTAGCATGTAATGTACTTGTATTAAAACTTCCTAAACTAGCACGCACTTGACCCTTAAAGTTATCTGGTATTTGAGTAGAAATCATATTTATTGCGCCACCAGTAGTAAAAGGGCCATATTGCACTTGACTACTTCCTTTCAAAATCTCTACCGCTTGCATACGTGCAACAGATGGGAAATAATAGGCAGAAGGTGCACTATAAGGTGCAGGAGCTATAAGTACTCCATCTTCCATTAAAGATATTTTTGCACTACGTTCTGGAGATGTACCTCTTAAGCTAATATTTGGTCTTAGACCAAAACCATCTTCTTCATAAAATGTGACACCAGGAATTGCTCGCAACACACGATTAATATCTGTATAATTAAATTTTTCCAGTTCTTCTGGTGATATATAATACGCAGAACCTGTTCTATTTTCAGCAACATATTTATTTCCAAAAATTGCATTGGCATCAATGAGGACTTCGTCGAGGTTTTGAATGGAATCTTTAGGTTTTTTTTGTTGATTTTCTTGTGCAGACATATTAAAAGCACCTATTAATAGCAGTAGCGACGGGACTAATCTTAATTTCATTTATTTAGACTGATTAAAAATAACGTTAATTTCAGCTTGCAAATTTAAAACCAAATTTTAGTTCTACAAAGTTTATTTAGAATAAATAAAAATAATAATT
>Ga0114956_1001563_pt1 | contig 18066 bp, 12 predicted proteins | sample MaitaG_FD_87304 | JGI IMG/M metagenome (GOLD analysis project Ga0114956, IMG submission 87304) | Marine algal microbial communities from Maine, USA - Maine_Asex2 metaG | ecosystem: Host-associated > Algae > Red algae > Unclassified | place: Maine, USA | collected 2015-01-05 | reverse complement strand
TCATGTGATTTGATCACTTTGATTGTTCCCGAGAGTCTATTCATCTGGTAAAAGATATCCAAAGCTTTCGAAAAGCACGTTAGCTTGCTCACCTTTTAAGAAAGACACGAAGTCCTGGGCTAGTTCGACCTGGCCATTTCTTAAGACAACCAGCCCCTGCCTTAGAGGAGCATGCATATCTCGATCAATCGCCTCCCAATGACCTCTGCCCCGTACGATTTTGGCCCGAGCCACAGATTGTGTGGTAAAACCGACGTCTGCGGCACCTGCCAAAACGAACTGGTTCACTTGGCCTATGCTTTCTCCGAAGACAATTTTGTCCTGCATTTGCTCCCAAAGCTGCAATCGCATCAGTACCTCCCGTGCAGCTTTACCGTATGGTGCAAGGTCAGGATTGGCAATCGCTATTTTTTGCGCGCTATGTAGCTTGCCTGCGATTCCACCAGACATCTCTTGCAGACTCCAAAGAGCCAATTGACCCGTGCAATAGTGATACACTCCTCCCTGCACCAATCCACTTGCAACCAGCTCTTCAGGATACGCTAGATCGGCAGACAACATGAGATCAAAAGGTGCCCCTTGTCGTATCTGAGCGATCAATTTTCCAGATGATGCGATCACCACCTCTGGCACAATACCCGTTTCTCTCTCATATACAGCAACCAATGAATCTATCAAATAGCGAGTGCTCGAGGCTGCTGCAATGCGCAGAGGCGGTTCACGATGCTCACAGCCCACTTGCATTGTAGCAACCAACCAGAGCATGGCCACGACCATTCGAGAACGATCACCAGAAATCCGAAACTTTTTGAAAGACACGCTTCGCAAGATGAGAAATGTCGGAACATCAACACAATTTTCTCTCGAAACTAAGCCGCTACTAAAACTTTCGTGATATCCCCAAACTCTCAATCATCGGCGCACCTGTAGCCATTATTTCTTTTTCAAGGGCGGGAATTTTCTGCTGAATTAATTCAGTGAGTTTCTCCTTTACCTCGGCAAATTTATCCTTCCCAATCGCCAAGCTGTTCCTGTGCAATTCCGTTGGTCCATACGTTGTTGACAAACCTCGATTAGCAACTCCCAGCCGCGAATAGATCGTGGGTCGAGATCGCTCCCCTATTTCTCCCTTGGCCGGACTGCCAGTCATTTCTCGTTGCATAGCATCCACATCTCGCTTGAGCTTAAATAACTTTTCATTCAAGACACCCGGCTCTGCTCCAGATCTAGACAATGCGGTTTCGAAGGCGGCAACCTGTTTCTCTGCGTTTGAAAGTGCCACTGTCGCCGCAGACATTTGCATCTGAAAGTCCGTAAGATCTTGACGATAGGCCGCCAATTCTGCTGGAGTAGCTCGGGGCAACGCACCTTCGTACAATGGCGTCACCTCAAAATCCTGACTCACTGACAATGGAGTCACCACACCATCTACCATTTTTGCCATCGATACACTGTAGCTACCCGGCGATGCCATGCTGCCACCTCTGCGCCTACCCCCTCCGCCCGAGGATTGCAGACGTACAGTACTCATTCTTGGATATCGAAAATCCCAGGCCACCCGATGAAAGCCCTTTTTGGCAGGAGCTTCCAACTTGCGCACGACCTCACCACTGGCATCCTTGATGGTCAACAAGATTTTTGGTTTTTCTTGGGCCTTTTCTGCATCGAGCGCATCCCATCCGGGAAAAGGCACATCTTGATTTGCCTTAGCTAGCGCCTTTTCTTTCTTCTTCCGTTCTGCCTGAAGCGTTGTATACTCCTCTCCCAGATAATATGTAAATACCGCTCCGAATGGCGGGTTCTCAGCAGCATACTGAGCTGCTCCCGGGGAGCTACCTGGAGACTTTGGATTGTACCAATCTGCATCCTTTACCGGAAACAAGGTGGCTTCTTCTGCAAGTTGTTCTTTGCTCACATTCCGCAACACACTGATGTCGTCAAGAATATAAAATCCTCGTCCAAAAGACGCACCGACCAAATCATCTTCTCGGCGCTGAATCGTAATATCTCTAAAGGGTATGGTCGGTACTCCTCCAGATATTTTTGTCCATTCACCTCCGACATTTTTGGTAAAATATATTCCAAATTCTGTCGCTGCAAAAATCAAACTCGGATCGATGTGATCTTGAACCGTGCGCCACATGAGTAATTTTTCGGGTAGATTGCCAGCAATCGACTGCCAGGTTTGCCCTTTATTAATGCTCCTAAATATATAGGGCTTGAAATCTCCTTCCTTGTGATTGTCCAGGCACACGTATACTGTTCCTTCATCGTGCAAGTCTGCGCGAATGTCATTTACAAATGCGTTGGCTGGTACACCGGGCAAACTTCTCGCCTCGATTTTTTTCCAGTTAGCCCCTCCATCTTCAGTGATCTGAATGATGCCATCATCTGTACCCGCATAAATCAGACCTGCCTTAAGTGGTGATTCTGAAAGCGAAGAAATGGTATTAAAATTTGACATCGCTCCCACATCCCAAGGCGAATCCCAACTTTGCTGACGACCCATAATCGGCAGTGTAATGCGTTCCTGATTCTTCGTGAGATCTTCTGAAATAGAAGTCCAGCTATCTCCTCGATCTTCCGATCTCCAGACTCTTTGAGAAGCAAAGTAAAGTCGTGCAGGATTGTGTGGACTCACAACGATGGGAGCATCCCAATTGAAGCGTTCGAAATCTCCACCCTCATCGGCTTGAGGCTGAATAAACACAGGCTCACCGGTGATCCGATCGATGCGATGCAGACCACCCTGCTGAGTTTCTGCGTACAGAATATTCGGATTGCCCGGTTCTGTGGCAGACTGATGACCGTCTGCAAAAAGAGTCTTATACCAATCTCCGTTACGGATACCATGGCGATTGTCTGTTTGAGAAGGACCACCGTGTGACCCATTGTCTTGCGTACCGCCAAAAACATGATAAAATGGCTCAGCATCATCGACAGCCACCTTATAGTACTGAGTCAGTGGCAGGTTGTCTATAAAGCGCCAATTTTGAGCGAGGTCAAAACTCTCATAAATCCCCGCATCCGTTCCGACCAAAAGATAATCCGGATCATCCGCACGAAATGCAATCGCATGATTATCCGAGTGCTTATCTTCCTCTGCCAGACGACGGAAATTTTTGCCACCATCGTCTGAAACCTGGATACGGACATCCATCAAATACAGTCGATCAAACGCGTGGGGGCTGGCATATAGTTCCTGATAGTAATGTGGTCCGGTTGCTCCCGAAACCGCGTCCGACATTTTCTGCCAAGATGCACCCCGGTTTGCTGAGCGAAACACTCCTCCCTTGGTGCGATCAAGCTCAATCGCAGCGTAGAGCACATCCGGATTTTGTGGCGAGATCGCCAGACCAATCTTCCCCTTGTTGCCCTTGGGCACGCCATTGCTCAATTCCTTCCAGGTCTTGCCACCATCCAAGCTTTTGTTCAAACCTGATTTCGGACCACCGCCCATATATGCTGCGATGGTTCGGTGCCGCTGCCAAGTTGCTGCATACACCACATTGGGATCTCGCGGATCGATGACGATATCCGTCACTCCAGTCCATTCATCATCTCCCAGCGTGCGCTCCCATGTGGCACCACCATCATGCGAAAGGTAGAATCCACGTTCTCCTCCGGAGCTCCATAGTGGTCCTTGCGCAGCCACCATAAGAACGTCTGAGTTTTCGGGATGCACGATGATTTTCGAAAGATGCTCCGACTTTTTCAAGCCCATATTTTTCCAACTCTTGCCCTCATCGGTGCTGCGATAAATGCCATCACCAAAGCCAACGTGGCGACCGCCGACATTCTCTCCAGTGCCTACCCAGATCGTGCTGGGATTGCTGGGATCTATCGTCACGCAACCCGTAGAGTATACCGATTGCCCGTCAAAAAGTGGTTTCCAAGTGACAGCAGCATTGGTCGTCTTCCATACACCACCTGAACCGACGGCCACATACCAGACATTGTCGTCATCGGGGTGTATAGCGATATCTGCGATCCTGCCCGAGCAAAATGCCGGACCAATGTTTCTCATTTTTAGTCCCGTAAAATTGGAATCATCAAAGAGTGATTTTTCTTTTTCGTCTTGAGCAGGAAGATTGCACACCAGTAAAAGTGCTGCAAGGAGCATGTAGAGCTTATTCATCTTAGACTTTTATAGATCTTAGGAAAATAGAGTTGACTGAACAAGATAGTGAGAATCAGCCAATAGGACAAAGGCTCCTAGTTACTCCTGGCAACCACAGTGGCATTGCGCACAAATTTCTCCTCCTCACCTTCATAGCTCACTTCTTTCTTTACAGAATACGTCTCATCTGTGATGATGTACGTCTGATAGATCTGGGCGCGGCGCCTATTGTCCTAGCAAGAGACCTACGTTTCTCACGCCCGCAATTTCTCAATTTCGATTGCGACCTCTTCAGCTTCACCCATTTTACGAGCATAGGCTTTGATGTCGCCACTGCGCTGAATGTTCATTGCTTCTTTGAGCAGAGCGGCGTGCTTCTTTTCGAGCTTCGCGACGGGGTCTTTCTTAAATAGATTAAACATATCTCTAAGACAGTTTATGACTAAAAATGTTGAGCGTAAGCCAGCAGCATCTCCAGAAAAGAAAAAAAACATTTTCCCATCTTGCAAAATCATGAATACCACAGGAGAAAATCCCACCATAATCATTGGTGCCGGTCCAGCTGGATTGGCCACTGCAGGGCGTTTGAGAGAAGCCGGTGAGGACTTTATTGTATTGGAAAAAAGCCAGCAAGTGGGATACATGTGGCATTGCCACTACGATCGCCTTTGCTTGCATACCGTAAAGCAATTAAGTCACTTGCCCGGATTGGAATTTCCCGAAGCGTATCCCACCTACGTGACCAGGGCACAGCTCTGCGATTACTTCACGGAGTATGCACGTCACTTCAATATTAAACCAATCTTCGGCATAGACATCACATCCATTCAGCCGGCCTCTTTGCACAAATGGTCTGTAACCGATTCCAAAGGCCAAAACTGGCGGAGCAACAACGTGGTGATTTGTACAGGACTCAATCGAGTACCCAACGTACCCAACTGGAACAATCAAGATTCGTTTATGGGCACCATTGAACATAGCCGCACCTATAAAAATGCCGACAAGTATCGCATGAAGAAAGTGCTGGTCGTGGGCATGGGCAACACCGGTGCCGAGATTGCGCTTGATCTCGCTGAGCAAAAAGTCGACGTTTCGATTTCTGTAAGGAGCGCGGTAAACATCATACCCCGAGACATCAACGGTCGTCCCACTCAATTGACAGGAAAGCAACTGGAAAAATTACCATTTGGACTTGGTGACTGGCTTGGCAATCAAATACGCAGGCTTGTGGTCGGCGATTTAAGTAAATATGGTCTCGAGACCAAAAAAATATCTCCTCTGCAGCAGCTGAAAGAAACCGGCATGACACCCGTGATTGATTTGGGCACAGTCAAAGAAATCAAGAAAGGCACAATTAAAATCCTACCGGAAATCAAGACATTCGCAGACGATGCCATTTCCTTTTCCGATGGCACATCGCATGCATTTGACGCAGTCATTCTAGCCACTGGCTATCATGCAAATCTAGCTGACTTTATTGCCGATATCGAGCCCATCATGGATCGCTACCAGCTTCCAAACACAGCCTCTCCGGGAGGTCACTTAGGCGGTCTCCATTTTGTGGGTTTTGACAATTACAAATTAGGCGGATTACTAGGCACCATATTTACAGATTCACTCACGGTCTGCAATTCGATCAGCGATGGCCCAGTAATCACCAGAACGTAAAATGGAGGGAAAAAAAGGAGAGGTCGTAAAACCAAAATCCGACTATACATGGCTGGAAAATCCCGAAGTTTTTTCCATTGGTCAGACCAAGCCTCATTGTTTTCTCATTCCCTATCAAGGCATTGAAGAGGCTTTGCAATTCGACTTTTTCAATTCTACGTATTGCCGATTATTGCAAGGCCCTTGGAAATTTGCATGGGCCAGGTCACGCCATGATTTGCCGGAAAACATCATTGGTGCTCCTTACGATGACGTACTATCTGAGACGATCGAAGTGCCTGGAAATTGGCAGCTCCAGGGATATGGCACTCCCATCTACGTAAATGATCGCTATGAATTTGAGAAAAACCCACCCCATGTACCCCAGGAAAATGAAGTAGGAGTATATAAGACCAAATTTGATCTGCCGAAAGACTGGCAGGACAGACGCACCATGATCACCTTCGGGTCAGTGCGTGCGGCAAGCTACTTTTGGCTCAATGGTGTATTTCTCGGCTACAACCAGGATTCTAGAACTGAGATAGAATTCGAACTTTCAGAGATAATAAAAGAAAAAGGCAATGAACTCACCGTGCAAGTATTTCGCTGGTGCGATGGCTCCTATTTAGAATGCCAGGATTTTTGGAGACTCTCGGGGATCGAGCGCGAACTGTATATCTGGTCGGCTCCGAGTCTACATATCCGCGACTATACTTCTTTACCGAAATGGGCTGAAGACAAAGGGGCCACCTTCGAATTAAATTGCTGCCTTGAAAATTACTTGCCTGAAGAAACCAAAGACTGTTTTATTCTATCAATAAAAATATACAATGGCACAGAATTAATTTTCGATAAATTAAATCCAATCAATTTAGTAAAGGGAGAATTCGAATTGAGGTTTTCTGAGGAATCACTGGATGCACAACCCTGGACTCACGAAAATCCCCGGCTCTACAGCTTGATTTTACAAATTCAACAAGAGTCTACGGTGATAGAAACGCTGAGCGCCCAAGTAGGTTTCCGCTCGGTTAATATACACGATGGTCAATTATGCCTCAATGGCAAGTCTCTTCTCATCAAGGGTGTAAATCGTCATGAGCATGATGAGCTAACCGGGCACATCATTTCAGAGGAAAGCATGAAGCATGACATCACCCTCATGCACGAAAATAACATCAATGCAGTACGCAACAGCCATTACCCAAATCATCGTCGGTGGTATGAGCTTTGCGATGAAGCTGGCATGCTGATGGTCGACGAAGCAAACATTGAGAGCCACGGCATGGGCTATGAAGAAGAAAGTCTGGCGAAAGACGAGCGATGGCAAGCGGCCCATCTGGATCGCATCGCTCGTATGTATCATCGAGCCAAAAACCATCCTTCGGTGATCATTTGGTCACTCGGCAACGAAGCCGGTGATGGCATCAACTTTGAAGCCGGCGCATCCTGGCTTCGTGCAAAAGATCAATCCAGGCCCATTCAGTACGAACAGGCCGGCACGCGAGACCATACCGATATTTTCTGCCCCATGTATCCTCCCGTCTCTACAATCATTGACTATGCAAAAGAGCGTCCCGAAAAACCACTGATCATGTGCGAATTTGCCCACGCGATGGGAAATAGCCTGGGTAATTTCATTGACTATTGGCAGGCTGTGCAAAAATACCCCAGCCTGCAGGGCGGCTTTATTTGGGATTGGGTAGATCAGGGTCTGCGAGATGCCGGTGATGATCCTACGGACTGGAAATTTGGTGGTGATTATGGCAATCCGGACACGCCCAGTGACGGAAATTTCTGCATCAATGGATTGCTTTTCCCCGATCGATCACCCCACCCGATGCTGGCAGAAGTTCGAAAAATTTACCAACCCTATCGGATCACGGACCTAGGATACGGTGCAATATCAATAAGAAGCGAATATTTATTTACGTCGCATTCTGTGACCGTCAAGATCGAGATTTGGAAATCAAATCAACTCATCTCTGACTCTTCAAAAAACCTGCACTTTAATCCAGAAGAAATACATCAAATATCCATCAAAAATCGAGTGCCCGGGACATATAGCAACATCTATGTAGTCGATAAAAATGGAAAAAAGGTCGCTACAGAACAATTTAGACCAACACCGAAGGCCAAAATCATTCCCAAAGGAAAAACAACCTGGAAATCAGAAAAAGACACCTTTCATTATGATCAAGAAGATGTAAAATATATCATCAGCAAGAAAACCGGATACCTGCGTGAGATTTCAATTTCAGATTATTCAATATTGGAATTACCCCTGCATTTCTATTTTTGGAGACCTCCCAACGACAATGACCTAGGCTATGATTTTTACGCCACTTTTGGCCAGTTGCAAAATGGGGGAAAAAATGCAATACTCGACTCGCTCCGGTTTTCCGAATCAGGAGTATTGGAAGCCAAATTTTCCATACCAGCACTTGGCGCAGAAGCAGCTCTCAGCTACCAGGCAGGGGCTGAAGGCCTCAGCGTGAGTGCAAAAATGGCCGCAAATGATCCACTCACTTTACTACGCTTCGGATTAATCTCAGGCCTAAATCCAGCATTTTTGGAAGTCAAATACCAAGGTCTTGGGCCACATGAAAACTACGTAGATCGCTGTGCATCTGCTACCTGGGGCCAGCACGAAAGTGCGCTTTCAGATCTTTACGAGCCTTATATTTCGCCGCAAGAAAATGGCTATCGCTCTGCCAATGATCTTTTACGTCTCAAAAATAAAATTGGTCATACAGTAGAAATTATTTCCAGCAAACAATTTGGCTTTAGTTACTTGCCGTATCATCCCGATGAATTGACTCAAAAAATACGAGGATCCAAACACGCCAAAGATTTGGCTCCAAGTAAATTTCCAGTACTAATTCTTGATCTCTTCCAAATGGGCATTGGAGGTACAGATTCCTGGGGATCAAAACCACTAAGCAGGTACTGCCCCGAGGCCAAAATATTTGAGATCGAATTTAACATCAAGGTGAGCAACACATAGGCTACCTACCTGCTGATCAAGTCATAAATACACGGGGTCTCTTCAATGATACTTTTTGCCACGAATCTTCAAGCCTTAAGGTCATGTACGAATACCCAGCCTTGCGCATTGCTTGCAAACCGAATTTAAAGCCACTGTAGCGCCCAACTCCCAGGATACGTTTCATCCGTCTCTCCAAGATAATATCCCTTCGTAGTTACCTCCATAATACAACTCGCTTGAGCGATCGTTTCGAGTGTGATACCCAGCTGGTTTCGATACCATGCAGCACCTTCGTTCCAATGAAGATTACCTCGATTTAGCTTCTTAATACGATCGAGATGGGCAACGACATCGGGGCAGGCTTGTTCGTCGGCTAATGCATCCACAAAATGCACGGCCCCAACGGTGTAATCTAGATCTGCATCTTTATATGAGGGCTATGGATCGAAATGACTCCCGGGATGAAGTCTACTTCAAGGGAGCGATAAATTTCTATTCGATCTTGATATGCCTCTTTCAAAAAATCGATCGCATTGCGGTAGGTAGGCATATCTCCCATTTCCATTGTTCCTACCCGGCGTACCCACTCCATCGCTAAAATGACTGTGGGCATGGTGATTGGCAAGTATCATATTCGTTTCAGTTTATATACATAAAGCTAGATACTACCTATTATTAAAATGTAAAGCCGGTATTATTTGATTGTAACATCACCGTAAACCAAAAGAAAATCGAATAGTCCGGTTACATTCTTATTTTTCTAGCCGTAAAACCCTCATCGCCATCCAACCTAACAAAAGCAGACTGTATGAAAGTAGTCGATCGTAAACGGTTGATCACCGATGAACCCATGTTGATTGGCGAGCAAGCACAACATGCATCCCTAACCTTGATCAACGACGATGGTAAAATCTTGACACATCAGCTGGATGTCGAGCCCATAGAACGTCCCACACCTCTGCACATCACTTGGAAAATACCAGCAATAAATATCAAAGGCACCTGGAGCTCCAATCTACTCCTTGACAAGAGAATTCGTGCAGACTGGGAGCTTGCTCAGCTCTCCAGCAGTATCTCGGTAGATGCACCCGTGCTTTGTTTGTTTGACCATGAAGATCAAAACCGGTTGACTTTCTCCTGCAGTGACACGGTCCATACCATCAATCTAGAAGCAGGACTGCGTGAAGAAGACAACCACTTCTACTGTTCCATTTCCTTCTTTATCAATGCCACGGGAGCCCAGAGTCCTTATCGCACGACCATTCGAATTGATCAGCGCGCGCTCGCCTTTAGCACCGCTATACAAGATGCGGCAGAATGGTTAATCAATCAATCAGCTCTTTCTACTCGAAACACTCCGCCAGCAGCTCGCCTGCCCCTCTACTCAACCTGGTACTCATACCATCAAAACCTCAGGGAGATCGAGCTACTGCAAGAATGCAACATCGCCAAAGAACTCGGATACAAAGTTATCATCGTCGATGACGGATGGCAAACGATGGATGATCGGCGAGGCTATGATTATACTGGTGATTGGCTACCAGAGCGATTTGAGCAAGTAGAAAAGTTTGTGGCCGATGTACATGCATTAGGCATGAAAATCATGTTCTGGTTTTCAGTACCCTTTTGTGGTAAAAAATCTGTTGCCTACCAAACATTTAAAGGCAAGTTTCTGACTGAAAATCATCCATGGGCACCCGTTTTTGATCCACGCTTTCCGGAAGTTCGTGCCCACCTTGTGAGCCGATATCTTGAAGCACAAACAAAATGGAATGTCGACGGCTTTAAGTTGGATTTCATAGATGATTTTCACATTTATCCTGAAACTGAGATGAAGGTCCCTAATGGACGGGATGTGATGTCTGTCGATGACGGTGTGCAACTCTTGATTTGTGAAATCCACGACGCTCTGTTAACAGGGAATCCCGAGGTGCTGATTGAGTTTCGACAAAAATATATTAGCCCGGCTCTACGTCATTTAGGCAATATGTTTCGCGCGTTTGATTGCCCTAACGACAGCACATTAAACCGCGTGCGCACGACTGACGTAAAACTTCTTTGTGGTGCTGCGGCTGTCCATTCCGATATGATTACATGGCATCGGGACGAGCCAGTTGAAATTGCGGCGCTGCAAATAACGAGCATTCTATTTTCAGTCCCACAATTATCTATTCGCTTGGCAGAAGCGAGTCCAGAAGAGCGCTCAATGATTCGGTTTTTTACAAATTATTGGCTGAAGAACCGAGAAATATTACTCGACGGAGATTTTATTCCTTCTCGACCGCTCGCAAATTACCCTGCCTTGCAAGCAGTAGGAAAGGAAAAAACAATCTATGGGATCTACGATGACTATATTTTGGATTTAGAAGACCTGCCTCCTGCTCTTGATCTGATCAATGGCAAGATGAGTAAACAATTGATTGTTTCTCTAGCTCAGGGAACAAGGCAATATGATCAAATAGTGTTTGACTGCCTGGGAACTAAGGTAGAGGAATCTAGAATCGTATTGCAAGAAATAACTGCCCTTTCCGTGCCTCCAAACGGAATTATTCAACTCATAGCTACTAACTAAAGAATGGTGAATTCTCCAATTTCTTCGATCGATACGGCCATAGTAATCGGCTATTTTATCATGATTATGGCCATCGCTCTTTATGTAGCGCGCAAGACGAAAACCGGCGAAGATCTTTTTCTCGGTGGCCGATCTTTTGGCTGGGGATTAATTGGGTTATCGCTTTTTGCCTCCAATATTTCCAGTTCCACTATCATTGGCTTGACGGGTGCAGCATACACAACTGGGATAGTAAACTCGGTCTACGAGTGGATGAGTGGTATTCCATTGATTATTGCTGCGCTGGTATTTGTGCCACTCTATTTGAAAAATAGAATAACCACGATACCAGAGTTTTTAGAGAAACGATTTGACCGCAGATCCCAATTGTTTTTTTCCGGGGTTTCAATTTTCTCGACCATCCTCATCGAAACTGCTGGTGGTCTCTATGCAGGAGCGCTCGTTTTGCAAGTCTTCTACCCAGAGGTGGAGATGTGGCAAACAGCCATCGGGCTGGCACTATTCGCTGGTATCTATACCGCTTTTGGTGGCCTCAAAGCGGTAGTTATTACCGACGCGCTGCAAGCGATCATTCTCATTTTTGGCTGTTCGGTAATGACCTGGATGATCTTTGGTCGTATGGACTACAGCTGGGATAAGGTACTGGCGAGCGTTCCAGAAGGTCACTTTTCCGTGGTGCGGCCACTGGACGACCCAGGACTGCCCTGGCCAGGGCTTATTCTCGGAGTTCCCTTCTTAGGATTCTGGTACTGGTCTACAAATCAATATATCGTACAACGTGTGCTGGGTGCACGATCACTCAACGATGCTCGTTGGGGAGTCATTCTTGCTGGCTTTCTCAAAATTGCTCCGCTATTTATAATGGTTTTCCCTGGCGCTATGGCAATCAGTATTTTCCCAGATCTCGCCAATGGAGACGCGGTGTTCCCGACAATGGTTACCGAAGTCTTACCTGTTGGCTTGATTGGTCTGGTCCTGGCTGGACTAGTTTCGGCCATTATGTCGAGCGTTGATTCTGCCTTAAACTCCTCTTCTACGTTGGTTGTAATCGATTTTATTAAACCAAATAAGCCCGGTATAACGGATACCGACATAGCTCTCTATGGTCGCATAGCCACGATTGTGTTGATGGTCATCGCCGCCTTGTGGGCTCCACAAATACAGCACTTCAGCGGACTCTGGGATTATCTACAGCAGATGTTTTCCATTATCGTACCTCCCGTTGCAGTAATCTTTTTGGTGGGCGTTTTTTACAAAAGGGGGAATGGAGATGGAGCGTTTTATACGTTATTGATTGGCACAGCTGCAGGAATTCTATTATTTATTCTTGGCGAAATGGGTGTTTGGAATTTGCATTACACCATCAACGTAGGCATCATGGTTGCTTTGAGCACTGTGGTTTTTGTTGTGGTAAGCCAACTCACTGCTGCTCCGAGTCAAGCACAATTGGATCAGCTGACTTTTAGTCGATCTTATGTAAATGATGACCTTGAGGGCCTACCTTGGTATTTGAACTACAAATACCAGATGGTGGCTTTAGTGGGCTGTATATTATGGGTCTTGATTTGGCTATGGTAAGTGAGATGGGCAGTTGATCGAATATCGTCGATTTACTCTTGACGACAAATTTCAACGCACCAATGCAAAATATCTTCCAAAAGGGTGACCAACACAAGCCGATATCTACCTAATTCTGCATGCACATTTTTAAGATCACACATGAAAATACTCCTCACTTTCCTCGTGAGCGCACACTCAATGGTAAGCCTATCTGCTGTGGTCACTACATGGACGGCCACTGGCACCGAATCATGGGACGACCCTGGCAATTGGACGACGATTGATTCTGGATCTCACCTGCCGATCGAATCCACCGGCATAAGTCCTTTAGACATAAATGGATCTAGCGAATTTACCGTTGATCGTTTGGCCACCCTTGAGATCAAACTGTAGTTGATCGCATTACAATTTGAATTTCGGAATGCTTCCAATGGCTCTTGTAAGCCTCCAATTGGTTTCAACCCATTGCACTACCGACGACACGTGTCGGCATAAATAAAGTATTGGAGTGTACATCTGCCAGTATTTCAACGATAAGCAATTCATGACTTCACAATATAAGGACGTACCTAATCAGCGTTGGTTGCAAAAAAGAAAGCTATTCGGCAATGCCATGTTCTTGTAAGAATTGAAATGCGCGTTCTTCCATCCACCATATTTTCTCACGCCATTTTCGGATAAATCCACAGTGTCCTCCGTGATTGCAAATTTCAAGATGAAGGTTTGGGTTGTGCTCGGCGGCGGCATAGGGATAGCACTGCTTCGAAATAAAGGTATCATCCAGTGAATCTACGACGAGCGAAGGTACCGTAATACTATCTAAACGCGGAGCGCATGATGCCTCTTGCCAATATTCCTGTACACTGGAAAATCCATTGGCTGGTGCCGTAAAATGCTTGTCGAAATAGAGAAAATCTCCCGACATAAAAAATCCACGATAATTTTTTAACTCGTTTGGATATTGGCGCTTTTTTCGATTTGCCTTCCAATTTAGTGGAAACATAAACCATTTCAAATAGTGCCAATTGTACCATTTCGTGAGCCGGCGATTACTCTCTTCAATGTAAATGGGTACTGAAAAGGAGACCGATCCCTTTACTTGCGGAGGTAATTTATTGCCCTGCTCGCCCAGGTACTTGAGCGCAATGTTGCCACCAAGACTATAGCCAAGCAATACAATTGAGTCGTATGCACAGCATTCAAGAATGTGATCGACCACAATACGCACATCATCACTCACACCCATATGATAGCCAGAAAGTAGTCGATTGGGCTCACCACTGCACCCGCGATAATTTAATCCCAGTACATCCCAGCCTTGCTCATTAAAATGTCGGATTGCCGCTCTCGAGTACAAACTATTTGACTTACCCTCCAGACCGGATAATATAATGGCCACTTTCTTACTTCCCACCCGCGACCAATCCAAATCCATGAAGTCACCGTCATCGCATTCCAAACGCTCACGATCGAATTTTACCCTTGGTATGTGGCGCAACAGGGAAGCATAGATCGTGCTAACCTGAGGATTGGCAAAAATACGTCGGTGCGGTTTGAACTTTCCCTCAATAATTGGCATCTGTCGTTTCTATCTACCTCTCAATCGAACCTCTCAGGGCCCGAAGAACTTTAATTTTTCAACCTAATCAGAGCCACCCAGTCCTCACGACCATCACTTGGAGGAGGACCAATCTGTACCTGTTCACCAGCGGCTAAATCCTTCGCCGGCGATAGTGCTCCACCTGTGCGAGGATTGTACCACTGCAACTCAAAACCACCATCATTGCCGTTTAGATCCAACATTGTTTGGCCTCCATACTTTAGATAAACGGCATAAATTTCGCCGGGTTTTGCAAAGCAATAGTTGTCTCCAGACCCGATCAGCTCGTCGTGAGAATGCATGTCCGCAAAGGGCAGCTGAGTTTGAAAGAACTCCAGGGCGTAGCGCGTATAATCCCACAAGCGATCTCGCGAGCGCCAGTCTTCGCAGGCCAAATCATTGTGTGGATTGCGGTAGCCAAAGTACCATTCACCACCTGCACCACCGGCCATAAGGTTGCCCCAGAGGGCCTCGCGCCGGCAGCTATCCTGATTATTGTCTGGTCGAGCGTCGTGATCGGCACCTCTGTAGTGTCGGCCTATTTCATCCATATTCATGACCCAAGGCTGCCCGGCCTCGCTCGATGCAGCTACCCAATATTTCGTGACCTCGTGAATATTGTTTTTGTCGCTGACCTGCATGGACATGCCTTCCAAATCCTTGTTTCCAAGATGTGGCTCAAAAAGATGATCGCGATGTTCTGCCACCGAATGAGAATGGATGACGACCAAATTATTGTATGGATCGTATTTTTGGAAAAAGGCAATCATGTCCTCTCGTTGCTTGGTATCTTGACCGTTTGGAGTAAATGAGGCCGGGCCGTTTTCTTCGCCCATATTCCAGGTGAGCATGGGGTGATGAGCAAAACGAGCAATCAGCTCCCGGTAATATAATTTTCGGTCAAACGAAGTGTTGCCTTCGTCGAGCAGTAACTCATTTTCGGTTTCCTGGGTGATTATGTGAATCATTAATCCAAGTTTGTCCATGTGATCAAAGACAATTTCCCACTGGGCAAGTTTACTGCAATCAAATCGACGAAATTCTTCATGAGAAATATAGGGCCATACGTCTTTGCCGTCGCCTTCAATATTCATTGTGAGCATGTAGACCACGTTCATTCCTTTTCCGGCCAGGTAGTTCAGCGCACCAATCATGGCCTTTCCTTTGCCATCTTGCCAGGTGGGGTCTGACGGTTTCCAATCCTGCAAATGAGGCTCGTACTGATGCAAAACCTCTTCGGCAGTTGCCTCCCCATCGCTGCTTTCGATCGCATAGCGGTAGGTGCCATCAAAATCAGCAAATGCCAGAAAATTTTCAGGACTGTCTGCACCTCCTTTCAAGAAATATTCTCCAGTACCCTCAAATTGTTCGTATCGCTCTCCCACATACTTCAGTCGGCCACGTGCACCTGCATCTGCTGCTGATACAGCGACAATACCGTTCGTGCCGTCTCCTTCGATTGCCTCACCAGCCATTGCATCGTCATTGACTGCAATATCTTTGCCACTGCGAAAGCTCACCTTGTAGGTCCAATCGCCTGAGACACTGGGCCGAAAATGCACTTTCCATGTACTTCCGGACTCTGCACTGCTTTCGGCAGCATTTCCATCGGCGGCAAAAAAGCCCGGCACCACCATCGTTCGATCGCCCAATCGAAAAGTCACATTGAGGCGATAATCTAAAAATGGATTGGGATCTCCCTGCTCACTTACTTCCGGCCCAACAAAAGTTAGGGTAATTTTTTCCGATGCTTTGCCAGTATAGTCGGGTGTTACAGGAGATTCGCAGTTGGATAGGATCAAAGCCGCTGCGAGCAGGGTGGCTAGAGAGAGAGATTTCCTAAAGACGATGTCAGAAAGATCACACATACTTCTTAAATTTCGTGCTTTGAAAGTACTAATTATGCCCTTGTTGCCACATCTTATATTGCTAACTTGATCAAATGACTGCAAACAATTTACTTTATACAATACTGTTGCTTCTTGCGGTTAGCTGCAATGAGAGCACAACTGAATCGACTTCAAAATCATCAGAAAAGCAGGTTTCAAAGCAACAGATAGACAACTTGGGTATAAGCAATCCAGACAAACTAAGTGCGGCTTCGAAAAGGGCTTTAGCCTGGCCAACCGATTTGGGCAACGAGTGGTTTTTCGAATACAAGGTCACAGATCTCAAAGGAGATCTCGCCTACGAGGAGGGTATCGTACGCCGAGATCCCAGTGCGCTAATCATGCATGATGGCAAGTACTATGTTTGGTACAGCCGCAGTACCGGCCCGTCTCAGGGATTCGGCGGGAATATCGAAGCAGAAAAGGTCTTTCCGTGGGATCGATGTGACATTTGGTACGCGACTTCTCCAGATGGCATCACCTGGACGGAGGAAGGATTGGCGGTTGCTCGCGGTGAGGCTGGAGCCTATGATGATCGATCTGTATTTACGGCAGAGATCATGGAAACTGATGGAATGTATTATCTGAGCTATCAGACTATAAAATCACCGTACAATGTGCGTGTAAAAAATCAAATCGGTCTGGCTTGGTCAAATTCTCCAAACGGTCCGTGGACTAAAAGCCAGAAGCCGATCTTAAGCCCTGCCGATAACGGTATTTGGAAGGGTGAAACTCAAAATCGTTTTCTGGTAGAGAAAAAAGGCGACTTCGATAGTCACAAAGTCCATGACCCATGCATTTTGCCATACAAGGGAAAATTCTATCTATACTATAAGGGTGAGCAAATGGGTGAGCAAATCACTTTTGGAGGAAGGCAAATAAGGCATGGTGTAGCAATCGCCGACAATCCCAAGGGCCCTTATGTGAAATCTCCCTACAACCCCATCAGTAATAGTGGTCATGAAATATGTGTCTGGCCATACAATGGTGGCATTGCCTCATTAATCACTACCGACGGACCAGAAAAAAATACGGTTCAGTGGGCACCCGACGGAATTAATTTTGAAATCATGGGTGTCGTAAAAGGAGCTCCCCACGCCATCGGTCTAAATCGCACTGCCGACAATGAAAAAGAACCCACGGAAATATTGAGGTGGGGACTCACCCACGAATATAAAAATTCGGATTACCAGTACATCCGCCGTTTTGAAACGTGGCGTAAGAAGCAGCACGTGGCGAAGGGGGTGGGTAGGACAAAGGTGGAGTAAACCGTCAGCTAAAGCAGACGGAAATAGCAGTCGGTAAATTTGCTGGTACCAACGGTATTTGAATTTCGGTAATTCTGGAGTTGAAGTTGGCTTTAGTAGTTGCCGTATGGCTCTAGCACTTACCGTCGACTTTAGCAATTACCGTTGGGGCTTTGGCAGTTGCCGTTGGCTTTAGCAGTTGCCGTTGGCTTTAGCCAACGCCGTTGGCTTTAGCCATTGCCGTTGGCTTTAGCTATTGCCGTTGGCTTTAGCTATTGCCGTTGGCTTTAGCCAACGGTAAGAGTTGGAACCCCCAGCTGGGCTTTAGCCCTTCCCGAGAAACGCTGTAATGGAGGGCTAAAGCCCGAGTAAATTTTAAGCCTCTTTCCGTTGGCTAAAGCCGACGGTAAAGTGCTAAAGCCGACGGTAAAGTGCTAAAGCCGAC